>Ga0335072_10004392_pt1 | contig 20953 bp, 20 predicted proteins | sample Lox_Sample_21_FD_206725 | JGI IMG/M metagenome (GOLD analysis project Ga0335072, IMG submission 206725) | Soil microbial communities from Loxahatchee National Wildlife Refuge, Florida, United States - Lox_Sample_2.1 | ecosystem: Environmental > Terrestrial > Soil > Wetlands | place: USA...
CGGTACTTTTTACAGCGCATAGCGTTCCAACTCGCACGGTGCAGCCGCCTCCGGCCGGTTCTGAATCTGGACCGCGCAACTGGCCGGGGCAGGGAGCCGATCCCTATGCTGAAGAGGCTCGCCACACCGCCGAACTCGTGGCCGAACGCGTCCCAGAAATTCCCAAATGGTGGTTCGCTTTCCAGAGCCAGGGCGCCAGCGGTGGGCCCTGGATTGGACCATCTGTTGAGGAGACTCTGGATGCCATTGCCGCCGAGGGCCACAAGCACCTCATTTTGCAACCAATAGGTTTTCTCTGCGACCATGTGGAAATTCTCTTTGACGTAGATAATCTGTTCCATTACTATGCCGTCAATATAGGTATAAAACTGGAACGCCCTGAATCACTTAATCTTTCGTTGACCTTGGCCAAAGCGGTCGCAGATCTGGCTCGAATCTCATTGAAGAATTTGCAGGCGTAGAGTGCGGCAGTAACTAAGGTGCCCAGGACTTTTGCACCGCACTGTAAGTTATTTGTTCGAGTGGAGTCAGTTAATTACAATAATTTGAAATATTAACGTTTTCAGGGCTGGGTAGCGCACCGGGAGGTTTCTGCTGAAATCGATTGCGCATTTCCCGGAGAACGAATCCGCGAATGCAGCCAAACGCCTGACAAACGGGAGAATGTCCAGTGTCGAACGGAAGTGATTCGCGAGTTGCCGAAGGGTTGGTCGAAAAGACCGAGATTAGCGCAACAATTGCCTGTCCCAAGTGCGCAAATACGCGAATGCGCAGGGTAGAGAGAAAGGGCTTCATGCAGAACCACATCTACCCGGTTTTCGGACTGTACCCCTGGTATTGCCGCGAGTGCCGCACCTACTCGCTATTGCCCAAGCGTTATCGCCGCAAGTCCAGCAGCAAGCAATACATTGACCCAAATAAAGAAAGCTGAATTCACCTGGCGGCAATTCGTACCGCCGGTCTCCAAACTCCAAGCGGAGCGCCGCGCTCCCTGGGGTCCCCGACGAATGATTTGTATTCGTTGGGGTGGTAGCGCGGTTGTACCGCCGGTCTCCTGACCGGCCGTAGCGAGGGTTTCCAAACCCTCGGCGGAATTTGACCAGACCTCTTGAATTGTTTCAAGCGATCTCGATCGAGATTCAGGCTCTGAAGAAATTCTTCGCCAGGAAGATTACGTTCGCCGGTCGCTCTGCCAGCCTGCGCATGAAATACGGATACCACTCGCGCCCGAACGGCACATAGACGCGCACTCCGAAACCCTCTTTCACCAGCGAACGCTGCAGATCGCGGCGCACTCCATAGAGCATCTGAAATTCGAATCGGCTCCGGGCAATGGAGTGCTGCTTCGCGTAACTCTTTGCCGCCGCAACCATAGCTTCGTCGTGGGTCGCCAACCCGTGAAACACATTCGAGTCGAGCAATTTCTTGCTGAGCAAAACAAAGTTCTCGTCTACCTCGCTCTTGCGCGGGAAGGCCACTTCGGCCGGTTCCTTGTACGCTCCCTTGCACAGCCTGATCCTGATTCCATCGGCCAGCAACTGCTCCACGTCGGCCTGTGAGCGGTAAAGATACGCCTGGATTACCACTCCGATCGCGCCCTTTGTTTCGGGCCGCGCGTTCAGCCGCCGCACAATGTCGAGCGTCACCTGCGTGAGCTTTGAGTCTTCCATATCGATGCGCACAAAGTTGCCGGTGGCCTTGGCGTGCTGGGCCAGGCTCAATGCGATCGACTCGGCAAGCACCTGTGACTGTTCGAGCCCCATCTGCGTCAGCTTCACGCTGATATTGGCATTCAGTTTGCGCGATTCAATAATGTCGAGAAGCTGGTGGTAGACCTCGGCCGAGCGATGCGCCTCAACGTCGGACGTGACGCTTTCGCCGAGCGAGTCAAGTGTTACCGCCATGCCCTGGCGATTGACCGATTCGGCAACGCGCACGGCGTCAGCGATTTCGGTGCCGGCGATGAACCTTGAACTGAGGCGTGAGCCAAGCCTCGATTGCTCGCAGAACCGGCGCAACGGACGATTGCGAGAGAGTGCAATAAAAGTAGAACGAAGTACAGGCATGTCTAGCCCCTGCCGCCGAGCGCTGCTGCATCGCTTCTATGCGGACATTTAAGTTTCGCACACCGCCCCGACCCCGGAGTGTGATCGTCATCGCCAGGTTGCAGGCCAAATTCCGCAGAGTAGCGCCAGGCTCCAGCCCGGTTGTCGTACGGGTCTCCAGACCCGTACCCGTGAGCCGTCTCAGCGCGGCACGAAGCTTGCGCTCAGTGCACTTCGTAAATCTGGCTGCCGTGGGCCGGCAGCGTCACCGTAATATCCTTGCTCTCTCTTGTCTCGGAGTTGTCCCACTGGTCAGTCGCGGAATGCTTTTTGCCATCGAGCCCAAGCGCCTGCCACGTCGTCTTCACGGTCGTCGCCGCGTCACCCAGGTTGAAGAACCCGTAGTACTCCTTGTAACCTCGGTCGCCCGGCTGGTTGATGCTCGCGCGCCACACCCGCACGTTCTCAAATACCGGCCCCAGAGTAGAAGCATCCACCGGACGGCTGTATGTCGCGTTCTGGTTGATGAAGAGAATGTTCTGGTTATTGAGAAGAGATTTTGTGAGGTCGTCGAGTTTCGTGAGGTTTGCGCCCACAATCAGCGGAGAGCGCGTAATCGACCACAACGCGAACTCAGTTTTCTGCTCATCAGAAGTCAATCGCGACTGGCGCGGCTCTCCATAACCGGGGTGCGGCGTCAGAGATCCCCACGGCAGCATATCGGGATCGGGCCAGCTTCCCGGTCCAACGTAGGTGAACCACTTGGCGATGCGATCGAACTCGTCGCGCGTCCCAAAAGGGAAGTCCCCGCCATTCTTGTGCTCAAAGGTCCATTGGTCCCAATGGTCGTCGGCAATGCGCCACATCTGAGCGTATTTTTGCACCTCGGCCGCATGTTCCAGCGCAGTCGGTCCCGGCGAAAGGCTCAGCACCATGGGGCGTCCGGCCTTTTGAATCGCAAGCGCGATCTGCCGGATCTCGGTCGGCCGGTAAGGATGGTCGCTGATGCAATCCACTTTCAGGAAATCCACGCCCCAACCGGCAAAGAGCTTGATCTCAGAGTCGTACCACGCCTGGCCTGCCGGGTTGTCCTTCACGCCCCAATTGCCGTCGTCCCAAGGGCACGGGCTGGTCGTGTCGGCTGCCTCCGACGCCATGAATTTCGAGCCTGCGATCGGCAGATTCGCCTTCACCGCATCCCGCGGAATTCCGCGCACAATGTGAATCCCAAACCGGAGCCCCTGGTGGTGCACCCAGTCGGCCAAGGGCCTGAACCCTGCACCGCTTGCCGCCGACGGGAAGCGCTCCGGCACAGGAATCGGAATGCCGTTGGCATTGAGCAGGTATTTGCGCTCGGCCAGGTTCTTGCCGTCTGGATTCGCCATGTACCAGCCTTCATCGATTACGGCGTATTGCCATCCATACTGCTCCACTCCCGCAAGCACCGTGGCATTGGCCTTGAACTGGTCTTCGTCGATAGTCAACCCATAGGCATCCCAGCTATTCCATCCCATCGGCGGCGTGATCGCAACGGTCTGCGCCCGCAACGCTGTTGCGCCAACCGTCAATCCCATCAATACAGCAATTGAAAACTTTTTGTGCGGAGTCATCGGTAAACATATAGCACACCGGCCTGCAGGGCCGCCGGGCAACCGCACTCGCGCAGGCCCGCGACGGCCGAACGCGAGACTATGCGCCTAGTCTGCGAATCGGCCCCGTGAGGCTAAGAGTGAAGAGATGAAATGCTTAGAAATCTACGCCGCTTCTACGCCGCCGACTTTGCGCACAGCTCGTTGAAGGCGCGCACCAGCTCGCCGGCAATCTGTTGCGCCGTGGCCTGCTCGATGATGAAGCGCTGCATCAGGTAGACCAGCTTGCCGTCGCGCAGAATGGCGATCGCGGGCGAGGTCGGCGGATTGCCTTCAAAGTAGCTCCGCGCGCGCTCAGTGGCTTCGCGGTCCTGGCCGGCAAAGACGCTGATCTTGTTGTCGGGCAGGTTGGCTGAGTTGGCCAGCGCCAACCGCACTCCGGGACGCATTTTGCCGGCTGCACAGCCGCATACCGAGTTGACGACAACCATGGTCGTTCCGGGTGCAGTCAGGGCCGCATCCACTTCTTCAGCCGTATGAGCTTCTGAGACGCCTGCGCGCGTCAGCTCCTCGCGCATGGGGACCAGCATAACTTCTGGATACATGAATACCTCCGGCAATCGGGTTGCCTGTTTTCATTTTACGTTAGTAGAGATTGTTGCGCTCGGCGCAGGCCGTCGCTCTGGATCAGTAGGGAACAACCCCGGCGCGATACCCTTGAATCGATGCTCCTCAAAGAAAATCAGCCCCTGGCTCCGCTAACCACGCTCGGCGTCGGCGGATGCGCGCGCTGGTTCGTCGAGGCATCGACGGAGCATGAGATCGCGGAGGCCGTGGCCTGGGCGGCAGATCGCAAGGTCGACCTTTTCGTGCTTGGCGGAGGCAGCAATCTGGTGATTGCCGACGCCGGATTCGATGGGCTGGTTTTGAAGATCGGCATCCCGGGCCTCGAGCTCCTCCACAAGGAAGATGGAACGAAGTTGCACGCCGGCTCAGGTGTCGAATGGGAAGACTGCGTCAATCGCGCCATCGCAGCGAACTGCGCCGGCATCGAGTGCCTCGCCGGCATTCCCGGCACAGTAGGTGGCACGCCGGTGCAGAACGTAGGCGCGTACGGGCAGGAGGTTGCGGCCGTCATCGATCGCGTTCGGGTATACGACCGGCGCGAGAGGGTTTTCGTTGAATTGAGCGCCGACGAATGCGGATTTGCCTATCGCCGCAGCCGCTTCAACACTGGCGATCGCTGGCGTTTCATCGTGACTCGCGTCGATTACCGGCTCACCCGTGACGGCGCGCCCACGATTCGCTACGCCGACCTCGAGCGGGCCCTCGCCGATAGGCATCCCGAAGGCGCACCGCCCTCGCTGGCTGAAGTTGCCGCCGCCGTGCGCCGCATTCGTCAAAGCAAAGGCATGCTGATCGTCGACGGCGATCCCAATTGCCGCAGCGCCGGGAGCTTCTTCAAGAATGCTGTAGTGACCGAGGATCTCTTCCAGAAAGTTGCCGCACGCAGTGCTGCGGCGCCGCCGAAGTTTCCCGCGAACGATCCCGGCCTCGTTAAAATCCCCGCCGCATGGCTGATCGAGCACGCGGGGTTCGGTAAAGGCTACTCGCTCGGCGCTGCGGGAATTTCGTCGAAGCACACGCTGGCGCTCATCAATCGCGGCGGGGTGAAGGCTGCGGAGATTGTTGCGCTCGCCGAGCGGATTCACGAAGCAGTCGAGGCGAAGTTTGGAATTGCGCTTGAGATGGAACCCGAGCGAGTGGGATTCTAGCCCATAACTACATCGCGACTGTCACCCGCGATCGAGTTTCGGAGTAGAATCATCGAAAATCCCCGCGGAGGTCGAGAAAGCGTGGCGCGATGCGTCCGGCCTTCTTGTCTCCACTTGCAATCGCGAGGCGTCAGGCAGTCTGCATTGGCCTGGCCGCAGTTGTCGCGGCCTTTTTCTGGGCCAATGGCGAACCGGTCAACCTCGGCATTATTCTGCTCTACGCGCTTGTGATCGGAAACCTGATCGTCCCTTCATTCCTTGCACTGAGTCCTCTTTATTTCAAGCGCCGCTTTCCGTACAACTGGATTGCTTTTCTCCTCATCGTGTTTGTTTTGCTTTTTCCCGCATACCTGCTTTCCTCTCTGGCCGTCTGGTTGTTTGCCTCACCGGCCGACGAGACATTCCAGGTTCGGCTGATGAACTGGAAATTTCCGGTAATGGCGACGGTTGTATTCAGCGTGGTGACGCATCTTTTCCGCATCACGAAGTCTCGCCTGGAACAGCGCAACAAAGAGCTGCAGCAGAGTGTTGAAATTGGCAATGCGCAAATACAAATGCAGGAGCAGGAACTGGAGCGCGCGCACGAGATTCAACAATCGTTGCTGCCAAAGCAGATTCCCCAGATTCACGGCTTTGATGTTGCAGGAGCCTGGCGTCCGGCGCGCGCGGTCAGCGGCGACTACTACGACGTCTTCAAGCTTGACGCGCATAAACTCGGCGTCTGCATTGCCGACGTGTCGGGCAAGGGAGTTTCCGCTGCCTTGCTGATGGCCAACGTGCAAGCGGCCGTGAGGGCCTACGCAAATGACGCGGAAGGCCCTGCCGCGCTGTGCGGCAAAGTGAACGTCCTGCTACTCGAAAACATCGCGATCGGAAAATTCGTCACGTTTCTGTATGGTGTGCTTGACAACGAAGCGCACACTTTCAGGTACTGCAATGCCGGGCATCTATATCCGATTCTGGTTTCGCAGGGCGAGGCCCACCCGGTCAACCACTGTGGCGCGGTCCTGGGAGTTTTTCCAGATTGGAAATACGAAGAGGCTGCGATTCCGCTCGAACCCGGAGACCGGCTTCTGCTGTTTACCGACGGCATTACCGAGGCATGCGGGCTTGATGACGAAGAATACGGCGAATCGAGGCTGGCGGAGTTTGCCAGAGCCCAGTGCAGGTACAGCGCGGATGAAATCAACTCGCTCCTGCTCGAAAGAGTATCAGAGTTCTGCCACGAACACTTCCAGGATGACGCTACATTGCTCGTGATCGCTGCGAACTGAGGTCGCTCTCGAGCCTCACTCGGTTATTGTCCCAGTCTTTTCGCAAGCCGCTCACGCTCTGCTGCCAGCACCTCGGCGGCCGGGCCCTGCGCAACCTTACGCCCTTCATTGAGCAGCAGCACCTCGGCCCCAAGCGCCAGCGCATCGGTCACGTCGTGCGTGGCCATCACCACCTGCGCGCCGTTGGCTGCGACCCACGCCTGCAGGCGCTCGAGCAGCGCATCGCTGGCTCGACCATCGAGCGCAGAGAACGGTTCGTCCAAAAGCAGCAGCAACGGACCTGGAGCGAGCGCTCGCGCCAACGCTACTCGCTGCGACTGTCCTCCCGACAAATCCTGTGGACGGCGGCCGGCAAGCTCTGAAGCGCCGACTAACGTAAGCACCTCTTCAACGCGGCTCATACGTTCTGCGCGGTCAATTTCCGCCAGCCCGTACCCTACGTTCTGAGCGACCGTCAGGTGAGGGAAGAGCGCTGGCTGCTGAGCTACAAGCCCCGTCTGTCTCTTGCCGGGTCGCACTGCGAGTCCTCGAGCTGAATCGGTTAACACGCGTTCGCGCAACGTAACCTGCGCCGCGCTTGCGTTGTCCAGTCCGGCCAGAATCCGCAGCAGTGTGGTCTTGCCCGCGCCCGAGTGGCCAAACACCACCGTCCACGGCTTTTGAAACTGACCCGCCGCTTGCAGGTGAAACCCTCCGCGCCGGGCGTCAACTTCAAACCGCAAGCTAAGCTTTGGCGCCGGCTCAGCCACGGGGGCGCTCCTCGATGGCTCCAATCTGTCCGCGCGACGTGGATCCACGCATCCGGGAGTAGATGAGCACCAGCGCCGCCAGGCTGAAGACGATCAGCATCTCTGCCGTGCGTGTGGCCGCCGCGTAATCGAAGTTCTCAACCTGGTTGTAGAGCAGGATCGAGAGCGTCCGAGTCGCACCGGGAATGTCGCCGCCCAGCATCAGCACTACGCCGAATTCGCCCACCGTGTGTAGAAAGCTCAAAACGATAGCGACAATCAGCGTCGGGCGGGCAAGCGGAACCAGGATCGTCCGCACCATCCGCGCAGACGATGCGCCCAGCATCCGGGATGCGTCGAGCAGGGGCGCAGGCACAGCCCGGAATCCTGCAACCAGCGGTTGCAACGCGAACGGAAGACTGTAGATCGCCGAGCCGACTACCAATCCGTCAAACGAGAATGCCAGGGGATGTCCGATGAGCGCGGCAATACCGCGGCCGACGGCGGTTCGAGGCCCCAGGAGGACCAACAGGAAAAACCCCAACACAGTCGGCGGCAGAACCAGCGGCAGGGTTGCGGCGGCCTCGACAAATGCCAGGGCCCGCGAGCGCCCCAGCGCCAGCCACGCAGCCAATGGAATGCAAACGGCCAGCAGAATTGCCGTCGTTAGAGCCGCGAGTTTGAGAGTGAGGAGAAATGCCTGCCAGTCCATTGCTCTTCAACAGACTATCTCCGCAGGTTAGCGATTCGATATTGATTTGGACGGAAAATGCCGATATCGGCAAAAATTTCGATAGGCCGGATATTCAGATCTTTGAATTTCAAATGCTTATCGTCCTCATAATTTGCAGGGAATTAACCGCCTTCGGCGGACAATAGATCTGGTGAAGAGTGCATACACAAGTCGAATTGTCAGGGATTTGCCCGGTCCGTACCCAACCACCCCCCACCCCCTCCCCCGCACAGTGACGCCTTTTGTTCACCTTTCAACCAATAAAATCAATAGGTTACGCACTCTGCCCATTACTTATTAGTTAATAGAACGCTGTTTTTTTGGCCTGTTTTTGGCCTATTTTTGGCCTTTTTCTTGTTTTTCTGCGCAAAATCAGCCTCGGGAACAGTAGGAAATCTACTTGGCCGGCGTCAGCCCGCTCTTCTCCAGTTCGGTCTGAACCGGCGCAGAAAGCAGAAAATCCAAAAACTTGTGCGCGGCATCGCGATTGGGCGATGCGGTGATGATCACGGCTCCCTGCTCGATGGGCGGATACAGATCGCGGGGAATGACCCAATACTCGCCGCTCGAGGAGAGCTGCGGCGTCATCGCCGAGGTGAGCGAGATCAGCCCAGCATCCGCATTGCCCGACTCAACAAACTGCGCAGTCTGGGCAATGTTCTCAGCGGTCACGATGCGCGGCTTGAGCGTGTCGTAGAGTTTCAAGCTCGTCAACGCAGCTACCGCAGCTTTGCCATAAGGCGCGCGATCGGGATTGGCAACAGCCAGCCGCTTCAGATCCGGCGAGCGCAGCAGATCAAGCGAGGGCGCGGGCAGTTTCGAGTCCTTGCGAGTCCATAGCACCAGCGTGCCCTTTGCATAAGTGATCGGCGTCGATGAGTCCTTCGACCCTGCGGCGTCCGCCAGGCCGGCTTCGATGAGCTTCTTCGGGTATCCGAGATCGGCCGACAGAAACACGTCGAACGGCGCGCCGTTGTCGATCTGCGTTGTCAGCATCGCCGACGCCTGAAATGTCGCCTCGGCATGAATTCCTGTTGCGTGTTCAAACTCGGCTAGAATCGGCGGCAGGACCGGTGTAAGGTCAGCCGCGGCGGCGATGCGCAAAGTTGACTGCGCCCGCGCTGCAAACGCCATCGACAGCGCGATCAGAGCAAATAAAAATTGCCTCGTCATCGTTATGACCCCTCGCGGTCGCGCCACAAAGCCGCCGCACACTGTTAGGCTAATTCCAACGGCTATGAACGACAATCTACACCAGTTGCGCTGCTTCGGTTGCGGAACCCGCATTGCGGGCGCCGAGGCTCAGCCGGATTTTCGCTGCGCTCTTTGCGGAGACCTGTTCGAGGTCGATTATCCGGGGTGGATTCTTAAGAAGGGACCCGACCGTCCCAATCCCGGCGCGCTGAAGTGGCTGTGGCGTGAGCGGCGTTGCTCGTGCGAGGCGCTCGATCAGTCGGGCGTGTGGCGCTTCCGCGAGCTGTTGCCCATTCTTGACAACTTTGGCAATGCAGTGACCCTGCGCGAAGGCGATACCCCGCTCTACCGGCTGTCGCGCATGGCCAAAGCCCTTGGCGTCGATCAGCTCTACGCCAAGCATCAGGGCATGAATCCTACAGGCTCGTTCAAAGACACGGGGATGACCGCGGCGATGAGCGTGGCCCGCGAGCGGCGGTTCGAGTGGGTGGCCTGCGCGTCAACGGGCAATACGTCGGCTGCGATGGCGGCCTACGCGGCGCGAGCCGGCCTCAAGTGTCTGGTGCTTATTCCAGATGGAAAAATCGCCTGGGGCAAGCTTTCCCAGGCAATGGACTACGGAGCGCTGACCTGCCAGGTGAAGACTGATTTCGATGGCTGCGTGCGCGTCCTTACCGAGATTGTGAAGCGGGCGCCCATCTATCTGCTTAACTCGGTGAACCCCTACCGGCTCGAGGGTCAAAAGACTCCCGCGTTTGAAATCGCCGAGTCGTTTGACTGGAATGTTCCCGATCATTTGATTGTGCCCGGCGGCAATCTTGGCAATAGCTCTGCGCTGGGAAAAGGCTTCCGCGAGCTCAAGGAGCTCGGCCTTGTCGCACGGGTCCCGAAGATATCGGTAATTCAGGCTGCGGGCGCAAATCCCCTGGTGCGCAGTCTGGCCGATTCGAAAGGCGAGCGAATCGAGCCGGTCGAGGCGCACACGCGCGCGACGGCTATTCGCATTGGGAATCCCGCTTCGTGGCGCAAGGCCGCGCGAGTGATTCAGGAAACAGGCGGCTGGTGCCTCGACGTGACTGAAGCCGAGATTGCAATTGCGAAGGCTGAACTGGGCGCGGAAGGCCTGGGCTGCGAGCCGGCGTCTGCGGTCACGCTGGCGGGCTTTAAGAAGTTGCGCATGCAAAATCTCATTCACTCGGGCGACACGGTGGTTCTGGTTCTCACCGGCCACACCCTCAAGGATGCAGACTACACCATCGACTTCCATCGCGGTTCGCTGCTGCAGGTTGAGGAAAAAGTGGGCGCGGAACGAGAGATAGAAGCCTTGCGCCGGAACGCCATTGTGACCGACGCCGCGCCCGAGGCGGTGCTGGCGGCCATGAAGGGTGCGATGGCATGAGCGAGACGGCAAGCACCGAGCCGGGCAAAATTCGCCTCCGCCTTCCCGCAACCTCGGCCAATCTCGGGCCTGGATTCGACGCAGTTGCAATTGCGCTCGATTTCTATCTCGAGATCGAGGCCGAGCCGGCCGACCGGTTTTCAATCGCAGCAACAGGCCGCGACGCCGAACGCTGCGCGGGGCTCGAGGACAACCTGATTATCGAGGCTTACAAGCGGCTGCTTCGATCGCATCAGAGGGAGATTGTTCCTCTTGCAATCGGAATGCACAACCAGATTCCGCTGGGGATGGGCTGCGGTTCTTCGGCGGCAGGGCGGCTCGCGGCAATCGTGCTGGCAAATCACTTTGGCCGGCTCGGTTTCAGCACTGAGGATGTGCTCGACGAGGCTTACATGCTCGAGGGCCATCCAGACAACGTTTCCGCCTGCTGGCTGGGCGGATTCGTGGCATCGGTTTGCGAGGGACGCCACGTCCATCCGGTCCACGTGGCGCCCTTGGATGAGTGGCAGGCGATTGTGGCGATTCCGGCTGAACCGCTGCCAACCAGCGTAGCTCGCTCGGTGCTGCCGGCCAGCTACTGGCTCCACGATGTTGTACAGAATCTGCAGTCCGTGTCGCTTCTGGGGTTGGCTTTTGAGCGAGGCCGGGGCGACCTGCTCCGCCTCGCCATGCAAGACAAAGTTCACCAGCCTTATCGCGCCGCCATCTGCCCGCTCCTGCCGCTCGTGCTGCCGCTGGCCGGCGAGCACGGAATCCTAGGCGCATCGCTCAGCGGCGCCGGGCCGTCAGTCCTGGTGATCGTGGACCATGAGTCGAATCTTGATACGGCGCTAGCGGCGCTCAGGCAGGCTGTCGCCGCAACCGAAAATGTGGAATTGCTGACGTCAAAATTCGTCACTTGCGGGGCAAAAGACCTGATCCAGACAGGCAGAATTTGATCGAATTCTGGGTGGCCATTTGTGGAAAACGCAGTTACTTTTCGGTAATTTGATTGAAACGATCTGATATCTTTCTTGTTAATCACCAATCAGGCTATTACCGGGATATTACCTAAGTTTGCTTGCCTTTCACCGGATGAACACATACATTCGCTGCGTGGGCAGTTCTGGGGGAGGGCTGCTCTAGCGCCCGCGGTCCTTACGGATCCGGGCGCTTCTAATTTTCAAGTGAACCGAATCACACCTCTCGCTGGCAATTCCCGTTCAGGCGTTCGGTCTCAGCTCCTCAATCACGCTCCGATCCGGAACCGCTAAATCGTGTACCAAAAGGGCTCCCCGACCTCACTCATGCGACTTTCAGGAATACAACTGCATCTTATGAACAGCCGATTCCTGTACACTTGGTACTGGGAAATTGAGGGAGGAACATGGCCGGGTTGAATGTAATTGAAGTAAACGATGGCAATTTTGACCAGGAAGTGCTGAAGAGCGATGTGCCGGTCCTGGTGGATTTTTGGGCTGTGTGGTGCGGCCCCTGCAAGGCAATTGCGCCTATTATTGACACCCTGGCCGCCACCTACGCCGGAAAAGTGAAGGTTGCCAAGATCAACGTGGACCAGAGCACCTCGACGCCGATGCGTTACCGAGTGCAGGCGATCCCGACGCTCATCTTTTTCAAAGATGGCAAGCCGGTAGAGCAACTGCTGGGCTACAAATCGCAGCCTGAAATCGAACAGGTCATTCAAAAGCTGGTTAGCGCAAACGTCGCCGCTTAACGGCGTTCTTGAAGATTGAGGCCCGGCCTTGGCGCCGGGCCTTCGTGCGTGAGGGGCCTGTTCACGTGCCTCTGCCGCGAAACTGAATAATCCTCCGCCGATCGCGTTTGGTTGGCCGGCGGTCGGGCAGGGGACTCATCACATCCATCGCCTTGCGCAGTTCGGCGGCCTTCTGTCTTGCCTCGCGGCTTTCGGCAGTCTCGTCATACAGCGCCTGCGCCACGGCAGCGGGCCCGCGCATCGCGCTCAGCCCTTTTACATCCACCGCGAATACTCCGCCTTCGTTCTCAATGCGCAGCCGGTCGCCCACACGCACTTCGCGCGCCGGCTTGGCCTTGATTCCGTTCGACTCAATCCGGCCCAGTTCGCACGACCGCGACGCCAGCGCCCTCGTCTTGAAGAACCGCGCCGCCCACATCCATTTATCAATGCGTATCCCTTCCATCGCTTATTCCCGGTCCCTGCGTCTTCTCGCTCCCTTGATCCCTTATTCCCTCGTTCCCCGTCTTTCCATGCATCAGCGCCTGGTAGCGTCGCGCATATTCGGCTTTGTAGCTGGCGACGGCGCTTTCGTAGCTCATGTGAGGAGTATTTGCTTTCACGCTCCAGCGCAATTCAATCTCTTTGGTCGCAGCGGGCACGGTCAGCTCGCCGTTCGCCGCCTGCGCCGGCTTACCATCTACGGTTGCTGAATGCAGATCTACAAACCACGGCAGGTGCACCACAATCGAATCGGGCGTCGATACAAACTGCGTGTTGAGTTTGAGTGTCGCCGCGCCCTCCTGCGGCTGCGCCAGGGTAAACGCAACCGTGCCGAAGTACGTTGGCGCCTGGCTCACCTTGATCGTCTTGCCCTGGCCAATCCACGCCGGTGAAACCACGGTCAGCAGGTGCAACTGTTTACCCTCTTCGCGTACCAGCATGGCTCTCAAGAGCGCACGATACTCGGCCGCAAACCATCCGTGCGGCGTAAGGTTGTGGCCAAAATCCCGATCGCCCCATGGCCTGATGTTGAACTCGAATCCGGCGTTGGTCGAGCTGGTATGCGCAAGGATCGCATAAAACTCGCTCAGCGCCTGCTGCTGGTCGCCGCGAATCGTCTCAGTCAGCGTGTTTTTCATGGTGAGGTAGTGATGCAGGTACTCGCCGTTGGCATAGGTCATAATGCCCTCGGCATACTTTGCCTGCGTGGCTTTGAGCGTCGCGGTCACGCGCGGATCGTGCGGGTCGAGAATCGGCTCGTAATCCACGGCCAGCATGTTGCCCCAGTCGTAACCGCCCGTCTGCCCGTCGAGCGCCGGAGGAATGTATCCGTCGTGCGCGGCAGCCTGCGCGTCCAGCACTTTCATAAACGCCTCATGCAGGCTGTCATACTCGGCCTGCCAGTTTTGCGCAAGGTCCGTGTGGCCGGTTTCTTTCGCCATCTGGATTGCCAGCTTAAGGCCGCTCAGCGCCAGAAAGTTGTAGCCCGTCAAATGCCCCGGAACATACTCGTTGTCGCGCACGTCGCTGGCGGGAACGATGTGCAGCGGGTCAACCTCGCGCGCCTTGTGCAGCCACTCCACTGCATGTTCGATCTGCGGCAGCGCCCATTCGGCAAAGTCCTTGTCGCGCGTCATGCGATAGTGCTGCGAATAACCCCATACCGCTTCGCCCCACCCGTCGTATTGCTGCGATTGCGAGAGGAAATTCCCATCCGGCTTCTGCGATTTTGCAAAGAACTCCAGGCACTCCTTTGCAATCTGCGGGTAGCCCGTCACGTCGTAGCTGTGCGTTATGTCTGCTCCGTCACGCAGAAAGAAGGCGTGGTAGTGGAGCTTGTTTACGGTCTGGATGTAATCGGGCCCGATGTGATCGATGGCGATCAGGTCGTAGATCAGGTTGGTATAGAACGTGTCGACGGCCTTTGCTTCCGGTAACTCAATCCGCATCCCGTCCTTTAGGATTCGTGCCCAGTAGGTCGTTGCCTGCGCCTGCGCATCGTCAAGTCCCGCCAGGTCGATCTGCTTGATTGCGTCTGCATCAGCCGTGGGAACGAGCGGCATTTTGAAATCCAGACTCCATTCCTCGCCCGGCTCAAGCATGCTCGAATAGATGACGATACCGACCGGCGTTTCGGGCTCCACGTTCAGCTGCACAGGCTTTTCCAGTTCAGGCGGGTTAAGCGCGCTGAACCGGTCTCTCAACACAAATCCGCGCGAGCTGTAGCTGCCCGGAAATCCATACAGCATGCGCCCGCCGCGATAAAAATGCCCGTTGTCGAAGGAGTTCTTCCAATCGGCGCTGAATTTCTCGCCGATCTGCCGGTAGTCGCCGGGATTGCGTCCTTCTGCAGGCCGGCGGTACCGGTTGTCTCCCATCGGTTCGCCGGTGGTGCTCAGGGCGTCGTAGCGGATTCCCGTCGCAAAGATCGCCCGCGTCCGCAGGTCCGATTTATTCCGCATGGTCACGCGGATAAAATTCACCAGCGGACCGCTCTCGCCGGCGTTCAGTCCCGCCTCGAACATGGTGAAACGATAACCAATGCCGTCCCGCTCCATTTCATAATGCACAATGGGCAGGTGGTTCTGCTCAAGAGTTCTGATGCGAACGCTGGTGGGCGCAAGATCGGGCCCCGTGAAAAACATCAGCTCGCCATAACCGGTCCGCAGATAGCCCTCGGGCGTAATTTCCGTCGCGCCCTCCGCGCCCATGATGCCGATCTCGTCAGTTGGCTTCGAGAAGTAGGAGAATGGTTCGCCCGCTACATCGATGGCGGGTGAGACCATCTGCGCCTGCATGCACGCGGCGCAAAAGGCCGAAGACGACACGACGCCAAGAAGGATTGCGGCGCGGCGAAAATAGATCGGGACTAAACCAGACATAAGTCGCGACACTCCTGAGTTTGAGAATCCGCGATGGCCAAAAGGGAGCAGAGGCAGCGGGCATGCGCGCATTCAAGGGAACATCATAGTCGAACGGAATGGCGGACGAACGAAGCGGGTGGTTTGTGATGGAGCCGAGGGGTGACGGGTGTCACGGGCAACAATCGTCGATCGCGCCCATACTTCTCGGCATCAGGGCCTGATAGCAGGTTCTGGTGAGTGAGGTGGCCGGTATGAACGCATCCTGCTTGAAGTGCGGAACGCACCTTGATGTCGAGTGGAGCTTTTGCCCCCATTGCGGAGCAGGGAACAAACCGCCCGAGACGCCTGCGCCGCCAGTCGCGCGCGAGCATGAAAACGCGCCGGTCAAAGGCGCGTTCAGCGGGCTTTTGCTCGGCGTCATCGTTGCGCCAGTACTCATCATTGTTGGTGTTATGCTTTGCCTCACCGGCCTGGGAGCATTTGTCGGCGTTCCCATGATCGTGGCGGGCTTTTTCGCTCCCCTGGCCGGACCATTCTTTGGCACGGGCTCAATCGGTGGCAAGTGCCCATGGTGTGGCGCGCATATTTCGAGCCTTAAGCACTCGCAGGAATTTACCTGCCATGCCTGCAATCGTCCAGTTGTGGTCCACGATCGCGAGTTGGTGAAGGCGGCGTAGCCGGCACTACTTTGTCGGCTCTGTCATCCAGATATATAAATGGTCCTCATCGCTCGATGTGGACACTTCCATATCGTGCTGGCGCGTCGCGCGGTTCAGCGCAGAACGGATGTTTTCTTTGGTGTCAGGCAACTCGGAAAGCGGCACTTTAAGGGCGGTTCCGGGCTTAAGGCGGGCAATATCACTCAACAGAGTCGAGATGATCTTCTTATGCTTGCCTTCGCGGCCCTTGGGTACTTCGCCTTGCAGAATTGACTGGAAACTCATTTGATCGGTATTTGAATCCGCAGTCATAAATGGTTCCTCGCGCAAGACTAGAGCCCACGCTTGTCAGGGAAGAGTCTGCAGGATTTTTCAGCGCTTGTATTGCTGTCGTACAGTTAAACTCACGTAAACCTAACGATCAACTAGAAGCATATTATTCATAGTAAGGCGATTGCAAGAGAAAACTTAACCTCCATGCGCCGCATTTTTCTAGTTTTCCACAGGCAAAGCCGCTCCAGTTCTTCCGGTGTCTCGTTCATTTGATGCGCTTTGATGCGTCGCTCGGGAATATCGAACGTAGCCGCAGAGAATCTCCCCGTATCGTTTCAACCTTGCTATTGTGCGTTCAGAGGTGAATTTTCTATGAGCGAACGGCGAACTTCTCCCGTTGTGCCGATCGATCAAGTACCCCCGGCTGAAGAGCTGGAATACCGCCCCGTAGTTCTTGTTGTCGACGACGAGTCGGCAATCGCGGACACTTTGACTGAGATTCTTTCGCGCAGCGGCTATGCCGCAATGGCTGCGTACGACGGCAACAGCGCGCTTGAGACAGCCCTGCTTGCACCCCCCGAGATGTTGATCACCGACGTGGTTTTGCCCGGAATGAGCGGCATTGAACTGGCCATCACCATGCGCCGCATCTATCCCGACTGCAAGGTGATGTTGTTCTCAGGCCAGGCTTCTTCGTTCGATTTGCTCGCCTCAGCCAGGCACGATGGGCATCACTTCACGCTGCTCACTAAGCCTGTACATCCCCGCGAGCTGATCGCGCATGTCGCCGAGAGCCTTAAACACCGCACGGTTCAACAGCCCACGTTAACTATTTAGAACGGCGCTCGTCAAAACCATCCTTCGGGACCCGGATTCCGGCCTGGTCGGAATCGATCCCTGTCGCGCGGACCGCAACGGACTTGTTGTTCTATGCGCGTAGTGATTCGGTGCGTGTGCGGACCGGCGACAGCCGCAAGACTGCCCGCGCCGTTTGCTCGCCACAATTCGGGCTTTGCGGCAGAACTGCGTCCGAGACCTGATAACGCACCTACCTCGGAACAATCCCTCATCGCATGGTGTCTAATTGCTAGAGCCGGTCGCTCGGGTTGCGCGTCACCCACGCCGTTCCGCTGCAAGGCTCGCAATCAAGACTCACAACCAGGATTCGCAATCTCAGGATTCGCAATCAATTCCCAAAATTTCAACATTCCAGGGCCAGACGATCATCGCAACGTCAAAAGAGCATAAAGCCATTCGCAACGATGAAAGAGGTCCCATGTCTCGAGCGTTGACTTGCCTGTTGGCTCGTATGTCGGCTGGTACGAACCGTTTGCACCTATACCGCGCGGTCTGCTTAATGATTGCCGTCGCAGCCGGCGTTGCGTTCCCACAAACTCCTGTGAAACCCTCCACCGCTCCCGACGTAAATACGCCCGCCGTACCTATCACGCAGACGCCTGACTCCACATCGCAGCCGGCTCCCGTTGTGCTCACCCCCGGCGAAATCTATAAGCAGGCCATGCACCCGCTCGATGTGGTTCGCAGCGAAATCAGCAACTGGTCAGATTCCGAATTGCAGGCACTCGGCGTAGGCGTGAAAATGGCTCACGAAACCTGCGACGCATCCAAACCCGAAAGCTACAAGGGCGACGACCTCTACGATCTTGCGCGCCTGTGCGCCCTCGGGCAGGACTGGAACCAGGCCTACGCCGTCGCTCAGGACTACATCGCGGCCCTCGACAGAACCCACCGGTCGCAGGCTTTCGCCATCAGTGTGAGTGCGCTTGTCCACATTCACGATATCGATACCGCCGTGGCCACGGCGCGCACCATGCTGCGGAGCCAGCCTTACGACGCAGAAGTGGCTTACTCAATCCGCTCGCTCAAGGACTATCTCGAGCGGTCGGGCAATCCCGCAGCCATCGTGCTGGCCGAGCAGGAACACCCGGCAATCGTCGACGCGCTCAAACTGGGCGTTCCGCTCAAGGCCGAGAATAGCGAGGCGGTCATCGGCATCGGAGCGCTGTTCGAGTCGGGAATGGAGCTCGCCTTCTTCGAACGCTACGCCGGCGATGATAGAAGCGCGGGCGCGACTATTTCGGATCTCGAGGATGCGCTGGGGACCAAAGCGCAGTTCTCGGGAACTGATTGGCAACAGATTTCGCGCGTGCGCGCCGAGTACGGACTGATTGGATGGCGCCTGCCTCGAATCGAGGTTGAGAAGTCGCTCGAGACCAAGGCTGCCAGGGTTCCGTCGCCGGCGGTGCGTTCGCGCCCGCCCCGTGCGCCGGCTCTTACTCAAACGGCGGGAGCGTTGCCGCTCATCAATGGGCCCGATTTCGGAGCTGTGACGGTCCTTGTTTTCTTTCCCGACTGGTGCGCGCAATGCCGCGCGATGATGAAAACCGTAACGGAATTTGCTACGTTGAACGCGCAGACTCCGATTCACGCGTGGGGCCTGATGTACTCTGACGCAGCGCCGGACGCTGAGGCGCAGAGCGCGATTGATGCGGCCACGGAGTCGAGGATCAAGGAACTGGAAGGAACAAACACGCTGATCGTCTCCGCCGCTACGGCGGCCAAATTCTCGCCCGGCGATTTTCCCATGGCCGTTGTCGTCGACCAGGCTGGCGTAGTTCGTTTCGTAGGCACAATTCCTACCGATTCGTTCAACGGCAACGGATACATGCAGCGCATCATCCTGCGCATGGCCACCACAGAAGCCTCGCCGAGGGCGAGCGACAAAGGGAACTGAACGGTTGAGGCTTTGTGCCCTCCCAGCCTCACTCCGGTTTTCTGTTCGAAAACCGAAGCGAAGATGGGGCACGGATGAGTTGAGGGCCGATCAGCTCTTTTTGAGAGCACGCTTGAGCACAATTTCAAGCGCGGATTTTTCTTCGGCGTATTCGGAGCTCGAAACGGTTCCTGCAATGCGCTCGCTCTCAAGGTCGAACATTTCTTCTTTGAGAACTGCGAGCAAAGCGGCTTTCTTGTTGGCAGGCGCGGGAACGTAGGCTGCGGACGGTTGTTGACCGGGCGCAACCGCCTGCGCGGTGACAAACTGCGTTGCTCCGGCAGGCTTGCGCAGAAGGAAGGCCGCAGCAGCAACAAGAATGATCGCGAGGCCGCCCAGGATCCACCATGTGTACTTGCTGAGCGGGTTGGGCGTATTGATAGGAGCGCCGATTCCTCCGCCGGGCGTGCTGGGCGGCGCAGCCTGTGCGCCGTTATCGGCCTGTGCGCCCTGCTGCTCGCGCGGCAGCGAACCGCTGCCCGAAACTGTGAATGCCAGCGCCTTGCCCGGCGTCGCGTTCTTGGCCAGAAAAGTGAGTACGCTGGGATCGCTGTTGACGGGTTTGAAGTCGGTGCTTGAGATGCTCATCGCCTTGGGCAGGATGACCGCGACATTTTGAGCCGGGAGCGAGACCTGCGGTTTGAAATCGAGCTTGCCGCTATAGGGAAGTGTGTAGGTGACTTGGAACTGCGTGTCCTTGTCGCCGTCGTCGGGCTGGATAGGGAAGTTGAAAGAGTAGTGACCCTTGGGGCCATCGGGATCGAGTGTCAGCGAGGTGGGCAGGCCGCTGGGACGTTGAGCCTGCGTGTCCTGCACGGTTGCGCCGTCTGGCAGCACGATCTCAAACGAGCGTTTGCTCCACTGCGTTGTAGGCGGATTGCTGGTATTGTGCACCAGCCAGCGCTCGCTCACACTGAGCTGGCCGCTGGCGTCGGTCTCCATCTCCATGATGTCGGCCTCGATGAAGACGCCCTGCACTTTTTGCGCAACGTCGAAAACCGCAACGTCGCCCGGCCCGGGACCCTGAGGAGCGGCAATAAAATACGGCGCGCCCTGATGCGTAACGCGGATCAGGTAAGGACCGGAGCCTGGCTCGCTGAGGGTGTATTTGCCCTGCCCGTTAGTGGTGGCATGCGCAACGGCGCTCATTGCCGACTGCACATCGAGCAGTTCTACTAGATCGTTGGGCGCGGGCTTGCCTGTGGTTTTGTCGGTCACGGTGCCTGAAACGGAGGCGGCCCGCGCTGCCACGCCGGTTGCCAAAAGGCTCAATGCAAAAATGGCTGTAATAAGTTTGGTCGATTTCATTTCGTGTCGTCGTCCTTAGTCCCTCAGTCCCTTGTTCTTTAGTCTCTAGTCCCTAGTCCCTGTTCTTATGCCTGCTGCAGGCGGTCGATCTCAGCCAGAAGTTCAGCGGTCTCGTTTTCGAGAAGCGCGCGCTGCGCCTGGAAATCCTCTTCAGGATATTTGCCTGCGCGGTGCTCGAAGTTCAGGTCGCGGAGATTGTCGTAGAGCTGTTCTTTGCGCTCGAGCAGAAAATCGAGCCGCGTCTTTTCCTTCTGGCTGGCAAAAGCGTTCTCAGGCCAGAAGGTGTAAACCATCAGTGCGATTAAGAGCATCAATCCGGCAACAACGCCCTGGGTTTCGTTCATGACCTAGATACCTCCTCCATCCATTCCTGTTTCGCGGCGAATGCGTTCGTGGCGTTCGCGATCGGCCGGATCGAGCGCGGCCAGATCTGCGCCTGAAGTTGCAACGGCGGCTCTCACTCCCTTGATGCCCGACCAGCGGCGAACCAGCAGGATGGTGCCGAGCAGGGCGGCGGCGAAGACCGCGAACGGTGCGATCCATGCAACGAGGTCGAAGCCGTGGGTGGTTGGCGCGGCCAGCACGGTGGCGCCGTATTTGGCGGCGAACATATCGAGAATCT
>Ga0335072_10004393_pt1 | contig 20950 bp, 16 predicted proteins | sample Lox_Sample_21_FD_206725 | JGI IMG/M metagenome (GOLD analysis project Ga0335072, IMG submission 206725) | Soil microbial communities from Loxahatchee National Wildlife Refuge, Florida, United States - Lox_Sample_2.1 | ecosystem: Environmental > Terrestrial > Soil > Wetlands | place: USA...
CGCGCCAGGCACAGGTGCTCCATGGCTAGGCTGGCTGCGGCCGTGAGGGGATCGTGTGGGCAGCTCGCCGGGTTGCTGGCAGTATGGGCACGGGCGCCGTCACACCACCGCCGCATCGGCAGGGCGCCCCTGATCAGGCCGGCCAACGGCTAGGAGAGTCAAGATGCCGCAACCTAAGCGCGGGCTCGGCAAGGGCCTGGGAGCGCTGATCCCAACGGGTCCGCCTGCTTCGGTTTCGGCGACCGGGATTGCTGACCAGCCGCCGGCCTGGGAGTCAGGTGACACTGACGTCGCGGCCGGAATTTCCGGCGCGTACCTCGAAGAGATCGCCGTGGACGCGGTCACGGCGAATCCACGTCAGCCCCGGCAAGCTTTCGATGAGGACTCACTGGCGGAGCTCGCCGCCTCGATTGAAGCGGTCGGATTGCTACAGCCCGTTGTGGTGCGGCGGACCTCGTCGGGCCGCTACGAGCTGATCATGGGTGAGCGTCGCTGGCGAGCTTGCCAGCTTGCCGGGATAGACGTGATCCCGGCGATTGTGCGTGAGACGTCAGACAACGACATGCTCCGCGAAGCGCTCATCGAGAACCTCCACCGCGAGCAGTTGAATCCGCTCGAAGAGGCGGCGGCATACCAGCAGCTTCTGGACGACTTTTCGGCGACTCACGAAGAGCTAGCGCGTCGCGTCGGGCGTTCCCGGCCCCACATTTCCAACACGATCCGTCTTCTGAACCTGCCACCCGCGGTGCAGAAGCGGGTAGCGGCGGGCGTGCTGAGCGCCGGGCACGCGCGGGCCCTGCTTGGCGTCGAGGATCCGGAAGCTCAGGAGCAATTGGCGCACCGGATTGTTGCGGAGGGACTATCGGTCCGGGCTACCGAGGAGATCGTTGCGCTTGGAGCCCAGCCGGTTAAGGGTCCGCGTGCGCCTAGTGCCAGGGCTCCAGTCGCGCCCGGCCTGAAGGACCTGGCTGATCGGCTGTCCGACGTCTTCGAGACGCGCGTCAAGGTAGAGCTTGGCCAGCGCAAGGGCAAGATCGTCGTCGAGTTCGCCTCAATCGAGGATCTCGAGCGCATTGTCCGGAGCATGTCGCCTGATCTGGCACCCGCCCGGCAGCTAAATCAAGGTCGCTAGCAGAGTCAGGGCTGCGGCCATCAGGGCGAGGTCAGTGGCTACCGCAGCCGGGGCAGTGGCCACCGCAGCCAGGTGACCTGTTAGAGAGATCGACAGCGTCGGCCCGGTCGCTCAGCCCCCTCGGGCCGGGACGGGATCCGGCCGCGTCGCCGGCTCCGGTTAGGCTTCGGTGCCGTGGCGAACATATCGGGCAAGAGTTTCGGCAGCGATAATCATGCTGGAGTCCACCCAGCCGTCATGGCGGCGATCATGGCGGCGAATGACGGGGACGCCGTAGCCTACGGCGATGACGACATCACCCGAACCGCGATAACGCGGCTGTGTGATGCGACTGGAGCGCGGAGCGCACAGCTAGTCTTCACCGGCACTGCGGCTAACATCCTGGGCCTGAGTCTGATGCTCCGGCCATACGAGGGCGTCATCTGCGCCGAATCCTCGCACCTGAACGTCGACGAGTGCGGCGCGGCAGAGCGCGTACTCGGAACGAAGCTCCTGCCAGTCCAGACGCCTGACGGCAAGCTCACTCCCGACCTGATCGCGAGCAGGCTGACCGGCCGCGGCGACGAGCACCGCGTGCAACCGCGCGTGATCCAGCTCGCTCAGGTGACCGAGCTCGGAACCCGCTACTCGCTGGACGAGTTGCGAGAGCTCCGGGCATTCGGCCAGGAGCGTGGCCTGCTCACCTATATCGACGGCGCCCGGATCGCGAATGCCGCCGCGTACCTGGACTGCTCCCTCGCTGACATCGCCGCGCACGCCGACGTGCTGAGCTTCGGCGGCACCAAGAACGGCGCACTCGGCGTCGAGGCCGTCCTGGTGATGACCGCCGGCCTTGCGGACGGCGCTCAGTACCACCGCAAGCAGCAAATGCAACTCGCATCCAAGATGCGCTTTCTGAGCGCACAAGTGGCAGCATTGCTGGCGGACGGACTGTGGTTTGCCAGCGCAAGCCATGCCAACGCGATGGCGGCTCGCCTTGCCGGCTTGCTGGCTCGCCTGCCAGGCGTCAGGCTTGCCTATCCGGTCCAGTCGAATGGCGTGTTCATTGACGTCCACGAGCAGGTGGCGCGGCAGCTGGAGAAGGACTGCAACGCTCACGTCTGGTCTGAGAGTGACGACGGCAGATGCATCATCCGGTGGATGACAGCCTTCGACACCTCAGCCGCGGACGTGGACCTGCTGGCCGAAGCTATCGAAGCGAGCATCGTTTCACGTGAAACCTGACATGGCGTGATGGCCGGGATAGCGTTACATCCGCGTCTCTGCGGCAAGTATCTGGCCGGTAACTGGATGCCCAAGAAGCCCGGCAAGGCAGGGTCGCTATCGCAGCCGGTGGGTACGATGAGCCTCGGCACGGGCTTCGCGCACGCAAGCGCCCGGCCACAGGTCATCACCAACGGCCATGTCACGACCTTTCGACCGGCAGGGGTAGCAAGTGTCGCGCCGACTTGCGAGCATCACGCTGGACAATCTCGATGACCTACCGCCTAAGTGCCGTCGCTGCGTCTTCTGGGAGCTCGACCCGGTCAGCCAAGCCCGCGCGATCGAGGTCGGTGATCCGGCACTGGAGAAGGAAGCCTGGGTTTCCTCGGTCCTGCTCGAATGGGGCAGCTGCGGCAAGATCGTGTACGTCGACGGCGTCCCGGCCGGTTACCTGACCTACGCGCCACCGAGCTATGCGCCGCGATCTGTGGCCTTTCCGACGAGCCCGGTCAGCGCGGACGCAGTCCTGCTGATGACTGCGCACGTGATGTCGGAGTTCGCCGGCGGCGGCCTCGGCCGCATCCTCGTGCAAGGGCTGGCAAAGGATCTCACCCGGCGCGGGATCAAGGCGATCGAGGCATTCGGCGACAACAAATGGACGCAGCCCTCGTGCGTAGTGCCCGTCGACTTCCTGTTGTCAGTCGGCTTCAAGACAGTCCGGCCGCACCACCGCTATCCGAGGCTGCGTCTGGAACTCAAGACTGCGCTGTCCTGGCGCGAGGACGTCGAGGTGGCTTTGGAACGACTGCTCGGGTCGATGTCACCCGAACGCTCGTTGCGGCTCGCCTGAGTACGGCAGCCGAAGTTACCGTGTAACGCCCAGCCTTCGCGGAGGACTGTGCATCGCATCCGTCAAACGCCAGGCACGGCAATGCCAGTCGTCCAAGAAGGAAGCGTGACAGCACCAAACCGGGCCCGCTCCGCCGCACCGGGAGCCCGAGGTCCGGTCTGCGTGCGACCTAGCGCCGGTTAGTCCGCCGTACTTCCGGCGCTGGCGGCGCGACCGCGATAGCGAGGACCAGGGCTAGCAACCAGAGGTTGGCCCTTAGGACGGTGCCCCCCAGCGGCGCACGGCCAGGATGCCAGGCACGAGCAGTAGCACGGTCGCCCAGCAGGCGATCTCAAGCAACGGGGCGACGGCTGGCGTTCCACCACTGGCCAGGGACCTGAGGAAGCCTGTCGCTGCGGTCACCGGGTTGGCGCGAGCGATCGGCTGCATCCATCCCGCGAGCTCTCCTACCGGAGCGAACGCCGAGCTCACGAACGCGATCGCTATCGCGGGGAAGAACAAGACGCGCTCGGCCGTCTCTGCGTCCTTAACTAGTAGCGCGAGCCAGGCCGAGGTCGTCGCGATGGAAAGGCCGAACACAACTGTCACCACGACCACCCCGGCGAGGCCCGCCAGGCCAGTTCCGACCCGGAACCCGAGGAGCCTGGCGGCGCCAAGCAGGAGGACTGTCTGAACCGCGAAAATCACCGCATCGGACGCCAGCCGCCCGAGAAGCACAGCGGCACGGGACATGGGTAGCGAGCGGAACCGGTCGGCCAGGCCGCTGCCCGTATCCCTGAGCAGAGACAGCCCGGTAGTGGGCGCGGTGAGCGCGGCGTTCTGGATGATGATGCCGGGGATGAGGAACTCGCGGTAGGACCCGCCTCCGGGAAGCCGGCTGATGGTGAGGTCGCCTAGCACCGAGACGAACAGCACGAGCAGGACAAGCGGCTGCACGAGAGGGTAGATGAGACGCCCCGGGTTCAGCCGCAGCACACGCAGTTGCCGCCCGGCCATGAGCACGGTGTCCCTGGCAAGCCGACGCGACGCAGCGGTCATGCCGCAGTCCCGGCCCCGGTCAACGCTAGGAACGCCTCGTCCAGGGACGGCAGGCGCAGGCTGAGATCGCTGACTCCGATGCCGTCAGCCTGAAGAGCGGTGGCCATCGCGAGCAGGGTGGCGGTGCCGTGCCGCGCGGCCAGGCTCAGCTGTCCGGCGCCCGCATCGGTGCGGATCTCAGCGAGCGGCAGCGACAAACGCCTGGCCAGAGTGCGGGCCGCGGCCGGCACGACCGCAGGATCGTCCAGCCGGATCTCGGCAACGCGGCTGCCGACGCAGGCTTTGAGCTGAGCTGCGGTGCCAGAGGCGACAATCCGCCCGCGGTCCAGCACGTGGACAGCATCGGCGAACCGATCAGCTTCCTCCAGGTACTGCGTCGTCAGCAGCATGGTCGTACCCTCGGCGCGGAGTCCAGCGAGCGCCGCCCACAGCTGCTGGCGACTCGCGGGATCGAGTCCTGTGGTGGGCTCGTCGAGAACCAGCAGGCCCGGGCGGGTCATCAGGCTAGCGGCCAGATCCAGGCGGCGTCGTATGCCGCCGGAATAGCTGCGCACTGCTCTGTCCACAGCATCGGTCAAGCCGAACGTCTCGGCCAGCTCTGCAGCCCGCTGGTACGCCTGGCGCCGCCGCAGGCCAGCGAGGCGGCCAATGAGCACCAGGTTGTCCTGCCCGCCCAGCTCCTCGTCCAGCCCCGCATACTGGCCCGTCAGACCGATGCGCGCGCGCACCAGGGCAGGCTCGGTAGCCACGTCATACCCGAGGACACGGATTCGTCCAGCGTCCGGGCGGGTCAGCGTGGCGATGATCCGGACCAAGGTCGTCTTGCCCGCACCGTTCGGCCCGAGCAGCGCCGCCAGGGTGCCGGAGCCAACCGTCAGGTCCACGCCGTCCAGTGCGGTGACTTCGCGGAATGTCTTGACGACTCCGACCGCCTGGATAGCCGGCGAACCGCCCGATGAGATACGCTCGCTCACATTGTGAGGTTAACAGTTAGTGAGGCCACCGGACAATATGGCTGACTCAGCACATCGTTCGAATGACCACAACACAGCCGCGCCGGACCGCGCTGCGGCCGATCTCGAGGCGGCTCGCGGCGCCGCGGCGGGCCGCACCGGCGCCCATCAGTCCGACCTGGCGGTCAGCGTGGTCGGACAGCTGTTCCGGCTCGCCCCGCGGCTGATGGACCTGCAGGACGTCGGCGCACGGCAGTACGGGCTGGGGTTCGCCCGCGGCCGCGTGCTGTGGGCGCTGCACGAATCTGGACCCCTGCTCATGCGGGCAATCAGCCAGGCACTCGGGATATCACCGAGAACAGTCACCGGCCTGATCGACGCGCTCGAATCGGACGGCTGGGTAACCCGCAGCCCGCACCCCGGCGACCGCCGGGCCACCATCATCTCGCTCACCGCCGTCGCCGACGCCACCCTGGCCAGGCTGCGCGAGCACTACGAGGGCCTCGCTCACGACCTGCTCAGCGACTTCCCCGACGATGACCTCGCTCGCTGCCGGGCAGTCGTCACCGCCCTCGAGGAGCGCCTCGACGGCGTTGTATCAAACCGCGTCGCTGCCTTCGGCCCGCCGTCCGGCCCGCGCCCGGCAGCCTCCCAACCGAACGAGCAGCCGGGCTGAGAACGCCGGAGAGGCCCGACATGTGGCCCGCCGACTCTCACACCCAAGCTGTTCCACGAAGGCCGTCACGAGCGTCCAGAGACCGCACGCCCCCAACTCAATCCGCGCACCCCGCAACCGCACCATCATCGGAGCACGATTACAGGCCACCCCTCGGCACAGCCACCCCGCAATGCCGGGGAGCAGCTAACTGGCCTACTCCGCCAGGGTTTGATCGTCAGGCGCGCTGAGCGCCAGCTGCAGCAGCGAGCGTAAGCGTGGCCGACGGAGGTATCGGTCTACGCGTCTCGGACCGCTTGACATCCGGTGGGGTGGCGGGGGTGCGGGAGCGGGCGTAAACGTAGCCTAACGGACGCGTCGCAAGACGCGTCTCGGGCCGGATGGGCGTTAAGTACCGGCGAGGAGTGCCAGCCCGCAGAGCAGCCGTGCCACCCCACCGGGGCTTGGGGGCGCCGCGAAGCCAGCCCGCAGAGCGTCCCCGCGCCTCGTCGGCGACGCTCTGCGGGACCGAAGATCCAAAGATCAGATGAACTCAGCGAGATCCCGCAGCAGTGCGGACTTCGGCCGCGCGCCAACGATCTCCTTGACGACCTGTCCGTCCTTGAACACGCTCATCGTCGGGATGTTCATGATCCCGTAGCGCTGCGTGACAGCGGGGTTCTGGTCGACGTTGAGCTTCACGATGTCAATCTTGTCGCCGTGCTCGGATGCGATCTCCTCGAGCACAGGGGCGACCTGGCGGCAAGGCCCGCACCACTCGGCCCAGTAGTCAACAATGACCGGCTTGGTGGCTTTCAGCACCTCGGCCTCGAAGGTCTCGTCGGTCACTGCCTTGGTTGCGCCCACTTCCAGGACTTCCCTTCATCTGTTCGGTGCCGCCCGCCGAGGTGGCAGGCAGTTTCCGTAGGCCGGGCGTAGTCGGTTACGCCGCTACCGCGCCGGCCTGGTTCATTCAAACGGGGTGCTCGGCAAGCCAGCGCTCCGCGTCAATGGCGGCGGAGCAACCAGTGCCCGCTGCTGTAACTGCCTGCCGGTATGTCCGGTCGACGACGTCGCCAGCTGCGAAGACGCCGTCGATCGCCGTCCGCGTGTACGGATGCTCGACCAGCAGGTAACCGTCAGCGTCAGTAGCAAGCTGGCCGGCGAACAGCCCGCTGCGCGGGTCGTGACCGATGGCCACGAACATCCCGCCGACCTCGAGCGTGCTCACTGCGCCGGTCTTGACGTTCCGTAGCTGAAGCCCGGTCACCCGGTCCTCGCCGAGTACCTCGGTGACCTCGCTGTCCCAGGCGAACCTGACCTTAGGGTTGCCCATCGCCCGGTCCTGCATGATCTTCGACGCGCGCAAGGTGTCCCGGCGGTGGACGACCGTCACGCTACGGGCAAACCTGGTGAGGAATGACGCCTCTTCCATCGCCGTGTCACCGCCGCCGATCACTGCGATGTCTTGCTCGCGGAAGAAGAAGCCGTCACAGGTGGCGCACCAGGACACACCATGACCGGACAGCCGCTTCTCGCCTGGCACGCCCAGTTCGCGGTACCCCGAGCCGGTCGCGATGATGACGGTCCTGGCCAGGTACGCGTCCTCGCCAGCCTTGATGACCTTCGGTGTGCCCTTCAGGTCCACCTCCGTCACGTCCTCGGCGAGCAACTCGGCGCCGAAGCGCTCTGCCTGCTTACGCAGCTGGTCCATCAGGTCCGGCCCGAGTACGCCGTCGGGAAATCCGGGGAAGTTCTCGACATCCGTGGTGTTCATCAGTGCACCGCCGGAGGTAACCGAGCCCTCGAAGACGAGCGGACTCAGGCGCGCCCTTGCGGCATATAGCGCTGCCGTATACCCGGCCGGTCCGGAGCCGATGACGATTACGTCGCGAACGTCGGTCACTGCTGTCCTGCCCCTCTCGAGTGCACCGGCATAACCACCAGCCGGTCCTTGAGATTCCCCGGCAGGATGCTCCTAAAGGTGAGCGACTTTAACATGATCGAGTACATCGCTGCGGGTAGCAGAGCAAGCCTCCCCGAGTGCCCAGATCTCGGCCTCTTTCGGCTGGCTAGTCCCGCTAAGCGATGCCGGCGCCGTCACGAGGATCGTGGCAGGCTTGCCCTCGAACTTGGCGCGTTCCACCATCAGCACGACTTGTCCTGGCTTGATCACCCGATCGATACAACCCGCTAGCTGCGGGAGAACCGTGCCGGCCGAGGCAGCCGAGGCAGTATTCGGGCCCCCGAGCGTGCTATTCGCCGAGCTGGTCGGTGCCAGATTGACGCCGTAGCCCTTCGCCGGGCCTGATTGCATGCCTTCCATCTTCGCCTCGGACAGCGCAACTCCCGCCATCTGGGCCAGCGTCGCAGGCTGGAAATCGGTGCTGGCATTCACGGTCTGGATCGACCTGGACGAGTTGTTCTCCCGGTAGGTGACCGACTGCCCTAGCGAGACCTGGGAAGCAACTGGCGCGGACGCCGCGGCACGGCTGGCCGGCGAGCTTGATGAGGAGACACCGGCGTGCATGGCTATCGCGTAGCCGCCGAATCCGACAACGATGATGGCAGCGGCCGTAGCGAGCACCCGGGTGGCAGGGACCGGGAACGGCCAGACAGCGCCGCCGGCGCGCGGCCGGTCAAGGCCTCGGCGGACCCGGCCGCGCGCGGACCGGACCGGCAGGTCTCGGCGGCCGGCCTCGCTGGCCGGCTCGGCGGCCACGCGCTGTGCCGCCTCGGCGGCAAGGGTGTTGTCGATCCGAGTGGCCAGACTCGCTGGCATCTCCGGGAACTGAACGCTCGACAGCAGGGCGGGAACTGCGGAGAGCTGGTCGTTGCGCTCTGTGCAGCTGAGACAGGTGGCCAGGTGGCGACCGATTCTCGCAGCCTTACGCGAGCGCAGATCGTCGGCGCCAAGCCTGGCGAGCTCATCCAGAGTGGCATGACGATTCATAGGGCCTCATCACCCCCCTCCTGCGCAGGTTGGACGCGCGGGCCAGTCGCACGGTTCCCTGAATCCTGGCTCGGCACTGCACCTGGCCGCAGATGCGCCAGTCTGGGCAGAAGCCGGGCCCGGCCGCGGGCGGCCCGGCTCTTGACAGTCCCTTCGGACACGCCCAGTACCTCCGCTGCGTCCGCGATCGAGTAGCCCAGCATGTCTACTAGGACCAGCGCAGCCCGTTGGTCAGGGACCAGCTGGCGGAGCGCCGCCATGACGTCGATTGCAGTATCCGTGGTGCCAGACGGATCGGATAGTGGCTGCCCGCCAGCTACCACGGCAAGCGTGTCGAGCGCCTCGTCATCCTGACCTGCGGTGGTCGGCCGTGCGGCGCGGCGGCGCATCCGGTCAAGTGCCGCATTCACTACTATCCGGTGCAGCCAGGTCGTGACGGCTGAGTCGCCACGGAAGCTTGCGGCGCGCCTGAACGCGGCGATCATCGCGTCCTGGAGTGCGTCGGCGGCTTCTTCCGGGTCACTCAGAGTGCGGATCGCCACCGCCCACAGCCGGTCCCGATGACGCTCGAAAAGCACGCCGAAAGCGTTTGAATCTCCGTCGACGTGCCGTTGCAGCAGTTCGGCATCAGACGCGGCGTCCAGGTCGCGCCGCGGGGAATTCTGCACGTCACCGGGATGCCGCGGCTCTGGCAAGGAGTAGCGGCCGGATGCCTGATCGGATTCCGTGGCTCCTCCCCCCGCCATCGGCCCGCGCGCTGTGATAGCCGGCAGCCTGCGCCCTGCAACACATCGAGTGGCGGTGCAATGCGCTCACGGCGCTCACCATAGCGCGACATCAATAACCGGGAAGGGAACGGGCCGACCCGCTGTCGAGCAGACCCTCCGCACCATGATACTGAATCGCCGAACAGCACCACAGCGGCGAGGCCCTGAAAGATCGGCAGTCAGGACGCGCCGGTTACGACAACTTTGAAGATTTTTGCCTCGTACTTGCCGGGCTGACCAGCCAGCCGGGGCAGTCTGGTGAACCAGACCACCAAGTACTGGCCAGAAACCGGATGCTTGATGGTGAAGGTGTAGCTGCCTGAGACATTGTCGGCCCTGGCCACCGTAGTCATCGAATCGAGGTTGGCCTTGCTCGGGACGCCAGATTCGCCCACCTTGAGCTCGACATTCGCACCGGGCATCGTGCCGAACTGCACCATGACTGAACCGACCTGGGCCGATGAGCCCAAGTTCAGGATGAAGCCAGTGCCGGACTTAAGGTTGCCGAAATGCGGGCTGCCGTACCACTGGGTGCTCCAGCCTGCTGGATTGCCATCCAGCACGTTAGGCGCCTGGTTGGAATTCTCGTCCCCGGTATCGGCCGGGTTCAGCGCGTCGAAACCGAGTGCCGACTGGGGCGTAATAGTGGTGGCGCTCGCGGACGAGCTCGCTGACGGGGTGCCCGATCTGTGATGCACGACGGCGGGTGGCGACTTGTGCAGGAAATGGAAGGCGGCAGTGCTGGCACCGGCGCCCGCAATCAGGACGAGCGCACTGATCGTGATCGTGCGCACGGAAGCACGCCGACCAACTCGGCCGGCTTCCTGATAGGCCTGGTAGCTTGGCCGGGTTTGCGGCAGCTCGCCTCGCTGCCCCAGAGTGCGCTGGGCCATGGTTCGCAGCTGGCCGCGCTGAGCTGACCGATTCGCATTCTGGCGCGGATCGTCCTGTGCTGCGGCCGGGGGCACCTGAACCGGCGGGATGGCAGCGCTCAGCGCCGCCGCGAGTTCCGCAGGAGCGGTGAACGCCTCAACGCTGTCCTCGCCAGGCAGCGCCAGCGCCCGCCCGGTCAGGTCGTCGAGCACGGCCGGAACTCCGGCCTGCACTTGACCAGGGCGCCGGGGCTGGCCGTCCGATTCCGGCGCGGACGGCAGTTCCGGATAGTCCGAGCCGGGCCAGAACCCGGTCAGCGCCGAGTACAGCAGCTGACCGAGTCCCTGGGTGTCGGCAAGCTCGGGATCCTCGGACGTGACGCCAGACAGCGCAGCGTCGATACCGAGGCCAGTAACCTTCACGCCGCCTCCGGCGGTCCACCTGACACTGTCGGGCCGGAGGCACAGGTGGGCCAGGCCGGCCGCGTGCGCGCCGGACAGCGCGGCTGCTGCCTCAGCCACGATCAGGGCTCCGGCTGCTGGCTCCATCGGCCCGGCCGCTACCAGTTCGGTGAGCGTGTCACCGACCGGCCACTCCAGCACGATGTAGGCGTGATCCCAAGTGTCTTCGACGTCGAATACCTGCGTCAGCCGGGTGTCGGTCAGCCGGCTGGCGGCGCGCGCCGCCGTCACCACCTGCTCGAGCCGCGGAAAGCCGGCGGCGAAAGTGATGACGCTCACCGGCCTGGCGAGGATCTCGTCGATGGCTCTCCACGCAGACCAGCCAGCGGCCGCAGCAAGCCGGTCCTCGAGCCGGTACCGGCCGCCGAGCCTGACGCCCGGTTCTGACGTAAACGTGCTCATTATCGCGGTTCAAAGGCTCGCCAGCCCTCGAACCTCCCCTCGCCGGTATAGGTGATCAACGGCCTGGAGACAAAAGGTGCCGCACACCATGCTAGGCCGCGTGAGCGCCGGCGGGCAGTCGTGTCTCCAGCCGGCAGCAAACCGTTACCCGCAGGAGACGTCATCGGCCCAGCCTCGCCAGGACCGTCCCGGTAAGGCCGGTCAGCTCCTCAATCTTCAGCGCACGGGCGAATAGCAGGTACATGCCCACCGCGAGGCCACCTCCGATGATGACGACGATGTACGCGTTCCCGGTCACCAACCCGACCAGCATGGCCAGCAGCGCGGCGGGGAGCGCGGCAGCGTGCATGCGCACAAGCGAGCGGCCGATGCGGTAACCGTCGAGGCCGCGAAGCCGCGTACTGAGTATCCGCCAGGCGATCACCATCCCGACGACGTTGGCCACGCCGAACCCGGCGCCGAGGCCAACCACCAGGTCCGACTTGGGCAGCGCGCCGAGTGCGATCAGGTTGGCCACGATGTTCACGGCCATCGTGGCCAGGCCGATCAGGGCCGGGGTCTTGCTGTCGTGCACCGAGTAGAACACCCGCAGCTGGAGCTGGAAGATCATGTAAGGCAGCAGGCCGAGGCAGAACACCGCGAACACCACGCCCATGTAGTGGGCCTGCTGCAGGTCCGTCCGGCCATGGGCGAAGAAGACCTCGCCGAGCTTCGGGCCTAGTACAGCCAGTACCAGCGAGCACGGCACTACGATCGCGGCGGCGAGCCGTACCCCGGTAGAGAAGTCCAGCCGGACGTGACCGAATCTGCGCTGCGAGGCGTGCGCGCTCATCCGTGGCAGCAGCGCGGTGATAACCGAGATGCCGACGACGGCGTACGGCAGCTGGAACAACAGCCACGCGTAGTTGTAGACGGTGATGCCGTTGTCCGTATCGCCAGCAACCCTGGTCGTGACCAGGAACGCCACCTGCGTCGCCGCGATGTAGCCGAACATCCAGCCGCCCATCCGGCCGATCTCGCCGATCTCGGTGCGGCGGAAGTCCAGCCGGGGCTGCCAGCGGAAGCCGACTTGCCGCAAGGCGGGCACCAGAGCGGCGGTCTGCACGATGATGCCGAGAGTCGTGCCGACGCCGAGCAGCGCAACCTCTCCGCCGGAGATCGTGCGCGGATCCTTGCTCAGGCCGCCCATGGCGATGTACAGCCCGAGGACGGCGATGACCACGAAATTGTTGACGATCGGTGTCCACATCGGTGCAGCGAAGCTGCCGCGCGAGTTCAGTATCGCGCCGATCAGCGAACTCACCCCGTAGAAGAAGATCTGCGGGATGAAGAAGAACGCGAAGATCACCGCGAGATGCTCAGTGTGCCCGGTGATCTGGCTGCCCTTGTAGAGGTACACGATCGGTACGGCGGCGATCGTCGCGACCACGGTGATGCCGGCCAGCGCGAGCGTAATCAGCGTGAACATCCGCTGGTCGTAGCTCTCGCCGCGGTCGCGGTCGCGCCGGGACGCAGCCACGATCAGCGGCACGATGACGCTGGTCAGGATGCCGCCGAGGGCGAGGTTGTAGACGACGTTAGGCAGCGTGTTGGACAGGTTGTAAGCCTCGGCGATGCCTACAGCGCCAAGGGCGTAGTTCTGCACGAGCGTCCGGAGGAAGCCCGTCATGCGAGAGCCGAGCGTGCCGACCGCCATGACTCCGCTAGACCGGACGACCGACGCTGACCCGCCCTCGGCCGGCGCCCGTGCCGCTACCGGCCGCTGCCCCGGGCCGCCCGGCGTGGCTGGACGTACCCCTGGCGGCCGGGTACCGGGCGCAGGTAGTCCGGGAAGCGGTGGTCCCGGCGGGACGGGCCGACCCGGCCGGGCACCACCGTAGCCATCGGGAGCGTACGGCAGCGCCTGGGTTGTACCCGCCGCGTCGTAGCCTGGCTCCTCGTAAACCGGCGGCCGGCGGGCTGGCGCCTGGTACGGCGGTGCCTGATAACCCTGGGTCTGATAGCCCGGCGGGTCGTAGGGCTGCGGCGGGCCATATCCAGGTGCGCCGCCATAACCGGAAGAAGCGTAACCCTGCGGATCGCTGCCGGGCGCCTCGCTGCCGGACGAGACTACCCGGCGGGGCTGCGTGCGTGGTGGTTGCTGACCAGCGACCGGGCGCCGGGCGCCGGGCGGCCGGAAGTCGGGGCCCGCCCGGGTCTCATCCTCGGGCCTGGCGTGGCGTGCATGCCGTCCGCTACGCCGGTCGGTCCGGCCGGGCGGGGCCAGTGCCGCGCTGTCGTAGCCGGCAGCTGCCGGACCTGCCCCGTTCCCGTGCTGGTGGTCTCGATCTTCAAACCGGAACGTGCGATTACCTTCGTCGGCCCAGTCATCGACCCGGTCCCGTCCGGAGTCATCACCCCAGTCGACGTCGGACAGGTCGATGTGCCACCCGGTGTCGTCGAACAGCGGTCCGGTCAAGTCCTGGCCAGCACTCCAGCCCGGCACCGCGGGCCGGACGTCCCAGCCCCGGCCGCCGGAGTCTGGATAGGAATCAGACTCAGGCACCCCGGTGGTCATCAGCCTCCTGTCGTCACGGTCCGGGCGCACCAGCTGCACCAAGCTGAGTGCGTTCAGCCATGACGGTATCCGGTTCCGCCGGCTCTGTGCTGTGATCAGCGCCCTGATCTGGGGCGGCATCGGAACCGGCGGGGTCGCTATGGCCACCAGCCGGGTGGGCCCGGCGAACCGCGCGGGCAGCGTAGGCGATGAGGAGAACGCCGATCGCGGCGGCGCAGATGATGACGCCGAGCACCCCTACCTGAGTCGCCTCGATCGTCATCGACTCGACTGTGGGGTGCGGCAACGGCTGAAATTTCTTGTTCAGCAGGCTCATGGTCACGGTAGAGGAGCCCACCTGTGTCGCCTGCACGTGCAACCGGACCGTCAACGCCGTGTGGGGTGGCACCGTCACGACGCCATCCGGAACCGGTGTGATCTTGACGCCGGCCGTGTCACTGTGCAGGCTCAGCGCCACCTTGACGGCGTAGCCGAGCCGGTTGTCGATCGACACCGGCACGCTGCCCTTGAGGCCGCCGAGCGTGACCCGCGGCTCGGCGAAGATCTGGACACCGCTTTCCTGCTTGTCGATCTTGCTGAGCACGGTGGTGAGCATGGCTCGGGCCGTCGCCTGCGACTTGCCCCGCCAGGCCGATGACTCGATCGTGGCTAGTGCCAGCGGGAGGCTGTCATTCGGTTTGGCAGCCATGCTGTCCAGCTCGCTGATCCCGTGGTCGACCCGGTCGAGCCTGCCCAGCTCCTTCTTGCTGATCCGGGCTGATGACCCGGCCCAGCCGGGGTCCGGCACGTCAGGGATGTGCTTGCCTGCTGCCAGCGAGGTGAGGCTGGCCGGGCTGAGCCAAGGCGCTGACGCGGTCTCGGCGAGCAGGTCAGCAGCCAGCCCGGTCGCCGGGTCCCAGCGCTGCGGTGGCGCCACGATGATGGGCCCGCCCGGCTGGTCCTGCTCAGCCGTGAGGGCGGTCTGTGCCAGGAAGTCCTGCACGGTCGCGAATGCCGAGCCCCCAGTGGTTGCCGCTGCCGTGCTGCCGCCGGCAGCCAGCAGCCGGGACAGCGGCGCGTTCGCCAGCATGACAGTCATGTGGTGACCGACATCGTTGAGTGTCCGCACCACCGTGGACTGCTGCTCAGCCAGCAGTGCCGAACTGCCCACCAGCAGCGTCGTGACACCCATCGCAGGCAGGGTTTCCACTGTCGTAAGGCCGCCGACCCCGTCTGCCGGCCAGGCGATACCTGACGCCTGGCTCTGAACGCCGGATGAGCGGACGGTAGCCGGCAGGATCTGTTGCCCGATGGACCGGCCGAGAGTGAAGGCCCTTCTCACGTCAGGGAGGTGGTTGTGGCTTATCAGCGCGCCTATGTCCGGGTCGGCGTACGGGGTAAAGAACACTGGCTCGGCTGCGGTAACCCGCCGCAGCTCGGTGAGCCATGACTTCGCTGTACTCGCCCAGCCCGGCTCAGAACTGCCGCAGCCTTCGAGGGCCTTGACGTTCGCCAGCAAAGCTGGGTCGACCGCCCAGGTAACGCCGTCATAAGCGGACAGGCTCTGCACCTGCTCGGACCTGACGGCGCCGCTGCGGGCCGTGCCCGTCGATCTGGCCGCAGCGGAGTAGGCGTCGGCAGTGCCCGCCGAATCTCCGGCAGCCTCGAGAATCTGCCCGAGCCTGCCGCTACCGCGCAAGCTCGCGGCCAGCGCCTGCGCCTGCGAGCCCTGGCAGGCCTGGCCGAGCAGCGGCTTGTCGATCAGCGGCAACGCCCAGGCGATCTTCGTACGGGACGGGATAGAGGAGCCGTACGGCCCCTTGCGGGCCGGCACGTAGGGAAGGTACGTGCCGGCGGCGGCAAGCGGCCCCTCGGCCGCGCTCTGCGCCCGCGCGGTCAGCGGGTACACGCCGAACCTCGTCATGCCGATCGAGCTTGCTTTCACCTGGACGTACCAGCGGTCCGTGCTGCCCGGCTGCAGCTCGTTGCCGGACTTCCAGATGCCCCGGCGCACCGGCCGGCCGGCTTGGTCGTCCTGCGCAGCGCCGCCTGGCCGCAATTCGGCCGAGGTGCTGAGTGGCGTGCTCGACGCGAGTAGCTGAACTGACAAGTTGCTGATCGGCTGCCGTGAGGAGTTAGTTACCGTTCCCCGCACAGTGATCGTGCTGCCGGGCCCCGCGTGCTGCGGCGTCATGTCGGTGATGGCGACGCTGACGTGACGCTGCGCGACCCGCTTTCCGGCCGCTGCGGCAGCAGGAGCCTGGCTCGCGAGGACGGCGGCTGGCAACCCGATCGCGGCGAGTGTGAGCGACGCCGCAAGAGCCCGGCCCGCGCGCGGTGTCCTGACCCGGCCGGCCCGCAGCGCCGTGGTCCACCTGCGGGGCGCGCCGGCGCCCGCTGTCGTTAGCCGGGCAGCCGGATGCACGCGCGGTCCGTGCTGCGGTGACATGTCCAGAATGTTATTGCGACCACCGGCGTGCCCGAGGCCGCGCTGAGGCGAATGCTCAGTTCCTTCTGCGCTGGGCAGTATTCTGCGACACATCCTCCGGGCTTCCCGGCCTTCCCGTTTCCCACAGGTTACGCGCAGGACTTAATCTCGATGGCCGTGCCAGATCCAGATTCGCTGAATAAGCGCCAGCTGCAGGCTGCGGCGGCGCTGCTTGCCACCATCTCGCCGCTTGCCGACGAGCTGGGCGCCCTGTTTGCTGCGGCCGGTCATGAGCTTGCCCTCGTCGGCGGGCCGGTCAGGGACGTATTCATCGGACGCAGGGCCGGTGACTTTGACCTCACCACGGACGCGCCGCCCGACCGGGTACTCGAGATCACCCGGGGCTGGGCAGACCAGGTCTGGACGATCGGGATCGACTTCGGCACCGTGGGGCTGCGCAAGGGCAGCTCGATCTTCGAGATCACTACCTACCGGTCCGAACGCTACGACCGGACCTCCCGCAAGCCAGAGGTGGAGTATGGCGAGTCGCTCGAGGCCGACTTGTCCAGGCGAGATTTCACGGTTAACGCCATGGCGGCCCGGCTGCCAGGGCACCAGCTGGTTGACCCGTTCGGCGGCCTCACCGATCTGCAGCACCGGCTGCTTCGCACGCCGGGCACCCCGGAAGCCTCGTTTACTGATGACCCGCTGCGCATCCTGCGCGCCGCCAGGTTCACCGCCCAGCTCGGCTTCACCGTGGTGCCCGGGGTCCGGGAGGCGATGACGCGACTTGCCGCCCTCGTCGCTCCGCCCCAGGTCTCGGCCGAGCGGGTCGAGGGCGAGCTGACGAAGCTGCTGCTGTCGCCGCTACCCGGCGGCCCCGCAGCCGGCATCGCGCTGCTAGTCGAGACCGGCGTGGCCGATGAGGTACTGCCTGAGGTCGCGGCGCTACGGCTGGAAGCGGACGAGCACTTCAGGCACAAAGACGTGTACCAGCACTCGCTGACCGTGCTGACCCAGGCGATCGAGCTAGAGGACAAGTACGGCCTCCAGCCAGACATCGTGCTCAGGCTTGCGGCCCTGCTGCACGACATCGGCAAGCCGCGGACCCGGTCCAAGCTCCCTGACGGGCGGGTCGCCTTCCACCACCACGAGGTCGTCGGGGCGAAGATGGCCCGCAAGCGACTGGCAGCGCTGCGGTACCGGAAAGAGATCGTGGCGGACGTGAGCCGGCTGGTCGAGCTGCACTTGAGATTCCACGGTTATGGCGAAGGCGGCTGGACCGACTCGGCCGTCCGCCGGTACGTCACGGACGCCGGCCCGCTGCTGGCCCGGTTGCACGCCTTGACCAGGGCGGACTGCACGACCCGGAACCGGGCCAAGGCCCAGCGGCTAGCCCAGGCGTACGACGGCCTTGAAGCGCGTATCGCCGAGCTTGCCGCTCGGGAGCAGCTGGACAGCATGCGGCCAGACCTGGACGGCAACGAGATCATGGCGATCCTGGGTATCCCGCCCGGCCCATTGGTCGGCCGGGCTTACAAGCACCTGCTGGAACTGCGGATAGAGGCGGGCCCGCTTGGCCGCGAGCGAGCCGTTCAGGAACTGCGGGCCTGGGCGGCGTCGGTCGGCATCGAGCCGCCGACTCCCGGCCCGGCTGAGTGACGGCCGGTGAGCCAGTAGCAGGCCGCCACCAGGGCGTAGCCCACGGCGATTACCCCGATAAGCGTCGGAGAATGACCGCTCAGCGGCATCAAGGGCACGCTGATCAGCGCGCCAACCGCGAAGGTGATGTTGAACATCATGTCGTAATAGGAAAACGCTCGCCCGCGGTAGTCGTCGGGCAGCTGCTCTTGCAGGATCGTGGTAGCGCAGATCGCGATGCCCTGTCCGGCCAGGCCGAGGCCGAAGCCCATAGCGATGTAGGCGACCTGATTGAAGGTAGCGCCGAGGAAGCCGGTCAGGACCGCACTGGCAGCCACCATGACGGTGATGTAGGCCGGCTTTGTCAATCGCCTGGTGACGGGGGGAGTAACCAGCGCGGCGCAGAAGTAGCCAAGCGCGACGGCTGCGACAAGGTAGCCGTAGTGCGCCTCTGCCGTGCTGGGCTTCACGCCGCGATAGAAGAAATTCCGGTACAGCAGGATCGACATGAGGAACAAGATCCCGTAGAAGAACCGGTTGCCGCCGGTGGCGCCAAGGGCGGTCACCGGGCCGCGGTGCGTGACGATGTAGCGGACACCTTTTGCCAGGCCCACCGCGACCACCCGGAGTTCAGTCAGCACCCGCCCTGGCTTCGCCTGGTCCGGCTCTCGCACCGGGCCGAGCAGATCTTTGTGCATGGTCCTGGCGACCAGGCTTGCCGCCACGTAGCACGCTCCGGCGACAAGCAGCGTGATCGAGGCGCCCGCCTCGGTATCGCCGGTGGCCGCGTTCACGCCGAGCCCGACGATCCCGCCGACCGCGGCCAGGGTGCCGCCGACGGTGGGTGACACCGAGTTCCCCATCACGAGCTTGTCCCCGGCGACTACGTGCGGGAGCGCGGCGGACAGTGACGACAGGAAGAACCTGTTCACGCCGAGCACCAGCAGTACCGCTACATAGAGCGGCACGCCCAGGTTCCCCGACGCCATCAGCGCCGCGGTCGCCACGACAAAGACTGACCTCAGCAGGGCGGAGTAGGTCAGGATCTGGCGCCGGGACCAGCGGTCGATGAAGACCCCGGCGAAGGGGCCGATCAGCGAGTAGGGCCCGTACAGGACGGCGAACGCCGCCGCCCCCCGTGCCGGGTTCGGGAACGTCGAGGCGTTGAAGAACACGTACGTGCCGAGTCCGGCAGTAAAGATGCCGTCGCCGGTCTGGGAGATCATCCGGGTGCTCAGCAACCGGCGGAAATCTCGCTCCGCCCACACGGTGCGCAAATCGTGCACGAACGAGGTCCTGGTCGCCGGCCTGCCGGGTGCACCAGGTGGTGGCTCCTGCGCTGGAGCTGGCGCTGCCGGATGCGGCTCCTGCCACGACACCCGATCAGCCTATTGGGAGGTGCTCGCCGAGGGCCAGCGCGGCCGGGATACGCCGATGGGAGTGTTTTTGCCGGCTACGCCGTGGGAGCCATGACCCGAGGGGCCCTGGCTCCCACCGGGAAGTGAGCCGCTAGCGGTCGATTTCGCCGCGGATGAACTTGTCGACCGCTTCGCGGGCGACGTCGTCGCTGTACTGCTCAGGCGGCGACTTCATGAAGTACGAGGAAGCGGACAAGATCGGGCCGGCGATGCCGCGGTCCTTGGCGATCTTGGCGGCGCGGACAGCGTCGATGATCACGCCGGCCGAGTTCGGCGAATCCCAGACCTCGAGCTTGTACTCCAGGTTCAGCGGGGTGTCCCCGAAGGAGCGGCCCTCGAGCCGGACGTAAGCCCACTTGCGGTCATCCAGCCAGGGCACGTGGTCTGACGGCCCGATGTGGACATCGGCCTTAGCCATTTCATGCGGGATCTGCGAGGTCACCGACTGCGTCTTGGAGATCTTCTTGGACTGCAGGCGCTTGCGCTCCAGCATGTTCATGAAGTCCATGTTCCCGCCGAAGTTCAGCTGGTAGGTGCGCAGCAACTCGACGCCGCGGTCCTCGAACAGCTTGGCCAGCACGCGGTGCGTAATCGTGGCGCCGACCTGGGACTTGATGTCGTCGCCGACTATCGGCAATCCCGCCCGGGTGAACTTAGCCGCCCATTCCGGGTCGGACGCGATGAAGACCGGCAGTGCGTTCACGAACGCGACGCCCGCATCGATGGCGCACTGCGCGTAAAAGCGATCCGCCTGCTCCGAGCCCACCGGCAGGTAGGAAACGAGCACATCGGCCTGGCAGTCGCGCAGTACCTGGACCACGTCGGCGGGCTGCTCATCCGATTCGGTGATGATCTCCTGGTAGTACTCGCCGAGTCCGTCCATCGTCGGCCCGCGCTGCACGATGACGCCGCTCGGCGGCACGTCGCAAATTTTGATGGTGTTGTTCTCGCTGGCCACGATGGCCTCGGCGATGTCCCGGCCGACTTTCTTGGCGTCCACGTCGAAAGCGGCGACGAACTCGATGTCGCGGACGTGATACGGGCCGAACTGGACGTGCATCAGGCCCGGTACCCGGCTCGCCGGGTCGGCGTCCCTGTAGTACTCAACACCCTGAACGAGGGAACTTGCGCAGTTCCCGACGCCCACGATGGCTACCCGTACCGAACCCATGAGGATTGCTCCTTATCTTGTGCCGCGCAGCGACAATCGCTCGCCGGCCCTCAGGCGACAGTTGTCGCTCCGCCGCTCTCTGTGTTTCACCCGGACGGACTGCCGGGCGGGGCGCCCGACTGTCGCTCCGAGGCGATCAGCTCATTCAGCCAGCGGACGTCCCGCTCGACTGACTCCAGGCCATGCCGCTGAAGCTCTAGCGTGTAGCTGTCGACCCGCTCCCGCGTCCTGGTGGCCGCCGCGCGGAAGCCCTCAAGCCGTTCCTCCAGCCTGCTGCGGCGGCCTTCGAGTATCCGCATCCGCACTTCGGCCCTGGTCAGGCCGAAGAAGGCGAAGTGCACGCCGAAGCCGTCGTCCTCCCAGGTCGCCGGCCCGGACTCGCCCAGCAGGTCATTCAGCCGTTCCTTGCCCTCTGCCGTCAGCCGGTAGACGATCTTGGAACGGCGCGGCCGGTCGAGCGGCTTGCCAA
>Ga0335072_10004394_pt1 | contig 20949 bp, 19 predicted proteins | sample Lox_Sample_21_FD_206725 | JGI IMG/M metagenome (GOLD analysis project Ga0335072, IMG submission 206725) | Soil microbial communities from Loxahatchee National Wildlife Refuge, Florida, United States - Lox_Sample_2.1 | ecosystem: Environmental > Terrestrial > Soil > Wetlands | place: USA...
GGCACGTTTTTTTTATTGTAGGACATTTGACGGCGCGCCGTCAAATGGACAGGCTGGTTGACACGTCGGTTTTTTTTATTGTAGTCAAATGGCCAGGCATCTAGTATCAAAATTAGGGTTGCGTCTAGGGTTAGGGTTAGGGTTGTATGGCTAGGGTTGATGCCTGGGCTAGCGTTCTGGCCCGCATCTCCGTACATAACTCAGGATTTGTTAGCCTTGCTGACCGCGCCCGGTCAAAAGGCACGTATTTTTGTATTAGGGTTAGGGTTGGGGTTAGGGTTTGCTGTGGGCCCGCATCTCCGTAATGTGACTTAGGGTTAGGGTACGCGAGAATAGTAGCTCAGCCGCCGCATAACCCCCAGGAATATGAGATTAGGGTTAGGGTTATAAGGCATCGAGGGTTGCTTGCGCAATACTTCAAAACGGATCGGCCTTCAATTTTGGTCTAAAATATCATGAATACAAACTGCTACGAAGTAGAAACGAAACAAATAGACTGACTATCAGTTACGTGGTATATGACATGTTTCTATGCTGATAGACAGTAAATTCCAAACGATTTCCTGCATAATCTCTTGCAAAAAACCTTTCTGGATATTCAATTCCTTTCGCACCTGAGTCTAATGTTAGTAATTGATACCTTCTTCATCTATATGATGTTGAATCGTACCTGAGTTCACTTCTCCAGGTTTGTCGGCTGCAATTGGTGATCCAAGGGATTTTTTCTCAAAATGATCATATATTCGCTTCTGACAAGCTACTAGATCCTCTGGAGACTCCAATCTAAAACAAATATGCCTCGAAGAAGTTGTATCATTGCGTTGTTCAGGCTTGTGGAAAGCAACATGAATTTGTTGACCCTTCGGTGTAATATCGAACCTATCACTGTTAGAAACGATTTCAAAGGACTTTATGTAGCTATTCTGCTAGAAAGATCGCCATCAATCATCTGAAATGGTTCTGCTCTTAATAGATTGTCGAATCAAGAACTAGAAGTCGAAACTCGCTCTAAGGTTTAAGTGCCGTGCCTGCAGTGATCCGAATTAGATTCGGATCACCATGTCCTTCTAGCCCCGTAGGGGGAAGATTCCAGGCACGATCCTTACACTCGCCGCTCAACAGCTTGACATTGTGGAGAATTCATTCGGTATTCATGTAGTAAAGATTGCAGGTACAATTCAAACTTACCATGCCAATGTTCCTTTTTGTAAGTGTGGAACAGGGACGTTTTGAAATCCCAATGTCTTTCCATAGAATTCATCGGCTTGATCCAAAGTTCCTGGTGGAACAGTTATATTGACGTGAGCAATTTCTGTGATCATTTTCAAGGTACTTTCGAGGATGAAGACGTTTAGAATGAAGATCAAGCTGATTGATATTCTGAAATCGTGAACTTCTACTCAACAAATGCGTGATCAACTCCGGATTTAAGCTCCGAAGTTCGGGAATCTTCCCGTCCAAGGGATCGCTTCCGCCGCAAATTGACTAGAGAGATTCACTTTGATCAACTGCGGCGAAGAATCCGGCATCTTAGAAGACTCAAAGTTGCTAAACAGAAGCAATAGATCCGGTGGCAGGTCGTAGAGATCTTCTATATTCGAAAATTGCTCTAAGTTGACGCTGGCGGCCTTTTATCAAGGATTTTCTCACTTCTGTCTACAGACTCATGAGTAAAGTATAATGTATACAACTTTTAACCTTTCAAGTTGGTAGATATGGTGAAGTTTGTTCATCTGAGTAGTTCTACGTAAAATAACTAAGACAAAATCGGCTGTGAACAACCAAAACCGTGTCATAATTCATGTGCAGTAAACATCGTCATTTTCCATGAGTATCAAATATCAATTCCTACGTTCCTCAATCCTTCTACTGATGTAGAGGATCTTCTTTTTAATTGTTCAAAGGCTTTTCAATATGACCGCCTTTTGTCTCAATCTTGATTGAATCCAAACGTTCTTGTCTTTGAGTGAGGCTTTCACTCTTTTCCGGTTCATAGAATGGTCTTTCTCCAAATATTGCAGTACGTTTTCCTTCTCTGAGTGTAACATCATAACCTCCTGGAATTGCTTTGTGAACTATTGATCGATTATCCCAAAAAGCAACTGCTCCAGGTGTCCATTTCCATCGTACAGAAATATCATGAGCATTCAGAAGATGTTCTCGAAGAAATATCAGTATATGATGTGATTCTTGTGCATTCAACTCATCAATTCTTTCGATAAATGATGGATTGTAGTTCAGAATCTTCAGTAAAGTTACTGGATGAGTTCGAACCTTCAATTATTAGCCTCATCCATTAATTGGATACAAATATACTGCGTACCAATGGATGAGATGTTGAAATTGGTGCACGATGAGGAGTTCCACCACCATTTATTGAACGCATATACGAAATCTAAAGCTATTAATGTCTTTCTACGTTTAGTTGTTAGATTCTTACATCAGAAGTATGAATTGCATGTAAAGATTCAAACATCTTTTGAAATGTTGAACTTAATTTGTCATACAATGCTGTTTGACTCGTGAAGATTGTATCACCTCCACTTGATGGAGTTTTAACCATTCGAAGCATGGTATAAGCAGGTGGATTCAATTCAAAGGAATGATCAGAATGAAATTCACCACTACCATTTCCATGAGCACGAATATTGCTAGTATGCTTAGCAAATTCACATATAATTGAGGTCATACATACCCTTCACGTCCAATGATTGTGACATGTCTAGGATCTTGTTGATTTGGATCTCTGTCAAGCTGGATTTGTGAACAAGCTTCACGATATATATTCATCTCTGCTTACAATGCCATAGTATTTCGAAAATTCATGTTGTTGATCAAGTGTAAGATCTTGATCACGAAAGAATACCACACCTCTCTGGTTTTGTTATCCAAGCTATACTCCGTGTATTGTGTTGACACTTACTTCAGCAACTAACAAAGCCAATTCGTCTTTCTGTGCATCAGTTAAGTTGCTTAACTGAATTCCCTTCAATTCAGTTCCGATCCATGGTGTAACTTCTTCAATTGAAGAAACTTCTGCTAGAAGTGACTTCTTATCTGGATCTGCAAAGAATGCTCGATCTTTTGCTGGAGTAAATTCCTTAAGAGCTGGATGAGGTGGTTTATATGTCAATACAGCTGGAGTAAGCGAATTCTTGACCATTTTTGCAAAGTTTTCGACTTCGGGTGTAGCTTATTGCTTTTCAACTGCAAAATATTGAAGTGGGAGTACTACGGAGTCACAGTTCTTACATATCATGAAGATTGAATAGATACGGAAAAGAGCTAACATACTTGCTTCATAAGCCCACTTTTCGTCATTACGAATATCGGATATGATTGACTGAATGAGAATTCACGTGGTAAGGAATCATCTTGATGAGAAATCTCCCCGCTCATACCCTGTATTTGGATTTACAATCTTATTCTTCACCATCTATATGACATATTACGAACAGTTTGAATTTCATGCATTTGCAATGCCCTAGAAAGGAATAGATCTTCAATCTTAAGTTGATGACTCCGTGTTGGCGTCTTGGCTTAAAGAATCATATCCGCATACTTCCATTTTATTGCTATATAAACTTCCTCATTCAGATCAGATCGATTACTTCGGTGCTTCAATCTCGACATTTCTCAAGTTCAAAAATGTCATTACCAGATCGATCAACTATTGTCAACCTTCTCAATAATGGACCAAATCGTTCAGAGGTTGGCAGAAAGCAGCTCACAATTGCGTTCGGTGGAAAATATATTGCTTCAACAAACGGTTCTTCAAAACCACAACTTGTCTGGGAAACAGAAAAACCTTATCCACGTTACTATCTACCTGTAGCTTCTCTGAATGACGATATTGCTGTTCATATAAACGGCACAGTACATGATTCCAACGGAACAATTCAAGGAACAATTCAAGTCGAAAACGTTGAGAATATCAAAGGCAAAAGCAATGAATCAGAAGCAGTTGTTGAACTCTTGACTGTAGGTTCAAAATCTACAACATGGGTACGATTTTTGAAAGGTCCTTTGGAAGGATTCATCAGATTTGAACGAAACGATCTTGGTATGTCGAAACCTTTGCGCGGGATCTCAAGCTATTGACATTCGGATAATCTAACATTGAATGTGTAGATGATTGGTTTGAAAATGGTGCTCTCTTCTCTTCTATCAAGAATCCATATAAACGTATCGATACTGCTACTATCTCATCACATATCATCATCAAAGTTGATAGTGAAGAAGTAGCAGAATCAAACGTTGCCGTTCTGTTGAATGAAACCGGATTGAAAGAAACTTACTACATTCCTGCCACCAGTATCAAAAATTGGGCATCAGTTTCAAAGAGCGATCTTAGAACAGTTTGTCCGTACAAAGGAGAGGCACGGTAAGTCACATTTCACATCGGTACTCTACCTAATAAACATCAAACTCATTCTTCAAAAGGTACTTGTCGCTTACGGTAAATGGAACGAAATATGACAATCTAATATGGTATTATCCATATCCTACTCATGAAAGTGCTGCTGTAGAAGGATTGATAAGTTTCTACAACAAAGATAACGTAGAAATTTCTGTAGATGGCTTGAAGATTTAGTCGATAGTGAATTCAAAGCACCATCCTCCAAAATTACCAGAAACGGTTCATAATAACCTGGAAAAGCTTCTCCATTGTTCCTTATCTCGTAAAAGTGGACCAACATAACGAATACATAATGCTTAATAATGTCAATTAATGATAACTTAACTTCAAGTCGCCGAACTTTATGGATCTACAGTTGGGATGATGTGGTGATTCAGAGTACTAAGATACAGAAAAGGCAAGTAACCAAACTTTGATTCGTAAAACATAATTTCTGAATCAATTGGCGTGATTTATATCCATGAATGAAGAAATGCTTTATAGAATAAGCTGGATTTTACATATAGTTCACCTTGAACTTCGTCAGTTACTCTCTTTAGATCAAAATGGCAATTTATACTACAGATTCACACAGTAACAGTAAACTCGAAGAGAATGATCCTAAGATCATTACTTTCGATAAAAAATACTCCCATAAATATTATTCCAAGTGAAATTGCGGCGGAATTTGGATGCTTTTTCGCCTGACTTGAATTGGTGGTCTGCCTCATGCATAAGTCTCTGTTCATTCGCTGCTTTACCGCAAGTGCATGCATGATAAAATGGGTGGCACCTGAATTCGAATGGTTCAAACATGAAGCGGTCGACCATCACGTTCGTGATGGTTCATTTTGCTTTAAAAGTTGCTGCCATCTAGTCAAGGGGCCCCACAGGGGTAGAGAATCCTTATGGCCTTCTTTCTTCTGGTTATGGCAAGGATTAATTGCTCTCTATCGCCATCCCTCGAATATCAGCTCTTTCTACTCGAATAAGTGCCTTTCTACTTCCCGAATCAGTCTTAGTCTCAGATCATCTTCTTTTCCAAACTTTTCCATAAACATGGCTACATTACTTTGCAAAGAAAGCTGGACAAAAGAGCCAGATATAGACTCGGGATCTGACGCCATGTCTTGCTCGATCTTCTCGGAGGAAGATCTCAATTCACCTGCAACCGAACTCGAGTCTGATGACTCGGAAACAGAGGATCCTTTCCAAAGGCTGAGATCACGGCTTAGTACGCCTCACTGTCCGTCTCACCTGCTCGGAAAACTTCGGTGGTCGTCCTGAGAACAAGTTCTTATTAGTCTCACCGGTTGCTCGCCCCAGTCTCCTTGTGCTTTGCAAAGACGCAGTAAATCTGCTCAAATTTGCTGAACTACGTGCAATCAATTGCGAAAAGCGAGGGAGGAACCGCCTGAGGACGAGATGGCGCCTTTTTTAAGCTGAACCCGGCAATAAAACTTATCATACACTGTTAAATGTGGGCTCTCAGGGCAGGTAGATGAGAGTTGTCCCGCATCTGCAGACACCAATATGGTTGAGAGTAGTGATATGCCATGGCGTGGATCCAGCAACGGAGGCGTTCTACGTACACTGTATACACAGTATGTTTGGTTCCTGTTGCTCAACTCTCCCCTCCTATAAACCGTCGCTACTCGTCGATATGTTCAGCATTCTTGGAGATACTGAAAGAGTTTCTATGTCAGCATTCTGGATTTTCGCTCATTATCTTGTACTCATCTCTCACCTTCATAAATCTCTCCTTAGCTGTCAAGGGCTCCTGGGAATCATTTCCCTCAACGGATTGATTGATAACATTGGATTTGATACATTGTACGCCAACAACATACTTTGTATGATAATTAGGAGATTAGCTTCGAAAAGCAACGTAACGTTACGAAACAAAGTATATTCCACTTACCTCCTCGATCGAGTTCTTCACGATATATCGTGTGACAATAACTTCCCGTTTTTGGCCCATTCTATGGACTCGATCCAGTGCTTGTTCCTCCGCCATGGGGCTCCATTGCGGTTCAAGCATATGGACTCTTGACGCAACTGTTAGATCCAATCTACGCGGTAAGTCAGGATCGTAAAGGCGATTTGGAAAAATTAACCGGGGAAGAGCTTACCCGACACCAGAACTTCCGATAGACGCAAGAAGCACGCAATAGCCCGTTCGAGTACGAAACTTGTGAAGCACATCGCGTCTTGCCCGATCACTTAGTGAGCCATCGATACGCTCGAATGGAATGTTGTTGTTGCTTAGAGCCTTTTCAACCAGGTCTAGCATCTTCTTCCAGCCTGAGAAGATGATGCTACAAGAATGAGTGGATGTTAGTACGGGTAGAGTCCAAGATCTGTGAGAAGGATCAATCAAGCAGTACCTTTTCACATGTGGTGAACCGAAAAGCATTTCACGCTCAAGATTTCTCATCAAAGCAACGACCTTTGAGGAAGGTCGGTAGAAACTCTCCGTAATTTTAGGATCACTTCGTCTGGTAGACTCCTCATACGCAGCTACATATTTATAGGACGCATTATCTGTATCGTTAGTCCTTAGACAAAGGTTGCAGTCGACTTCGTCCAGGAACAAATCGTCTTCCATCTTCGTCGTACATTGTGGACAGACCAAATGTCCGCAGCCCAGCGCAAAAGGCTGGCTAGAACCATTTGACTGAAGCCAGGATGTTCTTATGCAGATTGCACAAGTTTCGGAAGCCTCTAAAGCCTCTTTCAGAGTTGAATCTTCGTTAACAGGCTCAGAAAACATGGCGAGGGCAGATGATGGGAAAAGATCCAAGCCGTGATTACAGAATTGACGTAGTCTGAGGATTATCTGAAAGATGCATTGAGCGGATATCCTTCTCGAGGCCGATTCTGTTTGAGTCTGGAGGATCTTGTCCCAACTATTCTTAAGTTTATCATATCTTTGGCGTTCGCTGTCTTCGAGAATGACTTCTTGAATGCGACATTCTCGGGCTGGAATCTCGAGATCTTCTTGAACGGAATGTTTCCTTCTCCGCAGGGACATGGATTGGAAGAGCTTGCGAAGGTTTGAGAGTGCTCTTAACGGACTGTTCTTCAATGGTTCTGAGACAAAGAAGCTGAAATATTTTCGACTATCGAATGGACTCGCACGCAGGAAGCTGAGCAACGCCCCAAAGTCCTCTACGCGATTAAATATCGGAGTTCCGGTGAGGCACCAGCGGTGTCTCGACTTTAGCTCTGTCACTACCCGATGTCGTTTTGATTTGTTATTTCGAATCAGATGAGCTGAACCAAAACTTCTGGTCAGAGACTCTAGCTTAGGCGTGTTTGAGCTCTGGCTTACCTTCATCTAGAATGACTCGGAACCACTCGAGATCAAGCAGGGACTCAGACCGGTTGTTGTCATGTCTTTTGCTTTGAGCCTCGAATACAAGGGTATCATATGTAGTCAGAACGATATCATACTCATGGAGATCAACCGGTGATATATGCTTCGAGGAACCGTGATATTTATAGTAAGATATTCTTCCGAAATAAACATGGCTACGGAGGATTTTTAGCAGATCAGATGTACGGCTACTGCACGCTTACCTCTGTATTTGCTCCTCCCACGTCTGAAGGACTGTTATCTGCATTAGATTAGGCAAATTTGAAAACGCAGTGTACTCACGTGACATGGGTGTGATAACAATGGTAGTGTGGCTTCGAGACGGGGCCCAAGGCGTATTTTCAGTCTCGTCCAATCTTAGTGTAATAAGAGCAAGTGTAGACAGGGTTTTCCCAAGGCCCATCTCCTAGAATGCCATCAGTAATAGCATTGGTCAGTTCGAGAATCGAAGTGCATCGTACGTCCGCTAGAATACCACCAAGACAGGGCACTGGAGTATCTCTTTGAGTAAAGCCGGTCACTGTGTTGCGATACCTATAATATCAAATTAGCGCTGGTATGGCAATTTAAGCATTTTAAACTGTACCTTTTACGCCCGCTCGAGTCGTATTCCGTAGTCCACATGGAATCAAAATCATTCCCCTCAACTCTCCCGCTCTCTTTTTCTACCATCATGGACAAGGCCTTAAGCTGATGACTGTGAATTGTCAGTACCACCCTCACTCAAAGAGACGTGTGCATGCTTAACTTACGGCTTTAAGGATGTCCGTAAACGAGGACTTGCCATTATTTCGGCATACTTCCGAGGTCCAAGGGCAGAGTCAATCGCTTCATGAATTGAAAGCTCCAAAGGGTTGCTGTCAGAGAGACTTGCTCTCCCAATAGTGTCTAGATCAGATTCGTCTTCTTCTTGGCTATCCTGAGCTCCATCTACGGTAGACGGTCGGTACAAATAGTGTGGATTAAAGTGTTTCAGTGGTTTGTAGAAGGCGCGAGGTGTTTGGAGATAGATATCAGCGTCACTCAACAGCGATCCTATCTGATCAGCGTCTTCCCGGCGGCCCTGGAGCACAATACATAGTACGTAGCTTTTCAATCTATGTTTCGAATCGTTGTGCAGCACCAAATATGCATCGCAGACCAGTCCAAAGCGTTCTGACAAGTCGGCTAACGCTTCCGAATATTTACGCTCGAGCAGCCCTCCGTACTGCATAGACTCAGGGTTACGTACGACGATGCTCCGGCCATTGAATCTAAGTAATACTTCAATGCGAGACTCTTCTCTTTCTACGAGAGTACTCAAGCGTAAATTAAACGTTGGAAGCTGAATCTAGCCGATGGTTAAGCTGCTGCTCTTATACAATTTCGGCATACTCATACCATCCCAAAGCAGGTGTCACATTCTATGATGGAGTGGTCGCTCAAAATCTCGAGTGGCGCGTTCTCGCTTGCGTTCTTCATGCCGTCTGAACGAGGCGTCAGCAATCTTCAAACTCTCTGGGCATAGTGCATAAAGTACCCGAGCCATTCCATCCTGATGATGACTCATCGCAGCTACGCTGAGACTCGCTAGTCTCATTATGCAAAGTTGCTGCTTTGACCGAGGGACTCGCTGCCCATGCACTAGCCTCACGGTCGTCAATGCTGTCCTCGATGCTATCTCTCTCTGTGCGTGAGCTTCTTAGTAGGGTATTTTCGTCTAGTTTAATATTTTGCTCGTTGAGAGGCTCCGGTACTGGGAGAATGAAGCCTTTGCTTGTTTTGAATGCATCAGAAGCTAAACTTTGTCTCTTTGCAGCCCATTTTGTGTCGATTTCCGTCTGCCCTAGTACTGCTGAAGCCGGACGCTTGCCGCGTTGCATAGAATCGGTCATTGCTGTAATGTCTGGTCCACAACAATATCATTAGAAGTGCCACTGAAAGTTACAAGAGCAAGTCAACATAGTAGCCACTGCATGGAAAGTGAAGTGGACTTCTGTCGCGGCTTGGTTCAAAATTTTCGACCTGCCGCAGACCGCCTTTCCTATCACAGCACGTTAGAGAGGTACCGCACCCTAAAAATCATTTCCGCTAAATGGCACAGCCCACTCATTAAATGAGGCTGTGCATTGAAATCAGCTAGAAGCTCAGTCCTCATCGCCAAGACTCAGGGCCATTCGAAGATGACTCGAGCTGTTCCATCTCACCGCCATCATAGGCCCTATGTCCAGAGAGTCAGAACTCTTTAAACTCGCATGTCCTTAGCTTGCTAGAAACTTCAATGAGAACTGTCTCGCACGAGAGTAGTATGTCATGGCGTCTACTGTCGAGGAAGCTTTTGAGACTGCGAAGACGCAATTCCTGTCTTCGGCAAGAGCAGATTCAGATGATGTTCTCCGGTTCGCCTCGATAAAAGAAGTATATGATGTGACAGACCAGATTCAGAAAGAGCGGTCCAGGTCTCGCACGCTGCGAAATCTTCGTCGGATTGAACCGTATCTAGATTGTCTTCAACACTACTCTAAAGTTGTCGAAACTTTTGTGCAGGTAAAGCCTGATGTTCTTGCGTTAATTTGGGTAAGGCTGAAATGGAACCGTCACCTTTTATGAGACTGCTAACGTTGAACTCATTCAGGGCCCCGTGAGGTTGATTTTACTAGTACGTATATTATATCAGCTTCATCTCCATTGATTATCAAGGGGTCTAGCCTCCAAGCTCCTAAATGTTAAAACGGCAATCTACTACCTGGACAAAAATTTGACTTGAAGAACTGCCCATGTTATAGCTTCTGCTTCATACTCACAATTTCGAACAGGCCACTAAAACGTATATCGAAGGCTACGAAAAGATATGGGACGCTATGGCTCAAGTTGGCGCACTCCTTCCCCAGTTTCAGAGATACACGGAGATTTTCAAGCAAGACGACCACATGAAGCGTTTCCTTTCTCTTTTCTATCAGGACATACTTGATTTTCATTTTACGCTAATCGAATTCTTTGACCTCAATAGTAAGTGGCTTCCGCTCGTTCAGTAAGTACATGCGGGCTGTCTAACCGGTTGCAATAGAGACGAGGAAGTTTTTCGAAGTTCTTTGGCCCAAATACTACGGCAAAATCGAAGTGATAATTAATAATATTACCAAACATAAAAGTTTGATGGATAGCCAGGTAAATTTGGCTAACATAGTGGAAGCAGAAGCTGCGCGGACGGAATCCTACCGAGTATTCGAACAAATTCAGGAGTTTCAGTCTCGCTCAGATTTCGAACGAGTGAAATCTGCAGTTTCAGCGAACATGTATGACGACGAACTTGAGAAGGTTTTGAGAAAGTGTTCGATTAAAAGCCCGGGGGGAAGCTGGCTGGAGTGTCTAGCTCAGTTCCAGGCCTGGGCAGATCCAACTCGTTCGAATTCGAGGCTGCTATGGCTACAAGGAATTCCGGGCGCTGGTGCGTATTGTCTCCCGTCCAAATCTCCCAATAGTATATGCTGATGCCAATTCATTCAGGAAAAACGTGCTTAGTGTCTCTTCTTGTGAGGAAGATGAAATACCAGGGAGATCCTCTTGCTTTCGCACTCCTTTCTTATCGATCTCGATATGACGATCCTCCTTTACGGGTCCTCCACAGTTTCATCATACAGTTAGCTACCGATAACGAAATACTCCAGCCTATGGTAAGCCTTGCGTACAGGGACAACTCGCGCCAGCTTTCTAGCTCCATGGATTATGTTACCAACCTCCTCAAAGAAATGCTTGAGATGCTACCGACTACATACTTCGTTGTAGATGGCTTGGATGAGATTTTGGAAGCTGAAAGGAGACTTGTTCTCGAAACAATGCTTAAGCTCCACGATGAACATGGAAATTTAAACCTCCTTATCAGTGGTCGACCAGTCCAGGATGTTCTCAAAATTTTGAGTTCAAACGTCAAACCAATTCGTGTTGAAGACGGAAATGGACAGGATATCCAAGCCTACGTTAAACAGAGGTCGGACAGGTGGCTTTCAAGTCTTGACATTTGCCCTGAAGATAAAGTAGATATTGGTTCTCTGATGGGAAGTATTGGAAAATCTGCAAAAGGTAGTTTTGTTACTCCCCCACGATTCCTCACTCGAAAGTCAAGAATACCTAACACGGAAAGGCATGTTCTTATATGCAAGACTGGTTTGCGACAATCTGGAGCTTCAAAGTGATATTGATGCTGTGAAAGCGGAGATTGACAATCTCCCAATGGGATTGAATGAAGCGTAGGAAGACAACCACCATTACTCAAGACATTCAACTAACATTGCACCAGCTACGGGCGGATCTTGTCACGGATTGACAAAGATCTACAGCCTCAAGCTCGACTAGAAGCAAAGCAGATCCTGGAATGGATTACCTGCTCCTTTGACCCAATTACGAAGAATGAAATCCAACTAGCTCTTATGATCTCCCACGGGAAGGATCCATCCCATGGGTATCAAAGACCGTTTGTAGACATATTCCAGCGGTGTGGTCCGATCATTGAAGAGATCAATGGCTATGTCCAGTTTGTTCATTTTAGCGCAAGAGAGTATGCCAAGCACTCTATCAACTACTTGCCATCCAGACTGAAAGCTCTCTAGATTCCTTCTCCATATGCAAAGTGGTCCGTACTTAACAGAAATTGAAGGGCACGCCAATGTTGGCTCAATCTGCGTTCAATTTCTTTTGTCTCGTTGTTTTGATGAAGGGGTTGCAGATGCTACTATACAGCAACTCATTTCAGATGGATCATTTCTACTTGAAAACTACGCCTGTCGACGCTGGTTCGACCACATCATGAAGTGTGTTGGTACAGCACCATACAATATCTGTCGCGACGTTGAAAGTCTTCTGGACAAACGAGAGAACTATAGCTTTGTTTCTTCCTGCGACTCAAATTCTGCGACGAAGAGTTTGAAAGGATTTGCAGGATTTCCAAAGAAGCTGCATACCGCCTTAATGGATCTCGACTCCTTTTGGCGGTCGCGACGGCGCAACTTCTGTTTCAAGAAGAGTACGTCTGTCCTTCAACCTAGGAAGATCGCAACTGGACACACTAATTATAGAACAGTTGAGAACTGGGAGAATCTCGACCCATTAACCATTTCAAAGCAAAATGCCCGAATCAGACGCATCTTTGAAGAGATGCTTTGCTCAGGCCACAATCATGTTGCTAATTGCCCTTGCGCAGAGTTGCGGCTTCTGTACGGTTCTCATATCTACGGATGCAGTAGGCCAGGATGTACTCGATTCAGAATCGGATTTGAGAACGGCGAAGAAAGAGATAGCCACATTCAAGCTCACTATCGACCCTTCAAATGTGATATCATCGATTGCCCATATTACGACCTAGGATTTACCAGCACTTCGCATCTTCAAAGGCACATCAATCAATTCCATAACACTGCAGTTGAGACTTCAACGTCGAAAGATCATCGCTTCAGTCAACTCGTCGAAGCCAAAGCTATTATCGCGGATGCAATTGATTTGGACGACTTGAACTTGGTCCGCGATATGTACACTAGTGTCCGGATGCATAGTGTATACGTCATTAAAGCATGTCTTAAGAAAGGATGTTCCACAGACATGCTTCGACTTATCTTGAGAATATGCAAGGATGATCGAATTGTCTTGCATTGGAGTTGGTATATCGATTGGCTTCAAGTTACTAAAGTAGACCCGGAACTATTTCGAATCCTGATGGAACGAGACATGCTCAAGGTCGGTAGCTTCGACGACATAGCAAAAACTTCTTCACTAGAAATGTTTGAGCTGTTCGCCGAATATGGCGCAGAAGTAGGTAGTTATGATAAAATCTTCCGCGGGCTACTACCTATTCGGCCAAATGCCCAGGCTGAGGTCAATGCTCTGAAATGTATGCAGGCAATGGGCAACGCCATCGACACCAAAGGATACGAGACTTGTCTTTTAGTTCTGAGCAGTCGCAGCTGCTCCGTTTCGATCGCATCGTTCTGCCTCGAGAACGGAGCATCTGCAGAGCCATTGTGGGCATCAGCATCTCCAGTCGAAAGAGCTTCACGTAAGACCATACCCGAAGCGGCCCAGCTTATTGAGTGGTTACGCGAGCATGTCGCGTCTCGCTCCAAGGCAGGGAGAGAGGCTTAGTTTTGTTGTGTAGTCTTAGCTGACTAGCAATTACCTTGTAATCCCAATGGAACAATGCATGAAGTTTCTATTTCCTATTTCTAGGCTGTCTCGGCCTCCAAAAAGCGAGAAACAGGTGTTAAACCTTCCGACTACGTCCTTTTTGACCTTCCGTATGATGAGGATATCATCGAAGACGCTACTCAGACATCAAGAGTATTCTTAAACTTGACAGAAGACGATACTTGATTGACGAAAGTCAGGGAAAGTCTTCCATTGCGTATCTACCCTTTGTTCGAGATCGCCTTTGATCGCATCAATGCTGGTTACGCAAAGGTTAACTAGAGTTCCTGATAATACTCGTTTAACTCCGAAACCATTTGTCTGCCAAATGACATGCTTCATGAGCCTGTTGACCAGAGTATAGGCGTACCGTACCTTTCCAGGGCCATCATGTCTCTACCATCATATGGATAAGCGTTACTACAAAACGAGATGAGGTCTAGATCTCATTCCACTACCTTCGCATCCTTCTCAGTGAAGGGGCATTTGATTCAACGGAGAGCAATGACTTTCATTTCCCGTTGACGTAAAGCTTGAAAGTTCAATGTGGACAGTTGCCTCTCTATTCTTATGCCTTCTTCTCGGCGCCACACATGCCGAAGTTCAATACATATTCAAAACTGCCCGCAAAATCGATTTTAGCTCCGTTAGCAACTTCAAAATTCTTTTACAGCTCGTACTGCAATCGTTGGGATTCATTCTTCACCTCCTAGATGCGGGTTAAATGGAACTGCAATCAGCGACAGGTCTTGTCTTAGTAGCAGCTTCGTTCATACGCTTAACAAGATCACCCTCAAATAATCCTCCTGGTGCTGCAAACTTATTAGCTCTTCCAAGTGAACTATCCAAACAATCAAGATCCAAATGCGCCATTACTCCCCGAAGCAAGGTCTTTTCGATTGATTTCCAAGCTCAGTCGTCAAGTCCACCTTCTTGTACACGTCTCCCCCAAACAGGCTCGATCTTAGCTTCAGTGGCTCGCTGATATTCAACTTCATCAACATCGCGTATGCCTCCCTGAGCGAAACCGCCCAGCCGACGAGTAGGAGCCGGTGGGCGCGACCCCGGCCGCGAATGCAGGCGCCGAATGAAAAAAATGCCTCATAGAATGGAAGGTGGGAGGTAAGGCAGGGGTAGAGGAGGGAAGGGAAGAGGAGAAAAGTGACGGATGGTGAAGGAGGTTAAACCGGCAAGAGGAAGACGAGGATGCTTTATAGAGGGGAGGTCGAAAGGTGAGGTTTGGTGTGCAAGGGTCGAAAAAGGGCGCCATTCCTGGAAAGGAGCATCAGTTTCTTGATGCGATTTCACTTGGAAGAATATAACTCAAAGAATGACAATTCCAAAATACAAACGAATAGTTTCGAAAGTTCAGATGATTCTATCAAGGAAGTTGTTGGGGCAGGAGCGGTGTTGACGGTTATATCTTACCCTTCCACACACTTGTACTTAGGAACAACATCGAACTCAATGCAATAATCAATCACCATGCTAACGGCTCTGCTGCCCATAACAGAAGTCTTCGATGTTTAAAAATTTGATCCAATTTTGGCAAGAAAAATGACACTCATAAATCAAACAATCGATGAAATTGGTATGATAGGTTTTCAATGGAAAATGTTCTTTCTTCCTAAATGGCTTTGGATATGCAGTTGATTCTGTAAGTTTCTTTACTTCGAAGTGTTTTGATTGAATTGATCCTGACGGTACGTTATATAGCTTCTCATTGGTTGTCAATCAATTGCAAATCCTTCTGTTCAACAAGAATATGGTTTACCTAATACTCATATCTCTGGTATTCCTCTTGCTTCATAAGTTGGATTACTCGTTGGTGCAGGTATATGGGGATTCTCTGCAAATATCATTGGAAGAAGACTCGCATTCAATACAAGTCTATTTTCTTGTGCTATCTTTACTATTATGGCCGGAGCTATGCCAAGTTATATCTCCTTTTCAGCTATGTAAGTTCATTCAGTATCGTTTTCTTTCTTTACTAATTCGTTCAGTGTCGCTCTGTACTCTGCTGGTGCAGGTGGAAATTATATCCTTGACGGTACCAACTTTTTAGAACTTCTTTCTACAACACACACTTGGTTAGTTACTTTCATGGCATTTTGGTGGGCAATCGGATGTACAATAACCGGTCTACTTACTTGGGCTTTCATGAGTAACTACAGTTGCACTCCAGATGCTACACCACTAACTTTTACTCGTGCTGATAATATGAGTTGGAGATATCTTCATTTTACTTGTGATTCACTCGTACTCATCATGGCTATTTCTCGACTTACCATTATCAAAATAACACAAACACCTCGTTGGCTTCTTAGTCAAAATCGAAATGAAGAACTTATCAAAGTTCTTGATGGTATTGCTATGAAATACAACAGAACACATCATTTAACACTGGAAAATTACAAGCTGAAGGAACTATTCTTCATACAGAAAGATCTGTTTGGTCTACTTTACGTCTTAAGATGCATTTCAAAGGTCTCTTTCAAACACGAAAACTTGGATGGTCAACAATTTTCATCATTGCCAATTGGTTCGTTATTGGCATGGTTACTCAATTGTATGGCGTATTCTTACCATTCTATCTTCAATCTAGAGGAGCAGATGTTGGAGATGATTCAAATTATACGACTTGGAGAAACTACGCTATCAATCAAATTGCTAGTCTATTTAGTCCACCAATTGCAGCACTTTTGGTAAGATCATAGGACGTCGCGGTACCTTAGCACTTGGTGCATTGTTTACAATGGTTCTTCAATTCGGATATACTCAAATCAAAACTCCTGCTCAAAATGTCGGAGTTTCTGCCGCAATCATTACAGCTTCGTAAATTACCTTTGCGGGTTCTCAATTGAACAGTTCTCACAAAGTCTAACAGGAATCAGTGACATTTATTATGGAACAATTTACGCATAAACTCCAGAAATCTTACTATCAGCTCATCGTGCTACTGGATATGGGCTTTGTGTTGTTATAAATCGAGTTGGAGGTGTTGCTGGAGTTCTTGTTGGAAGTTACGCAAACGTTGAAACAACTGCACCTCTCTTCGTTTGTGCTTGATTATTTGGAAACTTCATCATTCTCAGTCTCTTATTACTATTGAAATCAAAAGGAAAGAAAAGTCAGTGATTGCTACATTGTCATCACCACCCTCTGTCGTACACATGTACGAGTAAGGCATCGGTAGACAAGATCGATCACAAGTTAGAGAGCAGAGTAGAGATTTCAATTTGGTTGGTTACCAACGGTATTATCAAGTATTGGTCGTGTCTTCATGAATGTTTAATAACACCTTTGGAGCTTCTTCGTGCCTTTGATGCTGTGAAAGCTTGAACTTCATTCTGCTCAATCAAACCATTCGCCATAGCCACAATTGAATTCCGTCAATTGGTTCCTAGTACGTATTAAGTTTCAAAGAGAGTGTTATTAGCAAGCTCAGGGTATCAAAAGAACCAAGTTCAAGCAAATGGGGTATACGTTTGATTGCATATCAGTCATTGGAACAGAACGGCAACGTTCTCTTAGTTTTCTAATACGGAGCAGAGTGAAACCTAGTTTAATATTGATATTTGGACTTCACGTCCGTATCTTCAGTAACTTTGTTATCTCTTTTCTTCTCTCTATGCCTCAGATCAGAGGCTTGGACGATTGGTCACAATCGTGTACTCCGTGACAGTCGATCAAGAGACGACTCAGCGTCTAAGGCCTAAGCTTGTTAGTTCACATGTTTCCATAGGTTGTATCACTTGATGGATTGCATTTTAAGTCTTTATCTGGAATATTCGGCATAGCCATCCAAGGCGTTAACTATATCGAGGTAGAGCTGAATTTCTATTGGAGTGTGAAGTTGCGGATCGAATAACTGGCAGGATGTTGTAAAGGTTACGTCAAATGATCAAAAATTCGCGAATCAAATTTCTGCGATACAAGTTCAGAGAAACGTAATTACACCTCTGACTTTCAGATAACTTTGTCCTTGGCTGGTTAAACCTACTTCATAACGATCAATTGAATCACTTTATATCATGTCAGAACCTCATTCACCCATTCTTAAAGGTCAATGTGCTTGCGGTAAAATTACATTTCAATCTACCGACCTTCCAGATCATCTTGACTTCTGTTACTGTACAACTTGTCAACAAGTAACAGGTGCACCTTTCTGCGGTTGGATTGGCATCAAAAGAAACGCTATTACATGGAATGGAAAGATATCCAAGTTTCGCATCTCTGATCTTGCGTTTCGAACATTTTGTTCGAATTGCGGTGGTACTCTTTCCATGCAGTATGACTGCTATCCGGAAAAGACTCATATAGCGGCTGGACTCGTAACACAAGGAGGTGAACTGATACCAAAGGTTTGCATGCATATTTTTGTCAGATCGAAACCTACTTGGTACAATATCCCGGAGGATGGTATACCCAGATACGACGAATTTGACGAAGAGTTTTGGGACGTTTTAAAGCGATACCAGACTCGAGCAAAAGGAGACGGCACTAGAAATGAGCCACCTATAAATGGATAGATGTGAGTAAATAATATTAAAGCCCTTGGAAAAGTGCTTACAGATGTTGTACAAGATCTAAATGACGATGAAAGAGAGCTGCAAACACTCCATTCATTCCACCCAAGAGCCAAGTAACACTCTGTGCGTCCGTAAATCCATAAGCGCAATGGCAGGATGCCCAATATCACTGAAGGAAGTTTTACCATTTGGATATTCATAATTCTGGATATACATGTTCGTAGCTATGCAAATTCTATTCGATTTCTGCATCATCGTACTTGAAGTGGAAGAAAGAATACACATAGCTAAAGCCATCAGAATAAAGAAAGCTGTCACTCTGTAAAGTCATGGTCTGCTAGCTTACTTTGATACTGCTGAAGCTACGGTCTTCGGGTTCGTTTCACTTGACAAGTTTTGTCACCGCAGTTGTTGGCACTCGCTGCTGCAGTTGAATCGACCGAGAAGATTATCGAGGTATGAGAAAAGAGGTAGCTAAGTGAGTGACGACAGCTCGACAAAGTTAATGTATTCACGCCAACTGCTCTTAGATTCGTTCCTATCTATGGGGTAACCCATGAGTGGCTGGATCAGCGTAAAGCCTCTATTTGATTACATTGTGGAGAACACGAGGGAAACGCATCTTGTCTAAATATCCTCTAAAACGCTACCAATCGTATAACTAGTTTATAATCAAAATAGGGTAATGCTTTCGCAATATTTGAAACGAATCGACATAATTCCCAAACAGCGCCACTTCATGACTGCTTTTCCCGTAGGAGAAATTTGTGCACTTCAGATTTCATCGTAGAACGACTTCACGCTCCCCTCCACGTTGTAGCAATCCAAGTACTTTATCAAGATGCTCTCTTACACTGACCGTATCAGGATGTTCATCTCCAAGCATAGTGGAACTGATTTCGTACGCCTGGCGAAGGAGTGTTGCAGCCCCTGGTAGATCGGACCGCTTCTGGTGTACCCAAGCCAGATCTCTGAGACAACGTACTGTATCTCGGTGGAAGATGCCAAAAATACTTGATGTCTCTTTGAAAATGTCGTTCAGGTATTTCTGACTAGTATCATAATCTCCAACGTTGGCTAGTGTGTTTGCAAGGTACCTATGATACTGAAGTGTCAAGAAATAATGTGGGCCAAAGGTTGTGGAGCACATGTCGAAAACTTCGTTGCGAAGCTGCAGCGCTTCGGTCCAATTTTTTTGGTCCTCTTTCAGGTCAGCCATTCGGGACATGGATTCCAGCGTAAGAGGGTGATTAGCTCCAAAAACCTTTTTAGATCGTTCGATCGCCGTGACAACTAAACATTCGCTGTCTTCCAAATGGCCGACCCAGCGGTGAGCGCTTGCCAAATCTAACATATCGCCAACCACGGTTTGAATGTTTCCATGGATGGATATTGTCATCTCCAGAATCTCTTTACGCAATGCAACACCCTCGTCGAGCCTCCCCTGGCCTATCCGCAAATGTGCAATATCTCGCATGACTCCCACGATTTCTGCATTCTTGTTACCCGATACAAGCTTCACGAAATCTATGACTTTCTGGTACAGATTTTCAGCTTCAACAAATCTGTCTTGCCAATATAATGCAGATGCGAGATTATCACGGGCGAAAATTACGTGAGGGTGGTCATCTCCATACGGAAGAATTGCGTTCAGAGCTTGTGTCCGTAGTGTCTCAGCCTCCAAATATCTTCCTTCCATTACTCGTAGGAATGCGCGGGCTTTTAAAAGTGCAAGTACTCTGGGATGATTCTTATTTAGAACACCCTGAAGCTTCCATATTGCCGAAGAGGCAATATTTTCGGCTTCTGCATAACGGTGCTGACAGGAGAGTGATTGAATCAACTGGCATGAAATTTCGGATATCCTCGGATCATTTTCGTTTGAAAGCGACACTGCCAGATTGTATGCTTTTCGCTGAAGCCTTGCAGCTTCACAGTAGTCGCGGTGATAACTGAGAACGACGGCGTGATCCAAGTAGCATCGCACCAGTGCTGGGTGTTTCTCGGTCTTGTAGATACGTTGAAGGGTTTTCGAAAGGAGTTCGTAAATATTGATCGCCACGGTTTGGTTACCCTTCATGCTTTCAATACATGCTACACTTTTCAGGGATGACAAGGTTTGCGGGTGGTCTTCGCCTAAGTTTAAGCGTCGAAGGCTCAATACTTCGTGTATCTTGGTTTCGAGGCTCGAGATTGGCAGAATATCGTTAAAGTAATCGAAGAGAGCTACCGATGACATGGCACTAAGGGTAAACGGGTGGTTACGCCCAAGAGCCTCGACGGCCATTGAAAGAACATCCCGACCGATCTTTGCCGCCTCTCGGATTTTACGGGTTTTCACGGCAGCGCGCATGCTACCGCAGCGCGCAACCCCACCAAAAATCAATAAAACTCACCTACTTCAGAGACCCATATCTCCGTCATTTCATAGTCAAATAATTTCAAACTTGATTCTTTAGAAAGCCAAACACCGCTAAATTTGTTGA
>Ga0335072_10004397_pt1 | contig 20940 bp, 20 predicted proteins | sample Lox_Sample_21_FD_206725 | JGI IMG/M metagenome (GOLD analysis project Ga0335072, IMG submission 206725) | Soil microbial communities from Loxahatchee National Wildlife Refuge, Florida, United States - Lox_Sample_2.1 | ecosystem: Environmental > Terrestrial > Soil > Wetlands | place: USA...
CGATGGCAAGAACTCCCGCAGCAAGGCCAACTACAAGGAAGTCGTGCAGTATCTGCTCGCCAACAACATCACGGTGTACGGCACCAACGTCGGCGACGCGGCGCTGTGGGGCATCGGCTATCTGGACCGCACCAAGCTGCCGTTCCTGCAGCCGGAAGACGTTCTGCCCCGCTACGCCATTGCCACCGGTGGAGACGTGGATCACGAGATGAGCGAAAACGGCATCCAGAGCGCCTTCGTCAAGATCACCGATTCGCTGCGCACGGCGTACACACTGGTCTACTACAGCCACCAGCGCGCCATCAGCGGCAAATACCACGTTATCGATGTGCACCTCGAAGGCCTGCCCGGCTATCAGATCGACGCTAAACAGGGCTACTACCCGTCGGTGTCCGAGCAATAGAGGCCGGGCAGTGTCGCGGGTGTTCTCCTCGGGACCTGTTTTTGGCTGATGGGGCAACGCGCGGCAGCCGGATACAACCCGCACGCAGGAAGATCGCTGTTATCCTGTGATTGCCTCGTTTCTGCAGTCCACCCACCAACCTCGTGCGCCGCAAGGCGCGTACCCCTGGACGGCCCAGTCCCAACCCAAAAATGCCCGACGCAAAGCTCCAAATCATTCCCTTAGGTGGCCTCGGCGAGTTCGGCATGAACTGCCTCGCCCTCCGCTACAAAGACGACATCATCGTCATCGACGCCGGCCTCATGTTTCCCGAGTCGGAACTCCTCGGCGTCGATGTTGTCGTCCCCGACATCTCGTACCTCGTCGAGAACAAGTCTCTCGTCCGCGCCATCATCCTCACCCACGGCCACGAGGACCACATCGGCGGGCTTCCCTGGATCCTCTCTGAGCTCAACGTCCCTGTCTACGCGACGGAGTTCACCCTCGCCTACGTCGAAGGCAAGCTCGAAGAGCACGCCGTCCTCGACGACTCGGAGCTGATCGAGATCGTTCCCGGCGAGAAGTTTTCCCTCGGCGCCTTTACCATCGAGCCCATCCGCGTCACCCACTCCATGGTGGATTGCGTCGCCCTCGCCATTGAAACCCCGGTCGGCGTCGTTGTCCACACCGGCGACTTCAAAATCGATCTCTCGCCGCCCGACGGCAAAGCCTTCGACCTGCACCGCTTCGCCGAATACGGTCAGCGCGGCGTCCTCGCGCTGCTGCAGGACTCGACCAACGTCGACCGCAATGGCTACACGCCCAGCGAATGGGCCGTGAAACCACGCCTCGATGAAATCTTCTCGCGCACCAAGAAGAAGCTCTTCTTCAGCTGCTTCTCCTCCTCGATCTATCGCATCCGCATCGCCTGCGAACTGGCTCGCTTCCACAATCGCAAAGTCGCCATCGTGGGCCGCTCCATGCTGGAATCCACCGAAATCGCTCAGGACCTTGGCTATCTCGATCTGCCCGCCTCGCTTATCATCCATCCGGGCCAGGTCAACGACTACTCACCCGACGAGGTCATGATCCTGATCAGCGGGACTCAGGGCGAGCCGATGAGCGCTCTCAGCCGCGCCGCTGTCGACAACCACAAGCATGCCCGCATCGCCCCCGGCGATACCGTCATCCTCAGCTCGCGTGTCATTCCCGGCAACGAAAAGTCCATCTTTCGCGTCATCGACCACCTCTGCCGGCGCGATGCCGACGTGATCTTTGACGACGGATCCCACGGCCTGATCCACGTCAGCGGCCATGCCAGCCAGGAAGAACAGCGGCTGATGATCAACCTCCTCAAGCCGAAGTTCTTCATTCCGATCCACGGCGACTACCGCCATCTGAAGAAGCACGCCGAAGTCGCGCAGCGCCTTGGCGTCGTCGATCTCGCGCTCGTGATCGAAAACGGCGAAATCCTCGAACTGGACCGCGAGAACGCCACGAAGAACGGCAAAGTCACCGCCGGGCGCGTCTGCATCGACTCCGGCTCTGCCACCGATGTCGTCGAAGACCTCGTCATTCGCGATCGCCGGCATCTCTCCGAAGACGGCTTCGTCTTGCCGATCCTGACCATCAACAAGTTGAGCGGCAAAGTAGAGCGCCAGCCCGAGCTGGTCTCGCGCGGCTTCGTCGGCGCCGAACCCGGTCTGATGGAAGGCGCCCGCCAGGTCGTCACGCAGACCCTCGACACCTCCAGTCCCGAAGAAAAGGCCGACTACGGCGTGATCAAAGAGAAGATCCGCATCGACCTCAAACGCTACATCCAGAAAAACACTTCCCGCCGCCCGCTCATCATGCCCGTGATTCTGGAAATCTGACGCCAGTCCCGGAGGCGGCTTTAGGGCCGTTCTTTTGCGCTCTCCTGGCGGAGAGCGTGGACGACGACGCGGAGCATTTCTTCCTCGGGAGCCGGTTTGCCGGTCCAGATTTCGAACTGGCGCGCGCCCTGGTGGACAAACATCTCAACACCGGTGACCACCGGCAGCCCTTTTTCGCGGGCCATGCGGATCAGCGGCGTATCGATGGGGTTGTAGACCAGGTCGAAGACGAGGCGCGTGTTCAACTCGTTGGGCTCGAGGATCGAGGCCGGTTTGACGCCCTTCATGCCAACAGGCGTGGTGTTGATGATCACGTCGAAGTTGGATTTGACGATCTGCTCGCGGCGGATGGTCTTTGCCTTCGCCTGGCGCGCTAGCTTCTTCGCAGAGTCGGCGCTGCGGTTCCAGATGAAGACTTCTGCGCCCCGTTCGACCAGGCCGAAGACCGCCGCGCGTCCCGCTCCGCCTGCGCCGAGGACCAGGATCTTGGAGCCACGCAGGGGCAGACGGCGCTCGAGCGGGCGTATCACCGCGGCGACGTCGGTGTTGAAGCCGTAGAGTTTGCCGTCCTGGGCACGAACGACGGTATTGCAGGCGCCGATTTTCTCGGACAACGCGTCGGTCTTCTCGAGGTGCTTCAGAACTTCGGTTTTGAACGGCATGGTGATGGCGAGGCCGTGGAGGGGCACTTCGCGCGTGAGCGTGAGCAAGTCGCTGAGGCGGCCGGTCTGCAGCGGCAGGAAGACAGCGTTGACCGTTTCGCGGCGGAAGGCCATGTTGTGCATCAGCGGCGAGAGTGAGTGGCGAACGGGATTGCCGGCAACGCCGTAGACCTTCGTGGACTGGTCGATTTGATCGATGCGCCAGGTTTCGCGCAGGGTGCGCGCGTCGATCTGACCGGGGCCGGTTTCTTCCCCAGGAAGAGCGGAAGCAAAGGTGAAAACGCTGCCGGCGCGCAGGCCAAGGACGCGGCTGATGATACCCTGCTCGCCCATGGAGATGCCGATGAGGTTGGCCTCGTCGCGACGGCGATCGAGGAAGTGCATCATCGCGACGTTATCGGCCAGCGACTTCGCGGTGGAAACGATCTTGATGAATTCGGGCTGGAAGGGCAGGATGCGGTCGAATACAGCATCGAGGTTCTTCGTGCTCTCGAAGTCGTGCCAGCTGATAATGAGTGCGGCGCCGTGAGAGCGCAGTTTCTTCATCTGCGCCGGCTTCATGTGCTCGGCCGTTTGCAGTTCGATGTCGATGAGGTGAACGCCCGCAGCCGCGGATTTCTCGAGAATTTCGAGTTCCGCGCCAATCGTCCCTTTGAATTTTCCTCCGGTGCCGGCGCGCCGACAGGTGGCAATGGCCGTCACTTCGCCGCGTTCGTAGAGGAACTGTTTCAACTTGGGGAGAATCGCCGCCGGATTGGCCAGGTAGTCGAGTCGAAATTCAACGAAGTGGTTTTCGCGGACGATTCTCTCTGCGTTCTCGAGCATTTCGGCCGGGGTTGCGCCTGTGATCGCGACGCAGATTTTGCCGATGCGCGATCGGATGTAGTGCGCGGTCAGGGCAGGAGTTTCGCGAACCGGCTCACGAACGGAAGTGCCATTACCGGAGGCAGAAACCGCCTTAGGTCCCGGCGAAACGGGACGGGGCGCCAAGCCCTTTGCAGCGTTCGATTTGCCACCGTCACGGTGGTGAGCGGTCCGCGCGACCGCCGTGCCCGCTTTCATACCCGCAATTGACGCATATTAAAGAGGTTTGCCCCGCGATGCAACAGCTATTCCGCGCCGAACCGCAGCAGGGGGCGTCCATGCGGCTCTACGGCCGTGGGTCAACCGGAGGGCGATCAGGGCAGTGTTGATCGTCTGTAAGTTGTTCAAAATCAATGATAACAAGTGTAGATGCACGCCCGTCAGCGACGATTCTGCTACACTTCCCCCTCACTTCGAGGAGACCGGCATGATTGTCTTTGCTTTCCTTGCTCTGCTGCTCGGCCGGGCGGCCAATGCGCCCGATCCGTTCGCGGCGCTCCGGCTGTACGCCGGACCCTGGCGGGTCACGATGCACGACCCCGCCGGGAAGGACACGACGGACGCTTTGGTGAACGACTGCCACCTCTTTGGGCAGTATTTTGCGTGTCAGCAGACGGTGAACGGAAAAGTCGGAGCCCTGGTCGTCTATGTTCCAGGAGAAACGCCGGGGCATTTTTATATTCAGAATGTTCTGCCGGACGACCGGGCTGTGGGGCGGGGTGAGCTCACCGTCGACGGATCACGCTACACCTACGCGAACCATAACGACGACAGCACGCAATGGTGGCGCACGACCAATGAATTTATCGGCACCGATCGGATTCACTTCGAGCAGGCGACATCGACGGATGGCAAAACCTGGACGGTGACGCGCTCGGGCGATGAGGTACGCGGGACGAAGCCGTGACCCAGGGCGCCCATCCCTGGCAATGGGCGGCCCGGAATCTCAGAGTGACGTTGCTAAGCGCGCGCTTCGTAGACGATGTTGAACGGCGTCTCCGTAGCACGGCGGAAATGCGAGAAGCCTGCGGAGGTGACGACGTCGCGAATGCGCGCCTCACCGGCCTGGGCTCCCAGGCACAATCCCACCTCCTGCGACCGTGAGCACGGCGTGCAGAGCAGGGTGGAGAAAGAGTAGTAGACGCGGCCGACGGGGTTGAGATTGTCTTTGAGCTGGTCGTTGGCGAATGGTTCAACAATCATCCAGGTTCCACCCGGCGCGAGTGATTGCCGAACATGCTTCGCGGCCCCGACGGGGTCGCCCATGTCGTGCAGGCAATCGAAAACAGCGACAAAGTCGTAATCCTTGCCCGGGAATTCCTTGGCTTTGGCGACGTCAAAGGTGACCCGATCGCTCAACCCCTGCTTCTTCGCTGTCATGCGCGCCGCGGCCACCGATTTGTCGTGATAGTCGAAGCCGAAAAATGTTGATTTTGGGAAGGCTTTCGCCATCAGGACGGTTGAAGATCCGGTGCCACAGCCGACATCGGCGACGCGGGCACCGCGTTCGAGCTTTTCCTGAACGCCGGAGAGCGCAGGAATCCATGCGCTGACGAGATTGGCGGCGTAACCGGGCCGGAAGAACTTTTCGCAGCCGTGGAACACCCCATCGCTGTGCTCGTGCCAGCCCATGCCGGCGCCGGTGCGAAAGGACTCGGCAATGCGGGGAACGGCGGCCAGCGAACCCAGCGCCAGCTCGAAGGCTCCTGGGAGATAGGCGGGACTGTCTTCGGTGGCAAGGGTGAAGGCCTGCTCCGGAGTCAGGCTGAAACGATGCGTCTTCTCGTCATAGGTGATGTAGCCGCCAGCGGCCTGGGAAGCCAGCCACTCGCGGAGGTAGCGTTCGTCGGTGCCGGTTCGTTGGGCCAGTTCGGCGGAGGTGGCGGGACTCTTCGCGAGCGCTTTGTACAGTCCAAGTTTTTCTCCAATTACCACCATGCCGGCGTGGACGGATGCACCCAGGTCGCCGATGAATTTTCCCAGGAAAGTGTTCAGCTGGTTCATATCGATCGCAGGAGCCTGTGTCGTACTCATAAAAAATCTCCTCATGCTTGGGTTTGGATTTGGATTTTGATTTTGGAATCAGCGGGGCCCGGCTCAAGGGATGAGCAGGAAAGAGAGCGGCCCTTCGCGCAGCTTTTTGGGGGCCATTCTCCGACGTCTAAGAAGTGATCGTCAAGTCGCCGGCGTTTCAGGGAGAGGCCGTGCGGCAGGCGTTCTAAAATGACAATCGGCGCATGAAGAAGATTCGAGTGGGCATTCTGTTTGGCGGGCGCAGCGGCGAGCACGAGGTATCGCTGCTGTCGGCGGCGTCGGTACTGGCCGCGATCGATCGTAAAAAATATGATGTTGTGCCGATCGGCATCACGAAAGAAGGCCGCTGGGTAACAGCGGGTCACGCGGAAAAGTTGCTGGACGGCGGCGCATCGAGCAAGGCTTTGCGCGCGGGAGATCCGGATGCGACGCAGCCGGCCGCGGTGCTGCGCAGGGGCGAATCGGTGCTGGTGCCGCCGGTGCCGAGCGAAGCCCTCGTGCCGTTTGAGCGCGAGGTTGGGGCGGTGGCAGAGTCGAGCGCGAGTCACGCTGGACCGGAGCAGGTCTTGAGTGTCGATGTCATCTTCCCCGTGCTGCACGGGACGTTCGGCGAAGACGGCACGATCCAGGGACTGTTCGAGCTGGCGAGCATCGCGTACGTGGGCTCGGGAGTGCTGGGTTCGGCGGCGGGCATGGATAAAGACGCGATGAAGCGGCTGTTCGCCTCGGTGAAGCTGCCCATGGTGAAGTGGGTGACGTTTTTGCGCGGCGAGTGGGAGAAGAATCCCAGGAAGGTTCGCGCGAAGATCGAGGCGAGTGTGAGGTATCCGGTGTTTGTGAAGCCGGCGAATTTGGGGTCGTCGGTGGGGATCACGAAGGCGCACCACGCGAAGGAACTCGGCCCGGCGATCGAGATGGCGGCACAATTCGATCGGAAGATTGTCGTTGAGCAGGGCGTCGGCGGGAAGAAGGGCAAGGCGCGCGAACTGGAGGTCGCGGTGCTCGGCAACGATACGCCTGAGGCTTCGGTGGTCGGCGAGGTGGTTCCGGGCAAGGAGTTCTACGACTACGAGGCGAAGTATTTGAGCGAGGGATCGGACCTGATTGTGCCGGCGAAGCTGACGAAAGCGCAAACGAAGCAAGTGCGGGAAATGGCAATCGCAGCGTTTAAAGCGTGCGACTGCGCGGGGCTGGCGAGGGTGGATTTCCTGATGGAGCCGGCAAAATCGGGCCGCATCTACGTGAACGAGATCAATACGCTCCCGGGCTTCACCTCGATCAGCATGTATCCGCGATTGTGGGCTGCATCGGGGGTGCCGTATCCGCAATTGATCGACCGGCTGCTGGCGCTGGCGATGGAACGCAGAGCGGACAAGGATCGGAACCAGTACAGCCTTTAGCTGGGAGCGGACTACGGGTTCCATGTGGCGACGGCTCGATGCGGACAGCGGATCGGTGTCGGGAACCCATGCCGCTTGTGAAGTGTCAGAATAGAGAGGAGACGTGTCAATGACGGTGGGTCGGACGGATGAAAGGAGTCATGCTCGATGACCCTGATGGATGCTCCTGCTTTTAATGCGCAGCGCGCGCAGCGGACGCGCATTCTCTCTATTACTGGTGTGGTGGTTTTGATCGTTGCGATCATCGGCACGCTTCTGTGGCTGGTGCAATGGCCATGGCAGTTCTGGCACTGGCCATCCGATCATAAGATCAATCAGTTCATGGGGGCGGTGGAGAGCGGCGACATGAACAAGGCCTATGGGTTGTGGAATCACGATCCGGACTGGCAGCAGCATCCGCAGCAATACCAGCCGTACACGATCACCGAGTTCACCAAGGACTGGGGACCGTCGAGCGACTACGGCACGATTACCAGCCACCAGATTTACGTGGCGCATCGCGCCGGCAATGGCGTGATCATCGGGCTTTACATCAACGGGAACAAGGGCAAGCCGTTGTTCGTGCGCGTGGACAGCGCAACGAAGACCATCGGGTTCTCGCCGGTGGAGCTCTATTCGGGACCGTAAAGCAGGGAATCGCGAATAGCCAATTGGGGATGGCTGGAACCTGGGACGAAGAAGCTGGCTTCAGCCCTGGGACTTTTGCATCGCGCCCTGCATGACGCGTTCGAGGCTGGCTTCGTCTTCGATATTGACGCAGGTTTGGCTTCGGTCGATCTGGCGCATGAGGCCGGTGAGGACTTTCCCCGGTCCGACTTCAACAAAGAATCCTGGGAACTGCGCGATCAAGAGGCGAACCGATTCGACCCAGCGCACGGCGCCCGTGACCTGGCGGATGAGGGCGTCGCGCAGGGCGCCCGGATCTGTGACCAGCGCGGCGTCTACGTTGACGGCTACCGGGAAAACGGGGACAGAGAAGTTCAGGCTGTGGAGGAGCTCGGCGAGGCGGTCCTGGGCCGGCTGCATGAGCGCGCAGTGAAAGGGAGCGCTGACCTGGAGCATCACGACGCGTTTCGCTCCACGCTCTTTACAGAGTTCGGCCGCGCGCTCGACGGCGGGTGCTTCACCGGAGATGACGGTTTGCTCGGGCGAATTGAAGTTGGCGGCGGCGACGATCTGACTGGTCTCGTTGGCGACATCGGTGCAGGCACGTGCAGTTTCTTCCGACGAAAGACCCAGCACAGCAGCCATGGAGCCCTGACTGGCCGGCACAGCCTCCTGCATGAAACGGCCGCGGCTGCGCACGGTGCGCACCGCATCGGCGAAACTCAGCGAACCCGCAGCGACGTTGGCGGCGTATTCGCCGAGCGAGTGTCCCGCGACCCAGCGCGGGGTAATGCCTTTTTCTGCCAGCACGCGCAGGGCGGCCACAGAGACAGCGCAGATGGCCGGCTGCTGAAATTCCGTGAGCTTCAGCTGGTCTTCGGGGCCTTCAAAGCAGAGCCTCGAGAGCGAGAAGCCAAGAGCATCGTCGGCTTCGTCGAACGTGCGCCTGGCGACGGGAAACTTCTCGGCGAGATCCCGGCCCATGCCGGCGTACTGCGAATTCTGACCTGGAAAAAGAAACGCGAGGTTGCTCATCTCATTGGGCAGATTAACAGGCAGAGAGCATCCGCTCTGTGCCATTTCGTGGCACGGCGGAGCATCGCCGAAATCCAAAACTTCAATTTAACTTTCTGGCGGGCTCGCGCGTCTATTAGCCAGAGGCGCGCGGGGCGGCGCATGCATTGCTGACGCCCCTTGCTGCCCTCCATGAAAGCCCCGGTGGTTCGTGGGTCCGCCGGGGCTTTTCTTTTGTCGAAACGTCGAAACCCTGTCCTCAGGCGGAGGCGGCCAGGTGAGCCGAAGGCCGCACACTGTTGCCGGCGACCGCCGGTGAATTGTGATGCGTGAGCCGATGCACGAAGTGGTATGGCGGCCAGGGGCCGGAGAGCTGCATGTGGCAGTCCTTCATGAGCACGCTGGCGCTCGAATACTTATTTTGATAGCGCTCGATGCCGGTGGAGTCGATGAGGTGAGCAATGTCCAGAAGCATCTTGCCGGATTCCATCCGCTTGCAGCTTACCTCTTCGGCCAGGGGAAGGAACATGCGATGCATCTGCACGGTAACGGCACGGGCTTTGGTTTGCCGCTCGCGCTGCAGGGCAGCACTTTCACGCAGGTTGGAGAGATAGGCTTTGCCAACCGTGGGGACCGGCTCGCTGGTGTAGCGCCGGATCTGCTCGCGGCAGCAATCGTCGAGGAGAACCTTGAGGTGCATCTCGGCCTTGCCGCGAAGACGTTCGATATTGGTGAGGAACTGACGCTGGTTGGAACGAATCGAGCGCCGCAGGGCTTCATCGTCGGCGAACACGGTGCCAAAGCGGAAGGGAAGAACTGTGGACGTCTTGAAACAATCGGAGATCACCCGGGCGTGCTCGACGCCAGCCTGGGAGTTGAAGTTTTGGCAGGGAGAATATTCGCTGACGATAACGGCTAAGTCACTGGCTGGGTAGAGGAAGATTTGATTGCCCTGGATACCCGTAACTGCTTCCATTGGAATTGGCTTACGGTGACGAAGCAGTTCGGGAAAGGCCTGTCGTTCGGTTATGCAGTAGGCATACCACGCCATATTGGGTCGCTCCGCATGCTGGATTGGGAAGTGGTTGGGAACATCAGCGTTGTGGGGATGGACAATGGCTCAATCTGATGGTGAGGCGTCACTTGGCTTGCGGACTTCACTGAACTGCCACGTATGCTAGTCCCCCGCGGAAACGGCTGGCAACAGCTGTGAGGGGCTGGAGGCTGGAGGTTAGCATCGGATCGGAAGTTTGTTTTTGTAATGTGAAAACAAACTTCACATGGTCGAAAGACGCTCTAAACTGTGCACTTTTGGCGTCGAGTGGACTAGAATTACGCCTCAATTGTGGTCAGGTCTTCCGGCCGGTCGAGATCCAGTTCTCCGGCGGGCCACGGGATTCCCTGCACGATGGCCCGATGTGCCCGCAGCAAGTCGCGCGCCCCTCTGTCTCCCTGAATTAACGTCGAAAAAAGCCTTGCCGGGAAGATCGCCGGTACTCCGGCTCGATGCGCGTAGATGGAGGCGGTGATACCGGTTTCATGCCCGCCCTGGGATGGAGTGTAAAACGCCAGGAGATCGCGGAGGTGCTCCGAGCTGAGCCGCGGCTGATCGCAGACCAGCACGAGAGCCGCATCGGGAAGAGGCCTGGATTTGCGAACGGCTTCGATGCCATGGCCCAGGGAGGAGCCCATGCCCTCCCGCCAATTTTCGTTGACCACGATTTCGACCGCCAGTTCCCCAAGATGAGGGAGCATGTGCGCGGAGTCGAATCCTAAGACGACGAAGACGGGGGAGCAGCCGGCGTCCAGCGCGAGCCGAGCGGTGCGATGGAGAAGAGATTCTCCGTCGATGCGGATGAGCTGTTTCGCCTGGCCAAGGCGAGTGGAGGCGCCGGCGGCGAGAACGATCGCGGCGCAGCGAAAGTCAGCCATGAAGGGCCGGAGAAGAGAGAGTGCGCGTTTCGCGCCCGGAGAAGACGGCCTGCAGTTCGGCGGTAATAGACAGGGCAATCGAGGCGGGCGAGTGTCCGCCGAGGTCGAGTCCCACGGGCGTGTGGATGCGGGTCATGCACTCGGCGGGGGTGAGTTCGAGCATGGGAGAAAGTTCGCTGATGAGACGCTCGGTGCGGCGGCGGGGACCGAGAACGCCGATGTACTTCATGTCTTTGCCGAGAATTGAGCGGAGAACCTTGCGATCCTGCTCGTAGCTGTGGCTCATGATCACGGCGGCGGTTTCCGAGCGGACCTGAGCGAGGGCGGCATCGAGCTTCCGGATCGCAGCGGCACGCGGAAAGCGCTCGGGGCGGGCGAGGTTAGAGCGGTCGTCCGCGACGGTGACATGCCAGTCGAGAGCCGAGGCGAATTCGAGCAGCGGCTGCACATCGTCGCCGGCGCCAAACAGAATGAGGGCCGGGGGCGGAGCAACGAATTCAACAAAATATTGGTCGGTGCGGGTGGAGTTACCGGCCTGCTGGACTTCCCGGGCAAGCCGGAGCGCGTCGGGATCGGAGGTCGGCGCGTAGACGACCTTGCCGGCGTTGGTGAGGATCAGCGCGGTCCCTGGGTTTTCAGCGCCGACGCGGGTGACAATGACGGACTCGGCGCGGTCCTCGACGCTGCGGCGGAGCGCTTCGAGATGCTGTGCGGCGGGTTCCCCGCGCTCCAGAAGAATCAGGACCGTGCCACCGCAGCCGAGACCGTAGGGCATGTCCCCGTCGTCGTCGAAGAAGCTGGAATAACGCTGCAGGGAGGGGCCGCGCTCCGTGAGCCACCAGGCTTTCTTTGCGATTTCGGCTTCGAGACACCCGCCGCTTACGGTTCCGGCGCGCTGGCCGGAAGAAGTGAGCAGCATGCGCGCACCCGGACGGCGATAGGCGGATCCCTCGATGGCAACGACGGTGGCGAGACAGATTTCTTCTTTGGCGCCGATGGAGCGCTTCCACAGGTCGAGGATCTGCTTCAGCTCAGACATCGCAAATCACGCACGACAGAGGACACGGAGCAACTCGTGTTCTCGAGCCTTCACGCCGTCAGCTGCTGGCCCGCGACCAGATCTTCGATACGCACGGGCAGCTTGCGCACCCGGACGCCGGTGGCATGGTAGACGGCCATGGTCACGGCCGAAGCAACGCCCGCCAGGCCGATTTCGCCAATGCCACGCGCGCCGAACTCGTTCAAGTGAAGATCAGGATACTCCACGAAGATACAGTCGAGGTCGGGAATGTCGGCGTTGGTGGCGACGATGTAATCGGCAAAGTTGTTGTTCAGCGGCTTGGCGTTGCGGGGGTCGTAAAGGGTCTCCTCGAACATGGCCATGCCGATGCCCATCACGACCGCGCCGAGGATCTGGTTGCGGCCGGTGCGCGGGTTGATGATGCGACCCGCGTCGATAACGGTGAGGGCGCGGCTGACGCGCAGGCGTGCAATGCCCGGATCCCACGCGACCTCGATGAATTGCGCGCCGAAGGAGTGGGCGGAGTACTGATGGGTCGTGGCCGGATCGGGCGCGGTGCGCGATTCGGCTTCGAGCGCCGCGAGGCGTTTCTGGGCGAGGACCTCCTGGAAGGGCATGCCGCTCTCGGGAGGCGCGTCGGCAGCGTGAATCCGGCCCGCAGTCATCTTCAGCGCCGGAGGAGCATCGCCGGCGCTGACGCGTTTGAAGGGCGACGAGGGCAGCGTTTGGGCGGCGGCAATGACGCGGTCGATGGCGCCTGCCGTCGCCTGGCTGACCGCGGGAGAGACGGTCGCCGTTACCGTGGATCCGCCGGAGGTCGGGCCGTCGGGGAGCGACGTGTCGCCGAGGACCACTTCGATTTTGTCGATGGGAATCCCGGTTTTTTCCGAGACAATCTGCGCGAAGACGGTGTAGGTGCCGGTGCCGATGTCCTGGGTAGCGCAGCTGGCGCGGGCGGTTCCGTCAGCGTTGAGGCGAACGCGGACGGTGGCCGAGCCGCGTCCGGCGTGCCAGGTTGCGGTCGCTATGCCCATGCCGAGGATCTCGTCGCCGCTCCGCATGGAGCCGACCCTCGGGGTGCGCTTCGACCAGCCAAACTTTTCGGCACCCACCTGGTAGCACTCGCGGAGATGCTTGCTCGACCAGGGACGATTGGGGTTGAAACTCTCGTCCTGCTCGGCGTAGTTCTTCAGCCTTAGCTCGAGGGGGTCGAGGTTAAGTTTGATAGCCAACTCATCCATCCCGGATTCGAGCGGGTAGAGGCCCGGGACGATGCCGGGTCCACGCATGGGAGTCGGTGTGCCGATGTTCATCGGGAGCAGGGTTTGGTGTGCCTCGACGTTGTCGCAGCTGTAGAGCATGGTGGTAACGCCGGTGCACCCTTCAACGTAGGTGTCGACCAGCGAGGTGGGCTGCACGACATCGTGCTGGATGGAGAGGAGCTTGCCCTCCTGCGTAGCTCCGAGGCGCATGCGCTGCTGGGTGAGAGGCCGGTGGCCAACCGTGGTGAACATCAGATTGCGCGGCACGACGAACTTGACGGGGCGGTGAACGCGTTTTGCGGCCAGGGCTGCCATCAGGGAGTGGGGCCACGGGAAGAGCTTGCCGCCGAAGCCAGAGCCGATAAACGGCGAGAGCACCTGCACCTGATCGACAGGGATGCCGAGCATCTCGGACATGATGTGCTGATGGTTGACGACGCCCTGGGAGGATTCATAGAGGATGACCTTGTCGCCGTCCCAGCGCGCGGTGGTGGCGTGCATCTCCATTGGGTTGTGGGTTTCGGTGGGGATGATGTAGGTTTCGTCGATCTTCACCGGGGCGCTCTCGAAGGCCTGGGCGGCGTTGCCGCGCGCGTAGTGAATGCGGGGCGGACCCTGGGGTGGGGGCACGTCGGCGATGTCCACGACGCTGGGGTGAATTTCGTAATCGACCTTCACTTTGGTGGCGGCGTCCTGGGCCTGCTCGAAGGTATTTGCCACCACGATGGCGACATATTGGCCGTAGTAGTAGACCTTGTCGTCTTCAAAAGGCGGACGGACTTCGCCGGCGCGGCCAGGCATCAGACCGCCCGCGGGACGGAAAAGCGGATCGGTGTTGCCGTGGTGAATGATGGCGAGAACGCCGGGCATCCGGCTCGCTGCAGAGGTGTCGATATTCGCGATCCTCGCGTTGCCGACGGTGCTGGCGACCGGGACGCCGAAGGCGACGTTGTCCAGGGGATGATCGACGGCGTAGCGCGCGCCACCCGTGACTTTGAGGGATCCGTCAACGCGAGTGATGGGCGCGCCGATGATGGAATTGCCGGGTGTGCTCATGGTGTCTCCTCAGGCTGCCTCGGTGGTCTGTTGGAGGGTGCGAACCAGCGCGCGCTTCGCCAGCTCGATTTTGAAGGCGTTGTATTTGAGAGGCCTCGCGTTGGCCATCGCCGCGTCAGCGGCGCGACGGAAGGTGGCAGGTGTCGGCGGCTGTCCTTCCAGCGCTTCTTCGGCTTCGCGAGACCGCCAGGGCCTGGTGGCTACGCCGCCAAAGGCAACGCGGGCGCGCTGGATCTGACCCCCACGGACGGTGAGAACGATGGCGGATGAGGCCAGCGCGAATTCGTACTGTTGGCGATCGCGCAGCTTGAGATAGCACGAGCGCGTGCCGGAAGCCAATGCGGGCAGCGTGACGTGGGTGATGAGTTCGCCGGGCGCGAGGACGTTTTCACGGTCGGGCGTGTTGCCCGGAACAAGATAGAACTCGTCAAGCGCGATGGCGCGCTCGCCTTTGGCTCCCTGGGTGTGGACAGTGGCCTCGAGGGCCATCATCGCCACCGCCATGTCGGAGGGATGGGTGGCTACGCAGTGGTCGCTGCCACCGAGCACGGCGTGGATGCGATTGAAGCCGTCCAGAGCTGCGCAGCCAGAACCAGGCTGACGCTTGTTGCAGGGGTAGTTCACGTCGCGGTAGTAATAGCAACGCGTCTTTTGCAGGAGATTGCCGCCGGTGGTGGCCATATTGCGCAGCTGCGGCGACGCACCGGAGAGCAGAGCCTCGGAGAGAACGGCGTAGTTCTTTCGGACTGCTTCGTGGTTGGCCAGATCGCTGTTGCGTACCAGCGCACCGATGCGGAGTCCACCGTTCGGTAGTGTCTCGACGCGGTCGAGGGGCAGACCGTTGATGTCGACCACGGACTGCGGCTGCAGCACGTTGAGCTTCATGAGATCGACGAGGGTGGTGCCGCCCGCGATGAAGGTGCCGCCGGAGTGTGCCGCGGCGTCGATGCTTCGGGCCTGACTGAATCGGAATACCTGCATGGCTTTCTCCCGCTGATCTTGTTCGGTGACTTGCTGGCGCCGGCTCGCTTCTCGCCTTTCGTCCGCTGGGCGCTAAGCGCTCACTTTGCGCGCCTGCTGCACGGCGGCCACGATGTTGTTGTAGGCGCCGCAACGGCAGATATTGCCGCTCATCGCATTACGGACATCGTTGTCTTCCGGGCCGATGGGCTCATGGAGCAGCGCCGAGGCGGACATGATCTGGCCCGAGGTGCAGTAGCCGCACTGGAACCCATCGTGATCGATAAATGCCTGTTGCACGGGATGCAACTGGCCGTGCTGGGCGAGGCCTTCGATGGTGGTAATTCTGTCGCCCTGATGCATGACGGCGAAGCTGAGGCAGGAATTCACGCGGCGGCCGTTGACGTGGACCGTGCAGGCGCCACACTGCCCGTGATCGCAGCCCTTCTTGGTGCCGAAAAGCTGAAGATGATCGCGGAGCGCGTCGAGCAGCGTGACACGGGGTTCAAGACGAACGCGATAATCTTTGCCATTGACGCTGAGGGTGACAGGAACCGCGTCCGGGATGCTGGTGGCAATCTCTTTTTCTTCGGTCTCCGACGAGACCGCGTGAGCGATCGGGGAAGCGGTGGCCGCCACACCGGCAGCGCCGAGCTGTGCCAGGAACGAGCGGCGGGAGAGCCGGCCGGACAATGGCGGCTTCCGATCCTGCCCGGTTTCCGGCTCGGTTTTTGCGTCGTGACCGGCGCCGGCTTCCTGATCGTCTGTGGGAGGCTTCTGAGGATGGTCCATAGCAGCTCCTGAGTGTGGTGACGCGCGAGACGAAGCGAAGGACTCCCGCGCAGTCCGATCCTGCTGCGATTCGTGATGATTGCGTGCTGACCCAGCCTGGGGGCCGGATGCTGTGGTTACAGCTGCGTTACGTTCCGAGCCGCAGAGGCTGTGTTCTTCTTGCGGCGGCTGAGAACGAACTCGTTGTCGCGGCTGCGCTGTTTAGCGGCCGCTTTGTCAATCTTGCGCCAGAAGGCCACGAAATAGTCGATTGCGGAGACAATGGAAACGGCCGCAGTGTAGTAGATGCCGACCACGGCAAAGAGATCGACAGGCACGATGAACCATCCCCAATGCCACACATACCAGCCGTGATCGAGCGTCGCCGCGACGACGGAGACGATCTGAATCACCGTCTTGAGCTTGCCGACATCGCTGGCCTCGATGGTGAATCCCTCGGTGGAGGCAATGGAACGAAGGCCGCTGACAAGGAATTCGCGGCCGATGACGACCACCACGATCCAGGCTTTCACCACATGCGGATTGAACTCCACCAGGCAAACGTAAGCCGACGTGATCATCAGCTTGTCGGCGAGCGGGTCGAGCAGCATGCCCATGGTGGTGATCTGGCCGCGGCTGCGCGCGAGGTAGCCGTCCACGCCGTCGGAGATAGAGAGCAGAATGAAGAACAGCGATGCGATGACTTCCTGTTCGCCGTGCCAGCTGCCGTGGGGAAAACGCGGAGACAGCATCCAGATGAGCACGGGGATGCCGAGGATCCGGCCCATCGTGATGGAGTTGGGGAGGTTCACGCGGGATGCGCCCCTTTAGCCATTATGCACCAGTAAACGGGGACTTTGCCGCGTCCGGACAGGGGTATGGCTACATCGAACGAGGTACTTTGGACACGGCCCCTGCGCGCCAAAAAAGTGGGCGGAAGAACGCGATATCCGGCGGGTACCTCCTCGTTAACCCCCGAAAAGAAGCATGGAGAGGGGGTTAGGGTTTGGCTATAGTGGACCAAGGACACCTCATGAATCGGAACGCAGGCGAATCCGCGGTCGACAGACTCATTGCGCTGGCACAGCAGAAGCCGGCGCGGCCGGGCGCCGCGGGCATGGACGAAACGACCGACCTCGAGACCGTCCCCCTCGGCCTGCCGTCGGCAAGAGAGCTGGAGCACAATCCTATGTGGAAAGCCCTGCTGCAGTTGCGGGCCTTTTTGCCCTATGTCGCGCGGGCGCTGGAGATGAGCAGCCCATCGCAGCAGTCGACGGCGGTGGCTGCGGAGTTGCGCAGCGAGGTGCGGCAAAGCGTGGGCGCACTGGAGAGCTCGCACCGCGACCTGCGGCTGGCTGTGCAGGACCAGACGGTCGAGATCAAGCGGATCGAAGAGACGATGGCCCGGACGCGCGAGGCCACGGAGCGGAACGCGGTAGAGGTGACCGAGCTGGCCGAGGACGTGCGGTCGATGCGGTCGCTCATGAAGATGGCGATCACGATCCTGGTGCTGCTGTTCCTGACCCTGATCGGCACCATGGCGCTGTTGATTTTCCGGGTCAAGCCGCTCCTGCACTAGAAAATGCGCTGACTGAAGCCGGCACCACGCTGGCTGTTTGCCCGCTCTCGGGCAACGGGAACACCCGGTTAGGGCCTCTCCTCCTGCAGGGAGATCAACGATGGCTGCACCAATCAGAAAAACTGAAATTTCACAGAGCGACGCCGGGGATCATGGAAGTCCGGGAGTGGCGCAGAATCCGCCCGCAGTGCCGGCCGAGGGCGAGCTTCGGGGAATGAAGCGGCGGCCGGAGCCAACGCTGGGGCAACAGATTCGCGCGCACACGAATCGTCCGCACAAAGGCGATGTAGGCCGGCCGGGAACGAATGAGGAAGTGTTCCAGGGGTCGAAGACGAAGGAGCTGAAGTAGAAGCAGCGTACAGAATTCAGAGCCAGCGTGAGCGGGGATTTGGCCCGTCTTTTCCAGCGTCCGGAGCGCTATACTGCGCGAAGAATCCTTGAGGTGACCCCCGAATGTCAACGCTGAGCGTGCAGGAAGCAGAAGTGCCCATGACCACGGACGACTTCAGCGCTCTGGAGGAACGCGTGGTGCGGGTGGTGGAGGCGATGAAGCGCGAGCGCGCCGCGCGCGCCGAGGCCGAGCAGACGACCGCCCGCGTGCAGAGCCAGCTGGAGGCGCAGGCCTCGCTGCTGGAGCAGGCCAAAGAGCAGTTGCGTTCGCTGGAGCGCGAACGCGAGCAGGTGCGGCAAAGAGTGGAGCGGCTGCTGAAACAAATTGACGAGATTGCCTGAGAGGAATCCCAACCATGCCCGACGAAAACGTTATCGCCGTCGATATCTACGATCAGACCTACCGCCTGAACGGGAACGATCGCGAGTACATCGAGCGGCTCGCCGGCACGGTCGATACGAAGATGCGCGCGGTGGCGTCGCAGGGGCGCAGCGTGGATTCCCTCCGCGTAGCGGTGCTGGCGGCCCTGAATCTCGCCGACGAGCTGGAACGGCTCCAGGAACGCTACGCAGCGATCACCAGCGGCGGCGACTCCGTGGCCTCGATCCGCAGCCGGGCGCATTCGTTGAACGGCATGCTCGACGAGGTGTTGGGCGAGCAGCGTAAGGCCGGGTAGAAATTCAGCGTTCAGCGGCGGGCGTTCAGCGTGTAAACAGAAAAGCAGGGTCGGTTGTGGACGCCGGCAGACGGGCTGGCTGCTTCTGGGCTCGGCTCAGGCGCCATTCGTCACTGGTCATGGGCAGCGCGATCCCCACGTGCTATCGTTGCGACGATTGAACCCACAACGAGGACCCTGCCATGAAGAAAGCTGCACTACTCCTGCTGCTGACGACCCTTCCGCCGGCTGCGCTCGCGCAAAACCCCAAGCCACCCACGACGCTGCGCGGCGTGCTGCTCGAGCAACTGCATACCACGCACGACAAGGAAGAATGGTTTGTGCCCGCGAAGGTCGCTGTGGCGGGCCTGACCGCCGACCAGGCAAACTGGACTCCGGCCAAGGGCCAGCATTCGGTCGGCCAACTGGCATATCACCTCTGGTTCTGGGACAGCCGGGCCCTGGAGCGGTTTAATGGCGAAAAGTCCCCTGCGTTCAGTGGCAACAACGATGAGACGTTCGACAACTTCAACCCCGCGCAGTGGGAAGACCTGCAGAAGAAGCTGGACCAGGTGATGACGGACTGGGAGAAGGCGGTGGAGTCTGCGGACGATGAGAAACTGGCGGCCCATGCTTCTCTGGTGGAGCACGTGAGCGCGCACAACGCCTATCACATCGGGCAGATTCTGTATGTTCGGAAACTGGAAGGGGTATGGGATCCGAGCAAAGGGGTGAAGTAGCCGATCGACACAAGAACCCGACAGGCCGCCTGGGCGAGCGCAGAAGCTCGAGTTTCTGTTCGTCAATCCTCGCCCGGGCTCGATTCGTCACAATCGCCCTCACAATGGAGACTCCGCCGCCTACACTTCCGGTGACGCGGGGGCGCGTGCACCATGATCGACTCACGGATGGTTCGCAATCTCCTGGTTTTCTCAGTTTCAGTCCTGATTTCGGGTGCCGTCTTTTCGCAGGACACGGCGATGTTCAGGAACAGCGCGTCCCACTCGGGGATTTACGTGGCGCCAGGCGTACCGGAACTCCACGGCGTGAAGTGGAGCTTTCATACTCAGGGCGACGTGGTGTCGTCGCCGGCAGTGGTCAACGGCGTAGTCTATGTGGGCAGCAACGACGGCAGGCTCTACGCTATCGACCAGCGGAGCGGAGCACAGAAATGGAGCTTCGCAACCGGGTCGCGTGTTCCATCGTCGCCGGCCGTGGCTGACGGCGCTGTTTTCTTCGCCAGTTATGACGGAAATTTCTACGCCGTGAACGCCGCAACGGGAAAGCTGCGATGGAAGTTTGCCGATCCCGGGGAGCGGCGCTTTGCAGCGACCCATCTGCACGGGTCCGTTCCCGTTGGCGAAACGATGCCGGATCCGTTCGATGTCTATCTCTCATCGCCCGTCGTGTGGAACGGCGCGGTGTATTTTGGCAGCGGCGACGGAAACGTGTATGCGCTCGACGCCAGCACGGGATCGGTGAGATGGACCTTCAAAACCGGCGACGTCGTTCACGCTTCGCCTGCGATTGCCGATGGGCGGTTGTACATCGGCAGCTGGGACAGCTACTTTTACGCGCTGGACGCGAACACAGGCAGGGAGGTGTGGCGCTTCAAGACCGGCGAAGATCACGACATCCACAATCAGGTCGGTATTCAGTCGTCGGCGACGATTGCCGAGGGCGTGGTGTATTTCGGTTGCCGCGACTCACACCTCTACGCACTCGATGCCGCGACCGGCAAGCAACGCTGGGCTTTCGACAACAAGGGCTCGTGGGTGATCGTCTCTCCGGTGGTGCGGGACGGCAAGGTTTACTTCGCGACCTCAGACACGGCAACGGTGCGCGTGGTGAACACCGCGGACGGATCGGCCGTTGCCTCGATGCAATATCACTGGCCGTTTTTCGCTTCCCCGGCGATTGCCGGCAATACGCTCTACGTTGGCGGCGAAGACGGCAAGGTGGTTGCGATCGACCTGGCAGCCTGGAAGCCGGCGTGGACGTTTCAGACCGATGGATCGAAAAAGAATCTCGCCGCGTTTTCAAAACCGAGCGGCCAACCAGACTACGAGAGGGTCTTCGGCTCCAGCTTCTACGACGACATGGTTGCGGGCGTAAGCAGGATGCGCATCATGGGGATGATTCTGGCGTCGCCGGTCATTGCCGGCAACACAGTGCTGGTGGGCAGCACGGATGGCACTCTGTACGCGCTGGAATAGAAAAGAGGGCGGACGCACTTAAATTCTTAACTCCTCCCATTTACGGAATCGGAATCCCACTTTGGAGCTAATGCGGGGTCAATCCACATCCCCCGCTTGCCAATCTGCCGGGAATGTCGTTAGCATCCACTCATGAGACCGGCCTGCAAAGCAGGTGAGGGCGGTCAACGCTGGTTGAACCTACATTCATTGAACAGGGAGCTCGACTCGACAAATCGGTTCGGTGCGCAGTGTCCGCCAGTCCGGAATGCCTAAAGAACC
>Ga0335072_10004398_pt1 | contig 20937 bp, 17 predicted proteins | sample Lox_Sample_21_FD_206725 | JGI IMG/M metagenome (GOLD analysis project Ga0335072, IMG submission 206725) | Soil microbial communities from Loxahatchee National Wildlife Refuge, Florida, United States - Lox_Sample_2.1 | ecosystem: Environmental > Terrestrial > Soil > Wetlands | place: USA...
TGCCGAGGGTGGCTTCCAGCTCGGCGTGGGTTCGTTCCCATACGGGCGCGGCGGTGGCGAGCAGCCTCTTCCCCTGGGTCGTCAGAGACAGTTTTCGCCCGCGCCGGTCGTTTGGATCGATGAGGATCCTGACCAGTCCACGCCGCTGCAGCGGTTTGAGGGCCGCGGTCAGGGTGGTGCGGTCCATCGCCAGCAACTCCGCGATCGCGGCCATGCCAGGGGCCACGGGGCGATTGAGCGACATCATGAGCGAGAACTGGCCGTTGGTGAGCCCGGCGGGCCGGAGCGCCTCATCGAAGCGCCGCGCCAGGGCGCGCGCCGCCCGCTGCACATGCAGGCAGAGGCAGCAATCCCGAACGCGCAGCGTAGTCGCAAAGGGAACGGGCCCGGCTCTTGACATACGTTCTACTATGTTGATATCAACCTATTGCGGTGGAGGTCAAGTCCCCCATGCGATTTCCTGAGAACAACGGACGGAGTGGGGGCGGCCCTGACCTGCTGAGTGAGGGCGGGATGCCGGCCATGCCGGGCGCGAAGCGCTTCGATACCCCGATGGACAGCGGATCAGCCGGTCGAATCGAGCCGGTCCGCGCATCGGCAAAGACGCCGGGAACCACGCCGGCGAAATACCTGACGCGGATCGCAGTTCGGACCAGGGAGAAGATCGTCCTGGTTCCGCTTAGCGATGTTCTGTGGATTCAAAGCAACGGAAACCTGCTTTGCCTGCACCTGGAAACGGCCAGATACGAACACAGAATGACGATCCAGGGCATTTACCGGCAACTGGACCCGGAGCGCTTCCTTCGCATCCATCGCAGCGCCATCGTGAATCTGGATCATGTGGTGGCGTTCGCTCTTCCCCGCAGCGGAGAGGCCCTCGTTCACCTGTCGAATGGCGTGGTTTTGCCGATCAGCCGGTCGGGGCGCGTGGAATTGAGACGTACCCTGTCCCATTTTGATGAGTCGACCTGGGCCAGTTGAGAGTCACGGTAAAGGGCGCCCTTGTTTTCGGGCCGATCCAGGCCACCCGAGCCCTGGCCGGTGTCTGGTTTCGCAGGGAAAACCCTCGTCCCATTCGTCACCGGTTGCTTGACAGGTAAAAGGCCGGCTGGTTAGCTTGTTTCGTAACTGAATGGTTTCCATTCAGCCGGCGTTGTAGAATCCCAGGAACGGTTCGGCAACGCATCCCCAGGCTCCGAGAGTCAGGCACCGACCCAGATGGAGAAATACCATGCCCTTCCTTCGTGATCTCCGAATCGCCATCCGGTCCCTTTCCCGTGTCCGCTCGCTCTGGATCACCGTAGCCCTGACGCTGGCTCTCGGTATCGGGGCGAACGCCGCCATTTTCTCGGTGGTCCGCGCGGTCCTGCTGCGGCCGCTTGCGAACCACGACGAAGACCGGCTGCTCTACATCCGCCAGAGCGCGCCCGGCATTCGCGTCGACAACGCGACCTTCTCGATCCCCGAGATCGATGATCTCGGCAAGCATCTGCGTTCGATCTCCGAGCTCGGCACCTTCTCGACGATCGACTTCACGATGCAGGGGCTCGGCCAGCCCCGGGAAATCCCCGCGGGGGTGGTGGACGGACACTACTTCGAAGTCATGGGTCTGCGTCCGATCCTTGGCCGCCTGCTCGGACCCGCGGATGATGGCCCCAACGCTCAGGGTGCTGTGGTGCTGACTTACAAGTTCTGGACGGAGTCGCTGCATTCCGATGCCAACATCCTCGGCAAGACGATTCGCCTGGACAGCTTCGAGGGATCGCGCACGGCGACCATTGTTGGGGTTCTGGAGCCGGCCATTCCCTATCCGGTGGCGACCGAGATCATCGCGAATGTGGTCACCAGCCCGCACCATCTTTCGGCCACCATGGTGACGGGCCGGGAGCATCGGATGACCGAGGTGTTCGGGCGGCTCGCCCCCGGCGCGACGCTCGACGAGGCACGCGCCGAGCTGCGCACCGACTACGCCGCGATGCTGCAGGCGCATCCGGAGGTCTACAAGCGCGACGATGAGTTCACGATTTCGGTTCGGCGGCTGCACGATCAGATCAACGCCCGGGCGAATGCCATCCTGTGGGTGCTGTTCGCGGCGTCGGCGCTGCTGTTCGTGATTGCCTGCTCCAACGTCGCCAATCTTGTGCTCTCGCGCACGCTCCGCCGCGAATCCGAGCTTGCTGTACGCTCTGCTTTGGGCGCGTCCACGGCGGCCCTTCGCCGTTCGCTGCTGGCCGAGAGTCTGGTTCTGTGCGGTTCGGGCGTCGCCGCCGCGCTTTTGCTGGCCGCGCCGATGGTGAAGATTCTGGGCAAATATGCGGCGCGGTTCTCGGTCCGCGCCGACGGCCTGCACCTTGACTCGACCCTGGTCTGGTTCGGGATCGCGCTCGCGCTGGCCGCCTCAGTCTTTCTCGCGTACATTCCGCGGCTGCCCTCGACGAAAGCCTCGCCGGCTTCCGGTCTGACGGTTGGGGGGACGCGCAGTTCCACGGGATCAAGCCGCCGCCTGCGTATCTTCGCGGTCACGCAGATCACCGCGTCGTTCCTGCTGCTCGCGGGGGCCGGTCTTCTGCTCCGCACTCTTTACGATCTCGAATCGACGCGGCCGCCGTTTGACACCTCGCGGGTGCTCGCGGTCAACCTTCCCATCGTCCGCTACGGGCGTACGCCGCAGCAGATCGAGAATTTCAATCACGAGGCGGCGCGGCGCGTCGCCGCCATCCCCGGCGTGAAGAGCGTCGCCTATGGATTCAGCGCACCGTGGCGCGATCCCCAGACCTTTGTTATCCGACTGGCGTTTGCGGTTGACGGGGCCACGCGAAAGAATGGTGACGAAGATCTGCGCGCCAACTTCCGCTCCATCTCGCCAGGATACTTCGCCACTCTCGGGGTTCCACTGCTGGAAGGCCGCGACTTCCGGGACGTGGACAAGGAAGGCGCGGATCGTGTCGTGATCATCAGCAAGAGCATCGCCGACCAGCTGTTCCCCGGCCAGGAGGCGATCGGCCGCAGCATGCGCTGGACCGACGGCGTGATCAAGTTCATCGGCATGAGCGGTGAGGCGCGCCGCATTGTCGGGGTGGTGCCGGACATCGACGACGAGAACATCATCCCCAACCCCTCGATGACGGTCTACCAGCCGGTCGATCAGGAAGGCTGGGGCGGGCGCCTGTTCGTGCGCACGCAGACGGATCCGTATCCAGTGGTTCCCGCGATCGTCAAAACTATTCAGGGCATCGCCGCAGACCAGCCGGTCGAGCGCGCGGCAACGCTGAACGACATCCGCGCCGAAGTCCTCACCCCGGACAAACTCAACGCAGTTGTCTTTGGCGGATTCGCTGCCGTTGCTCTGCTCATTTCTGTTGTCGGGGTCGCGGGTGTGCTGGCCTTCTCGGTCAGCGGCCGGACCCGCGAATTCGGCATCCGCATGGCTTTGGGCGCTGAGCCGCGCCACATTCTCACCGATGTCCTGCGCGAAGGCCTAGTGATCGCGACCATCGGTGTCGCCGCGGGAGTCATCCTGGGGATTGCCGGGGCCAAAGGGATTGCCGTGTGGGTGGGGCACATCCATACACCGGGAGCCCTGAGCCTGGTCGGATCGGCGGCTGTCATTCTGGCTGCGGCGGTGATTGCGTCGGCTGTGCCAGCGGCTCGCGCAGCCCGGGTGAACGCGGTTGAAGCGCTCCGCGCGGAATAATCCGGAAGCGGAGGGAACGAGCGGGAAGGAAGAAGCCGGAAGCGACCCTCCCGACTTCCCTTCCCGGCCAGCGGCTGTTGTTCATCGAGCGCCGCCTTTTTCGCCGCGCTGGACTTTCCGGCGCGCCATTCAAGACGACGGCTCGGCGTTTTCGCAAAGGTGGAGAGGGGGCCGCGGTCCGATTTCCGCTTGCCAGACCTTCCCGTCATCGTCGCGCGGCGCACCGCCTGGCGCCTGGGTCCCAACGGTAACAACCCGCGCCTGGGTGAAAAAGAAGATTGGGTAAGCTTCGCTGCGAGGCGGCCCCGGGCAAATTATTCAGACTACGGTTACGAATGGCGGTCAGGCTCTGCTATCGTCGCTCCCACGACGATCCGCCAGATCGATCCTCAGCGAGGCTCCAGCCATGCCCTGCGATCCTGAAGAACTCCGCCACGTTCCCCTCTTTGAACTGCTCGACGACGACGAGGCCGCCGTGCTCGCAGCGCAGGTCGAAGTGCGCCGTTTCGGGGCGCGCCAGCGCATTTTCAGGGCGGGCGATCCCGCCGGTCACGCCTATATTGTGATGAGCGGCAGCGTCCGCGTCTTCACGACCGACGAAGACCAGCAGGAAGTCACGATCGACGAGCCGAGCCACGGCGAGTTCTTCGGTTTTGCATCGATGATGCGGGAGACTCCGCATCAGGCCTCGGCGATTGCTCTGGAGGAATCGAGCTGCCTCGAAATCGGCCGGGACGACATCGCCACGCTGCTGACCCGGCGCCCGATGGCCGGGCTGGACATGCTCACGATGCAGGCCCGGCAGTTTCACTCTTCGCAACAGCTGGTGCGGAGCCGGGCCAACCGCAATGCCAACGAGGTGATCGAGGAGCAGGAAACCTTCGGCGAGCGAGTGGCCGACTCGGTCGCGCGGTTCGGGGGCTCGTGGTGGTTCATCATTCTTTTCTCGATCATCCTGGCGATCTATTCCACGGTGAACGTGCTGCTCAGGGGGCGCGCCTGGGATCCGTATCCCTTCATCCTGCTCAATCTTTTCCTGTCGATGCTGGCCGCGATTCAGGCGCCGGTGATCATGATGAGCCAGAATCGCCAGGACTCCAAAGACCGGGTCCGGAGCGAGCTGGACTTCGAGGTCAACCGCCGCGCCGAGTCCGAGATCCAGTCCCTCTCGCAGCGGCTGAGCCTGCTGGTCGATAAAGTCGACGATGTCGAGGAGATCCTGCGGAAGACGGTTTCGCCGTCGGTGTGATGCGGGGAGGTGGGGGAGGCGGGTCCGGAGGGGTTATTCCCGTCGCTCCTGGAGGAAATCGGCGGAGACCGGATTCTCGTAGAGCGAGTAGTCGCGGGTGACGACGGTGAGGCCGCTGGGGGTGACGAAGTAGTTCTTGCGGTCGTCGTTCTGGTCGTAGCCGATCACGGTGCCTTCGGGCAGATGCACGTCGCGATCGATGATGGCGCGCTTGATGCGGCAGTGGCGTCCGATATTGACGTGGGTGAAGACGATGCTGGAATCGACTTCGGAGTAGGAGTTGACGCGCACATCCTGGGAGAGCACGCTGTTGCGCACCACCGCGCCGGAGACGATGCAGCCGGCGGAAACGATGGAGTTGATGGCCATTCCGGTGCGGCCTGGCTCGCCGAAGACGAACTTGGCGGGAGGATACTGGCGCATGCGGGTGCGAATGGGCCAGCTGTTGTCGTAGAGGTTGAAGATGGGCGAGACCGAGGCCACGTCCATGTTGGCGTCGTAGTAGGCCTCGAGCGTGCCGACATCGCGCCAGTAGAGAGCTTCTTTGCGGTTCTCGTCGACGAAGTTGTAGGCGAACATCTTGTACTTGCCGAGGATGGCAGGGAGGATGTTGTGCCCGAAGTCGTGCTGGGACTCGGGATCTTCGGCGTCGCGAATGAGCGCGGGGAGGAGAACGTCGGTATTGAAGATGTACACGCCCATGGAGGCGTCGACCTTGGTCGCGTCAAAGGGGGAGCGGACATCCGTTTTTTTCGGTTTCTCGAGGAAGCCGGTGACCTCGCCGTTGCGGGCCACCTCGACCACGCCATAGCGCGAGACCTCATTGGGCTCGATGGGGAGGGTCGCGAGGGTGACGTCGGCGCCGGAGTCCAGATGCTGGCGGAGCATCTTGCCGTAGTTCATTTTGTAGATGTGGTCGCCGCTGAGGATGAGGATGTGCTTGGGCTGCTCGGAGCCGATGGAGTAGATGTTCTGGTAGACCGCGTCGGCTGTGCCCATGTACCAGTTGGCGCTGACGCGCTGCATGGGAGGGAGGATCTCGATGAACTCGCCGAGCTCCTGGGCGACAACGCTGGTCCAGCCTTCGCGGATATGCCGGTTGAGGGAGAGAGCCTTGTACTGGGTGAGGATGTAGACGCGGCGCAGGTCGGAATTGATGCAGTTGGAAAGGGTGATGTCGATGATGCGGTATTGGCCGCCAAAAGGAACGGCGGGTTTGGCCCGATCGCGCGTGAGGGGGAAGAGCCGCTCCCCCACGCCGCCTGCCAGCAGTACGCCCAGAGTATCTTTCATCGGCATGATCGCCTCTCACGGCTCTTGCCTGAGAATTTCGCTGCCCCCGGCGCTCTTCCGACGCTCTTGCCGCCACGGCTGGAGTGGGCGAAGGCCAGATATATCACAATCTTGCCCCACTGCGCGCCCGGCAATGGACCAAGCCAGGGGCGTCAGCCGGTCTCGGTATCTCCGGCCTCACCGGCGATGGAGATGCGCAGCGACTTGAGGAAGTGCAGGTCCTGGGCGGTGAAGGTGCCGTGCTCCTCGCCCTCGCCGGCGTCCAGTTCGTCGCCGGGTGCTTGCAGTGCGCCCTCCGGCTGTTCCTCCACCTCATTCAGCCCGATGGTGGCCTCCAGCATCAGCATCACCTCAAAACCCTGGCGGCGAATGTCAGCGACCACACCGGCGATCTGCGGCGACTCCGAGACGCTCTCGTGGATGGCTTCGCCCAACTGCTGAACCAGTTTGCGGAGTTTTTGATTCAATTCGGAAACCTCGTTTTCCCGGCGGGCCCACCCGCCGATAGCCCTACCTTATCTTCTGATGTTCCCACGCGGCAATGCGAATCTCGGGGGATAAAAAGGGCGCCTGGTGGGACGGGGAAGCGGTTGGGGAAGCCGGCACCGGGTGCGGTTTTTCGCGGGCAGGCCGAAACGCAGGGCGAAGGCGCCGCACTAGCTTTGCATGCGCTGACGGTGGAATCGCCGGGGCGCAGCAAGGAGGAATCACCTATGGCCTACAACGTGAAGAACTGGGCGTTCATCCCCGCGGGAGCCTCGAATGTCTGGATTGGATTCTGGTTCAACAACGGCTCGTCGGATGAGGGCGCGCAGTACGCGATGGGCTCGCCGCAGGACAACGGGGGCGCGCTGATCACCAACAACTTCGGCAAGCAGTATGACCTGCGCGGCAGGACGTCGTATTCGATCAACGTATCGAATTCCGGCTCCGACACGTGGATGGAACTCGAGGGCGGCGGGCTGTCCTGAGCGGACGGTTCGCGCGCAAGCAACGGCAAATCAACCGGCCATCGGAGGGCGTCCGGCGGCCTGGAGGAAGACGACATGGCAAAGCTCAGCGTGATCACCGATGCAAACGGCAAACTGCTCGGCGCAGTGCGGTCGGATGCGATCAAGATGAAGGATGGCAGGACCCTGCAGTTCCAGCCCCACCCGGGTCACAAACATCAGGAAGTGGAAGTCGAGGAGAAGCTGCTGCACGGGCCGGCGGCGGACCTGGGCAAGTTCCTGCGCAGCGCGACAAAGTAGCGGCTCGCCCGGGGCCAACCAGCTTCGGGCACAGCGTACGGGTGCGGCCACTCGGGCTTCCGGATAAACTTTTCCCATGGAGCCGAATCGAGTCGGCCGCATCCTTGGCATTGGGACACGGGTGGTGGGCGGCAAACTGCGCGATGGAACGGCGGGCGCCGTAGCGGCCGTGGAGCGGGCGAAGGCGTCGGCACCGGCGTCAACCGCAGCTGCCGGAGGGGCCCGGACGGGAGCTGCTTCTGCAGCCCGGAACTCCGCGCCGGCTCGGACGGCGGCGCCGGCGTCTGCGGCGCTTGCGGAAGGCAGCCGGCGTTTTGCGCGTGGAGCGGGGCGCTTCAGCGCGTCGATCTGGAAACCGTTTGCGCACGCGACGGGCGTGCTGACCCTGCAAATCACGGGATTGCTTTTTGCTTTCTTTGCGCTGGGATTCGGCGCGAAGTGCTGGCAGCTGTACCGGGCGTCGGGCTGGCAGGATCGTCACCTGGGGCTGTACCTGCTGTTTGCGGTGCTGTTCACGTGGTTCGCGGTAAGTTCGTTCTGGAAAGCGGGCCGGAGGCAGAAGCAGGGATGAGGGAACGAGGGCGCCTGACTTACAATGGCGAGTTCTAATGCCGGATCCAGCCAAATCCCAATCTCACTACGCCGCTGACGATCTCGACGATTTCTCGACGGAGCGCGAGCTCGGGTTCCCGGGCGAGTTTCCGTTCACGCGCGGCATCCAGCCGACGATGTATCGGGGGCGGCGGTGGACGATGCGACAGTACGCGGGCATGGGCGATGCAGAAGAGAGCAACCGCCGTTACAAATTTCTCCTCGCCCAGGGAACGGCGGGGCTCTCGGTCGCGTTCGACCTGCCGACGCAGATTGGATATGACTCCGATTCGCCTTATGCGATGGGTGAGGTGGGCAAGGTCGGCGTTGCCATTGACTCGATCGAGGATATGGAGCGGCTGTTCGACGGCATCCCGCTCGATCGGATCTCGACGTCGATGACGATCAACGCGACGGCGAGCATTCTGCTGGCACTGTATGTGGCCGTGGCGCGACGGACCGGCGCCCATATGGGCAAGCTGTCGGGCACGATTCAGAACGACATTCTGAAAGAGTACATCGCGCGCGGAACCTACATTTATCCGGTGCGTCACGCAATGCGCATCGTGACGGACGTCTTTGCGTGGGCGGGGGAAAACGTGCCGGAGTGGAATACGATCTCAATCTCCGGGTATCACATGCGCGAGGCGGGATCGACGGCGGCGCAGGAGGTGGCCTTCACGCTGGGCAATGGGATGACCTACGTGCAGGCTGCGCTGGATGCGGGGCTCGACGTGGACCAGTTTGCGCCGCGGCTCTCATTCTTCTTCAACGCGCACAACAATTTTCTGGAGGAGATCGCCAAGTTTCGCGCGGCACGGCGTATCTGGGCGAGGATCATGCGGGAGAAATTTGGCGCGAAGAATCCGCGCTCGTGGATGCTGCGGTTTCACACGCAGACGGCGGGCTCGACGCTGACGGCGCAGCAACCGGAGAACAACATCGTGCGCACGGCGATTCAGGCTCTTTCCGCGGTGCTGGGGGGGACGCAGTCGCTGCATACGAACGGCTACGACGAAGCGCTGGCGCTGCCGACCGAGGAAGCCGCGCGGATTGCGCTGCGGACGCAGCAGATCATCGCCTGCGAGTCGGGCGTGGCGAACACGATCGATCCTGTCGCGGGGTCCTATGCGGTCGAATCGCTGACGAACCGCATGGAGGCGGAAGTTCAGAGCTACTTCGAACGCATCGAGAAACTGGGGGGAATGCTGGCGGCGATCGAACGCGGATGGGTGCAGCAGGAGATTCAGAACGCGGCGTACGAATACCAGCGCGCGGTCGATACGGGTGAAGCGACGGTGGTCGGGGTGAACCGGTTCACCGTGGAGAACGATCCGCCGATCCCCACGCTGCACATCGACGAAGCTCTGGAGCGGAAGCAGGTGGAGCGGGTGCGGGCGCTGCGGGCGAAGCGGGACGCGGGGCCGTGGCAGGCGTCGCTCGAAGGAATCCGTGATGACGCACGTTCGGGCGCGAATGTGATGCCCGCGATCGTCGATGCGGTCGAGAGCTACGCCACTGTGGGCGAGATTGCTTCGACGCTGCGCGAGGTCTTTGGCGAATATCGGGAGACGGTGGTCGTTTAGCCGCCTAGTCGGCCGTCAGCGCGGCCACTTCGTAGTCCTCGACCGACGGAATCGTGAACTCCACAACGTCTCGGCTGAGCCGGAAGGGAATTTCTTTCTGGGCGCGCAACAGCTCAGCCTTCTTCACCGTTCGTCCTGGGGGCAGTTGCAGGCGCACGCGCTGCTCGCCGATGGGGTAGAAGCCGCGCAGCCAGCCGCGATGTGCGTTGGGGTTGGTGTAGTTGAGCAGGTGGACGGCGAAGCCGGGCTCGGTCTCCCAGGCGAACGATTCAACGAGGCCCTGACCCTCGATTGAAACGGGTGCGGTGTCGCCGGCCACCCAGCGGATGGTGTTCTGCAAAAGGCGGCTGAGATCGGTGTTGCCGGCGATCCAGAGGCTGTGTTCGATGTTGCCGGGAAAGTATGCGGTGCGACTGCGGCCGTGCTGTTGCAAGACGACCGCCGGCTCGGAGGTTCGCGGGGTGGGAGGATACGATAACTCCGGCGGATAGGCGACGAATCCGGGAACGACGGTGAGGATGGGATGGTCTGCGGCGGCGACGGGCTGACGATATTCGGCGCCGGGGAGCCAGTTGGTGTCTGAGAATCCATCGAGGATCGCATGCGATCGCTCGATGCGCGCGTAGAACGGATTCGAGTTGCCGCGGCGGCCGATGACCTTTCCGGCGGTGTGAATGCCGAGCACCGCGGCGAGGCCAAAGTCGGCGCGTCGCTCGTTCTGGTCGGTGTACAGGCTGGTTTCGAAGGTGGCGAGCAACGATCCCCCCTGCTCGGCGTAGGCGCGCAACTGTGCGCACTGCGCATCGCTGAGCAGCGCGATGTTGGGGAGGAGGATGGCTGAGTATTTCCTGAGGCGATGGAGGTCGAGCTGATCCTCGTGGAGGAAATCGAAAAAGAAGCGCCCATCGAGGAGCACCGAATAGAGGCCGTCCATGTTGCGCTGCATGGTCATATTGCCGGGGCAGCGGTAGAAGAGGTTGGTACGCTGGCCGAAGACGACGCCGATGTTCGCGATGGAGCGACGATTGCTGAAGTGCGCGTCATGTTTGGCGGTCCAGTCGAAGTAGTCTTCGCCGAACTTCTCCCAGCGGCGGTCTTCGCCCATGCCCTTCTCGCCGCCGATGACGTGGATATACGGGACCATGCCGCTGGCCGCGGTTTGGTTCAGCCACATCTGAGTTTCCTGCGGCGACTTGATGCTCTCGCGCCAGCGCAGGGGTCCGGTGGACCACAGGCCGGTCACGTTCGCTGCCAGTTTTCCGTTCATGATGGCGTGGCAGACGCGGCCCTGCTGCGCGCAGCCCCAGACGGGATCGTCCATGCGGCCGCGGCCCTGGTTGTCGGCCTGGAACCACTGGGAGATTTGCCCGACCTGCACCAGATTCGGCGCAGCGTGAATGCCGCCGCCCATGTTCGCGAAGTAGAACGCCTGGCGGTTCTTCTCGCTGGCGATGCCGTCGTAGAGCGCCCACAGCGCCATGACGCGTGCGTTGAATTTGTCCCAGTAGGCGGGAGTGTTGGGCGGCGGCAGTTTGCGGCAGATATTGCAGAAGCAGACCGGGAGGTTGAACATCGGCCAGCCATTCATGTAGAAGCCGTCGACCTCGTAGTGGACGTTGATCTCGTGCATGATGGCGGTCATGTAGTCCGTCATGTACGACGTAAACATGCAGGTCTGGAAAAGCTGCGGAGTATCGGCGGTGGCGATGGCGTTGCCCTGCTCGTCGCGCATGAACCACTCGGGATGCGCCTGGAGTGCATCGCCCCAGTTCAGGTCGGGGCTCATGCGCGCGAAGGTGCGCAGACCTCGCTTGCGAGCCGCGGTGTTCAGCTCGCCGAAGAAATCCTTGCCGGCAAGGTATTGGCTCCTGCGATGGAACGGAACTTCGGTCTGGTAGAAGGCCATGATCCCGGTGACGCTCACGTACACGACACCGGCTTTGACGCGTGCCCAGTAATCGGCCCAGGCTTCGACGTCGAGCACTGCCGGATCATGTTCGGTGATGTTGGTCTGGCCGATGCGATGCAGCGTTTTTAGCCAGGCGGGTTGTGTGGCCGGGGAGCTGGTTTCACGGTTCGCCACTATCGCCGCAGGTGCGTTCCATGGGTCGGTCAGGCAGGCCATGGTGGCGGCGGCTGCTCCGGTTTTGAAAAATGTACGCCGATTCGGCATTCGTGCTTCTCCGCTGCGCGATAGCAATTGTCAAAAAAAGATCGCCGAAAAAGTTTAAGGGAATCCGAGGGAGGGCGCGGGAATTGGTAAACGGCTGTCTTTCAGAAACCTACATGGATGTATATTTTTCGCGGCGGCAAAATTGCGTTTTTGCAACTTAGAAAGCTGAATCCGCGTCCGTGTCTGGGCATCAGATACGCAAGTTGTTTCACCTTCGCCTGACTCACGCACACCGGTGAAACTCGCGAAATTCTCCCCCAGGAGTTCTGGCGATGCATGTCAGACGATGGCTGCGATGGCTGTTCGTGTGTCTCGCCTGCACCGGTTCGATGACGGCGCAGACCGCGCTTCCGTCCGATCCGTCGCTGGGAAACATCAGCGGCACGGTGATGGACACGGAGAACGACGTCGTGCCGGGCGCGACGATCGTCCTCGATGGATCCGCCGCGCAGGCGTCGCGCACGGCGGTGGCCGATGACAATGGCGGCTTCCATTTCGACACCGTGACTCCCGGTGCGGGATACCATCTGACGGTCAAGGCTGACGGATTTGCGCCGTGGACTTCGCCGGAGATTGCGCTGCAGCCCGGACAGTTTCTGCTGGTCTCGGACTTACGGCTGCATTTCTCCGCTGCGGCCACGTCGGTCACGGTGTATGCGTCGCGGGAACAGATTGCGACCGAAGAGGTGAAGATCGAAGAACAGCAGCGAGTGCTGGGGATCGTGCCGAACTTCTACGTGGCCTACGATCCGAATGCCGCGCCGCTGACCACCAAACTGAAGTACTCCATGGCGCTGAAAGCCGAAACCGATCCGGTGACTTTTGCGGGCGCAGCGTTCGTCGCGGGCCTGGATCAGGCCGGAAATACTCCCGGTTATCAGCAGGGAGCGGCAGGCTACGGCCAGCGGCTGGGAGCGAACTACGCCACCGGGTTTACCGACATCATGATCGGCGGGGCGATTCTGCCTTCGCTGCTGCATCAGGATCCACGCTACTTCTATCAGGGCACGGGAACGACGAAGTCGCGCGTGCTGCACGCGCTGTCGAGCCCGTTCATTTGCCGCGGCGATAACGGCAGACCGCAGCCGAACTACTCGAGCATCGGCGGCGACTTAGCTGCGGGAGCCATCTCGGAGGCGTACTATCCTGCGAGCGACCGTGGGCCGGGGCTGGTGTTTGGAAGCGCGGCGGTGGTGACGGGCGGACGCGTGGCGAATGCACTGGTGCAGGAATTCGTGCTGCGCAAACTGACTCCCAGCGCAAGGAAGAGGAGTGGCGCTGAGGATGAGCTGCAGACGGTTCAGGGCCGATAGTCGGCGCGCGCGCGAGCTGCCAGCGGCTCCACGGCAAAGAAGAAGCTCTGATAGCTGAAGGTGATGCGGAAGATGCTGCCGTCGTTCAGAATCAGCTGATGGTCGTCCGGATCGAACGTGCCTTCGTTGGCGTCGACATGTCCCTCGACAACCGGCTGGAGGACGGCGGTGGTTCCGGGCGGGCGGGCGCCTTCGCGGCGCAGTCGCACATCACGTCCAAAGCGAATCTGCTTGCGCGTTCCGTCGCGCTGGATAACGGTGGCGGTTTGCCCCGCCAGGCTCTGCACCGGCCGCATCTCCCACTCTGACCGGTAGCTTCCTGCGATCTCTGCCATGCGGGGAAGAGTAGCCCGCTTCTTCGACGGCGAGGAATCCCTCGTGGGCGTCAGCGTCGCTGGCCTGAGCGTCCCCTGCCGGTTCGCACCAACGGGGCATGACTTCAGAGTGGAGGGTGCGAACGGCGGTGAGCGGGGTCGATGGCCCGCGATGCTCGGAGCCAGGATGCGGCCGGGATTGGGAAGCGGAGTGGGGTGGAACGGTCAAGGTCGAGCGGCGCGATGGAAACGCTTTCATCGAAAAGGGCCTGAGGCGGATGACCGATATTGATCCACAAGCTTCGTGAACCCTACAACTTCTCGGGAATTGGGAGGGCGGGAGTAATCCTCTATGGTGGGATGAATGGGCGTCTGCCGCGAGCCGGGGCAATGCACCCCGCCCGCCGGCGCCAGCGCCGCAACTCAACGGACCCAGCGAGTTGCCGGCGAAATGCGGGATTCAACAGCCCGGTGAGGGATTCAACCACTCCACGTTGCAGTGCTCCGGGGAGCGCGGCAGCGCGGGAAATTTGTCCGGAGCCGAGCGTCCTGCGGGACGCTCGCGCTTCGTTCAGGCGAAGTTTGCCAGTACTGTGAGCATCCTTTGATCGACTGGACCAAAGTACCGGACCTCGCCGCCATCGCCTTACTGGCCTGCGCTTTTGGATCGGTAGCCCGGCGCTGCCGCTCCAGCGTTTCCGGTTTGTGGCTCACAGGCTGGGGGATGATTGCGCTGCACTTCGCGGCGTTCACCCTGACTCCATCGAATCCAGTCGCCGCCGCGGTGCTGCAGATCATCGGGCTGGCCGCGCTGATCTGGGCGGGCGTGCTCTTCATGTGGGCGTCGGTTCCCTACCGCCGCACGCGTTCGAGTCCGTGGATGATGGCGGCGTTGATGGTGACGAACACGATTTACATCGCGCTCATCGCCACGGTGCCTGACTCCCGATGGCCGATGTTGGTGGCGGCTGTGGCTCTGGGCGTTCTTCCCCTGACGGTGGCCATCGCAGCGCTGCCCGGGTTTGGCCACCGGCTGCGCTGGATTACGGTTTTCCTCTATATCGATCTGAGCATTTTCCTGGTAGCGATGCAGCATCACCCGGGATCGGGATCGACCCTTGCACTGAACGCCGTTCTCTTCGCCGTTTACCTGGGCTGCGGAATTCACTTCTGGTATGCGTATCAACGGCCGACGGCAGGAGCCTTCATCACGATTGCGGGGTTCTTCTTCTGGGCAGCGGTGTTTGTGGTGGCGCCCATTCTGGGGATCTTCTTCCCGCATGTGCAGGTGGAGAGCGAGGTCTGGAATCTTCCCAAGTACGTGGTCGCGGTTGGCATGATGCTGCTGTTACTTGAGGATCAGATTGAATACGCCGGATATCTGGCTCTGCACGATGAGCTGACCGGTTTGCCGAATCGGCGGCTGTTCCAGGACCGGCTGCAGGGAGCGCTGGAACGCGCGCGGCGCAATGGCTCGCGGGCGGCTCTGCTGCTGATCGATCTCGACGATTTCAAGCAAGTGAATGACACGGCGGGCCACCATGCCGGCGATCAGATGCTCCGGCACGTCGGTCAGACGTTCCTGAGCAAGGTGCGCCGTTCGGATACGGTGGCGCGAACCGGCGGCGATGAATTTGCGGTGATCCTCGAGGAGCCAGTGAACCGCGAGATTGCGACTCGGGTTGCGGGTGCACTGACGGAAGCGCTTCTGATGCCCATCGAGATCGAATCGCGCCCGCTGCGTGTGGGAGCCAGCGTGGGCGTCGCTGTCTATCCTGATGACGCGAGCAATGGCGAGACCATGTGTGTGGCGGCCGACTGCGACATGTACGCACAAAAGCGCGGCGCGAGAAGGAAAGAGCCGCAGCGTCATGCGGAAGATGCGGCTGCTCTGGCGTCCGACACGATGGGGGAACGGGGGCTGGCGCCCACGCGCTAAGCGCGTTCTTTGCGCAAAATGCCGTGGACGGGCCGCTGGCGGCGGCAAATCCCTTTGGGATGGAACCGCGAATCACAAAACAAAAAGGGGCTGCCGGATCGGCAACCCCTTTCTTTCGGTGGGAAATTGATCGTGTGTATTGCGCAGTCTGCTCTGCCAGCAATGACGGCGAACCTTGCCGCCTATGCGTTACTTACCGAGCAGCGCGGCTTCACTCACTCCCTCATGCTGAACCAGGCGCCGCAATAAGTCCACACTGGGACTGTAGTCGGACACCATCTCTTTCAATGCGAGAACCAGCTGTCCGACGTCTCGTGCACGGCAGATCTCGCGTACCGATGCGAGCCACTCCTCGACGTCGATGTCCGGCGCACCACTGCCCACAAAGATGCGGACTTTCTCATGGCTGGTGGGCAGAGTGTCTTCAAGGATCGTACTCAGTTCTTCATAGAGCTTTTCGCCAGGACGTATCCCGGTAAACTCGATCGCAATATCCTTTTCCGGTTTGAGGCCCGACAGCAGGATGAGATTTCTGGCGAGCTCGACGATCTTGACCGGCTGGCCCATATCGAGGACGCAGATTTGTCCTCCCTCGCCGATCGCCGAGGCCTGCAGCACCAGTTGTGCGGCTTCGGGAATGGTCATGAAGAACCGACGCATCTCCGGATGGGTTACGGTGACGGGTCCACCGGAAGCGATTTGCTTCCTGAAGATCGGGATGACGCTGCCGTTGGAACCGAGCACGTTGCCAAAGCGCACGGCGACATACTGCGTGCGTCCGTTTTGCAGATTGAGGAGAAGCAGTTCCGCGACTCTCTTGGTGGCGCCCATGATGTTGGTGGGTCGAACCGCCTTGTCGGTCGAGATCATGACAAAACTTTCCACGCCATGGTCGGCTACGGCTTGCGCGAGGTGGTAAGTTCCGAACACGTTGTTCTCGATCGCTTCAAAAACGTGGGCCTCCATGAGCGGGACGTGCTTATAGGCTGCGGCGTGATAAGCGATGGCCGGGCGATACCGGTGGAGGACCTCGTCGAGCCGTTCGCGATTCTGGATATTGCCGATCTCGGGACAGAACGGAACTCCGGGAAACGCAGCCCGCATCTGGCGGTCGAGTTCGAAGAGCGGCGATTCGGCGATCTCCAGCCCGACGATAGCGGCGGGACGAAAACGCGCAATCTGGCGGCAAAGTTCAGAGCCGATCGAACCCGCGGCCCCGGTAACGAGAACTGTCCTGTTCTCGAGGGTGCTGCGAATGCGGCCTTCTTCCAGGCGTACGGGCACACGGCCGAGAAGGTCTTCCACCGAGACCTCGCGGATCTGTCCTGCGAGTGCGCCGCCCTGAATCACTTCGTCCAGGCCGGGAACGGTTTTGCACTCAATGCCTGCGGCATGGCAGAACTGCAGAATACGGGTCATTTCAGTGCCGGTCGCGGAAGGAATCGCGATCAGGATCATTTCGACTCCGCACCTGGCCGCGAGTTCCTTCACCTTATCGCCACCGCCGCGTACGGGTATGCCGGCCAGGCGCATGCCTTTCTTGTCGGGCCGGTCATCCAGAAATCCGCAAACGATGTAGGGAAGCTTTGGATTATTGCGAATCTCCCGCAGCAACGTGATGCCGGCATCTCCAGCGCCATAGATGAAGATCCTTTTCGTTCCGGATGGGTTGAGGGGGTGGGACAGCGCATCCAGGGTTACGCGGACGGCGAGCCGGACGCCGCAGGTGACGAGAAGACAGACGATGAAGTCCAGCACGAGGATGGAACGGGGAAATCCCGGGGGGGCAATGACCAGGATCGTGGCCCCGATCAGGAGCGAGGCCACGAGATTGCCCGCAGCCACGCGGATGAGATCGGGCACCGAGACATATTTCCATAAGCCCCGGTCGAGCTTCGCGAGCCGAAACACAACGACCTTGATCAAAATGAAGATCGAGAGTGTGCTGACGAGGGCGTGGCGATTTTCCGGCGGAATGCTGAAGTCGAATCGCAACAGGAACGCAGCCGTAACGGAGAGCACAAACATGCCGATTTGTGCGATCCACATGGACAGGCGAATGAACGCCTTCCATTGCTTCATGTGCTGCCATGACAGGCTCATGCGTTCTAACCTCATTGGCGGAAGGAAGGCCGCCTCGGTTCGGCTGGACTTCTGCGACCTTATTGCAGATGGTTGGGCTCGCGGCCAGGGCGTTTTTCCACTTACGCGTGCGTGCCGGCCACTTCCGTTCCGGGAGGCGGATAAGCCAGCAGCGGCTCCAGCCGCGCGGCCATGCGCATCACCAGCGGATCGAGACCCCAGCGCTGCAGGAGGCGGCTCAGATTGCGCAATGCCGCGGACCTGGAGAAAACAGCGGTTATCGTAAGAAGGATGAGATGGATATCGACGAGCAGCGAAGCGTGGTCGATATAAGCCAGCGCGAGGCGGCTCTTCCACGGCCGAATGCTCTGGTCGTAGAAATCATCGGGGTTCTGGCAGCGGGCCAGGAGTTCCCCTTCGTCGGAGAAAACGATGGAGGCCGGATCGGTGATGCCGGGACGCACGGTGAGCATGCGCGCTTCTTCCCGGGTGTAGAGAGCGGCGCCGCTGGGCACCTGGGGGCGCGGACCGACCAGGCTCATGTCGCCTTTGAGAACATTCCAAAGCTGGATCAGCTCATCGAGCTTCCATTTGCGGACGAAGCCGCCGGCTCGCGTGATGCGGCGGTCGGTCGCGGCCGTTGAGGTTCCGCCGATGGCATCTGCATTGACGACCATGGAGCGGAACTTGATCATGCGGAAGCTTCCGCCGCCGCGTGCCATGCGGGGTGCGATGTAGAAGGGAGAATGCCGGTCCTGAAGCCAGATGGCCGCGGCGACTGCGAGGAGCAGGGGAGACAACAACAACAAGCCGAGAAAGGCCGCAGCGAAGTCGAAGCTGCGTTTCACCATGAGAGCGCCACGTGGGCTCGGACCGCGAGCTTTTCATGAACGGTGCCGGCAATGGCCGCCGCATCGAGGGAGTAAACCTGGCGCAGATACGCCTGGCTCCCGATGACGGCTGAAAACACATTGCGCAGGCCCATGCGAACAAAGAACTCGGGACAGACACCGGCCTCCATCAGCGATTCCGCGATAGCACCGCCAAGTCCGCCATCGACGGCATGCTCTTCGATGCTGACGATGCCGCCGGTATGCCTCGCCGCATCTATCAGCTCGGCGACATCGAGGGGCTTCACGGTATGCACGCTGAGCACGCGGCACTCGATGCCTTCCGGGGCGAGAAGATCCGCGGCCAGCAAGGCCTCGCCCAGGATTCCGCCGGTGGCGGCCAGCGTGACGTCAGAGCCGTGGCGAACCACGCGGATTTTGTCGGCTTCGAAAACTTCTCCTCTGCGCAGCGAAGGCGGAGCAGCAGACTTATCAAGACGGAGGTAGGCAGGTCCTGTGTGGTGGAGCAGATACTGTGTGGCTTCGCGGGCTTCCCACAAATCCCCGGGGCAGAGAACGAGCATGCCGGGCAGGGAGCGGAGAATGGCGAGGTCTTCGGTGGCATGGTGCGAGAAACCGACCGGGCCGTAGCTCATGCCGCCGCCGATGCAGACGATTTTTACGTTGACCTGGTGATAACAGATGTCGTTGCGGATCTGCTCGAGACAGCGCAGCGTGGGGAAGTTGCCGATGGAGTAAGTGAAGACGGTGTGGCCCTCGAGCGCGAGGCCGGCGGCCAGTCCCGAGAGATTCTGCTCCGCGACGCCCACATTCAGATACTGGCGGGGAAAATCAGCGATGAAGCGATTGAGAACGCCGAACCCGAGATCGCCGGTCAACAGCAGCAGTTCCGGGTGCCGGGGCGCCATCTCCGTCAATGCGCCGACAAAGCTGTCTCTCATGGCCGGTGCTCCAGTTCGGCGAGGGCAGCGTCAAATTCAGCGCCGCGAGGAATGCGGTAGTGCCAGAGAACGGTGTCCTCCATGAAGCTGACGCCTTTGCCTTTTGTGGTGTGAGCGATCAGACAGGAGGGTTTGCCGCAGTCGTAGGGCAGGCCGGTCAGGCCGCCATGCAGCGCCTCGTGATCGTGTCCGTCGATTTCGAGGACCGACCAGCCGAATGCTTTCCATTTGTCGCAGAAGGGTTCCAGATGGATGACCTCGGAGGTTCGGGCGATGCCCTGGATGCGGTTGTAATCGACGATGGCAATCAGGTTGACGAGGTGGTGATGCGCGGCAAACATCGCCGCTTCCCACGTGGAGCCTTCGTCGCATTCACCGTCGCTGAGCAGACAGAAACAGCGATGGGAAGATCGGGCCAGTTGTCCGGCATAGGCCATGCCAGCGGCGATGGCCAGGCCATGTCCAAGCGCGCCGGTGGAAACCTCGACGCCCGGCAGCTTGTGCGATACGTGTCCGCTGAGGTCGGAGCCGTTCTGATAGTGCGTGAGCAGCTGCTGGACGGGAAAGAAGCCACGCTCGGCGAGCGCCGCGTACAGACCTGCGCCTGCGTGTCCCTTGCTGAGCACGAAGCGATCGCGATCGGGCCAGCGCGGATCCGCGGGATCGACGCGGAGGATTCCGCTGTAGAGTACGGCCAGGATGTCGGCACAGGAGAAGATCGATCCGATGTGCGAGCCTCCACCGAGATTCGTCATGCGCAGCGCGTGGGTGCGGATCCGGTGCGCCAGTTCTGAAGAATCGATGTGGGTGTCACGCTTCATTCCGGATACCCGTAGAAGGAGCGGATCGCGCCACAAATACATTCGATGTCTTCGTCCTGCAGCGTCATATTCATGGGAAGCATCAGCATTCGTTTGAAGAGAGCGTCGGTGCGGGGGAGGATCTGGGTGAAGCCGAGCGCTTTCATGTGGTGAATCGCCTCTCCTCCCCACTGGATCAGCGTGCCGATGCCCTTTTCCCCGAGGCAGATCCTGAGTTGATCGCGCCGCTCGGCTTCTATCTCAAAGTTCTGGTAGATATCAAAATGATTCGGATCGGAATCCGGACCCGGCGGAAGGATAACTTCAGACACTTCGCCCAGGCCTTCATGATAGAGCGCCGCGAGCGCGCGACGCCGATCCATGACTTGTCCGTAGTTCCTGAGTTGTGCGTGGAGGATGGCTGCCTGGAGGTTGTCGAGCCGGGAATTGAAGCCCCAGCGCACCACTTCACCGGCGAAGTTTCGGCCAAAGTTACAGAGCTCGGATGCGCGGGCAAATACGTTGTCGTCGCAGGTGACGACGGCGCCGCCATCGCCGAGACAGCCCAGCACCTTGGCTGGATAAAAACTGATGGCCGCTGCTGTGCCGAAGGTCCCGGCACACCGTCCTTTGAAACGGGAGCCGAGCGCCTGGGCCGCATCCTCGACAATCAACAAATCATATTTTTTCGCTATCGCGCCGATGGCATCCATGTCGCAGGTGCGCCCGTTGAGTTGGGTCGGCATGACGGCGCGGGTTCTGGAGCTGACTGCGGCGTCGATCGCAGCCGGGTCGATGAGATGATCTGCACCGCATTCGACGGGGATGACGGCAGCGCCGGCAAAGTGGACGGCGACGGCG
>Ga0335072_10004399_pt1 | contig 20932 bp, 18 predicted proteins | sample Lox_Sample_21_FD_206725 | JGI IMG/M metagenome (GOLD analysis project Ga0335072, IMG submission 206725) | Soil microbial communities from Loxahatchee National Wildlife Refuge, Florida, United States - Lox_Sample_2.1 | ecosystem: Environmental > Terrestrial > Soil > Wetlands | place: USA...
GCGACCGAGATCGAGGCGCCGCTGGTCGTCACCGGGCCTGGTGACATCACCGCCAAGGACATCGACCTGCCCTCCGGCGTCGAGATCCTGAACCCCGATGCTCATATTGCGACTTTGGAGAAGAAGACCAAGCTCGAGGTCTATTTGACGATTGGGCGTGGTCGCGGGTATCGCCCCGCCGAGGAGAACAAGTCGCCCGACCAGCCGATCGGCGTGATCCCGATCGACTCGATCTTCTCGCCCGTGCGGCGCGTCGCCTACAACGTCGAGCAGGCTCGCGTCGGACAGCGCACCGACTACGACAAGCTGACACTCGATATCGAGACCGACGGATCGATCGATCCGCACGCGGCTCTGCGCGAGGCGGCCGAGATCTTGATCTCGCAGCTGGCGATCTTCACGGACGCGGAGCGGGTTGTGGAGCTGCGCGAGGCTGGCGCTCCGGGCGTGTTGGAGCCTGGCGTTGCCGGCGCGGTGGGCGCGCCCTCGCGGCCGCCGAACGCGATGGACGACATCCTGATCGAGGAGCTCGAGCTGGGCGTGCGGTCGTACAACTGCTTGAAGCGGGCGGGGATTCAGACCGTTGGCGATCTGGTGTCGAAGAGCGAGTCGGAGCTTGCGGCGATCCCGAACTTCGGCAAGAAGTCGATCGACGAGGTGATCGAGACTCTGCATACGCGTGGTCTCGGGCTTCGGAACGAGTGATTTCTCGTTAGCCTTGATTGTCCGGAGTTTTTGTGCGCCATCAACGGAACCGATATCAGCTGAGTCGTGACGCGGCGCATCGCAAGGCGCTGCTGATGAACCTGACCAAAGAGGTCATCGCGCACGAGCGGATCCGGACGACCGAGACCAAGGCCAAGGCGGTCAAGCCCGAGCTCGAGAAGCTGATCACGTTGGCCAAGCGCGGGGACCTGCACGCGCGCCGGCAAGCCCTGTCGGCGTTGGGTCAGGACAAGTTCATGGTCTACAAGCTGTTCGACGAGATCGCGCCGCGGTATTCGGAGCGGCCCGGCGGGTATTCGCGGATTCTGAAGCTCGGGCCGCGGCGGTCAGACGCGACCGAGATGGTGCTGCTGGAGCTGGTCTAGAGCCGGTTGGTCTCGCGGCTCGTTCTCGAGTACGACGGGAGCCGGTTTTCTGGGTGGGCTCGGCAGCCGGGGATGCGGACGGTTGCGGCGGAGGTTGAGCGCGCCCTCTGTGTGGCTTTGCGGCTGGAGAGTGTGTCCCTTGTGGTTGCGGGGCGCACCGACGCGGGGGTTCATGCATGGGGGCAGGTGGCTTCTTATTCTGGGCCGGTTGTGTCGGTGCGGTCGTTGAATGCGTTGCTGGCGTCCGATGTGGCGGTGCTGTCGTGTTCGGAGGCTGCTGACGGGTTCGATGCGCGGCGGGACGCCACGTCGAGGGCGTACTGCTACCGGGTTTTGATTCGGCGGGCGCGGAGCGTGTTCGAGGATGGACGGGCGTTGTGGTGGCCGCACCGGCTTGATTTCTCGGCCTTGTCGGCGTGCGCGTCGGCGCTGGTCGGCGAGCACGATTTCACGGCGTTCACGCCCACGGAGACCTATCACGAGCGGTTCTCGCGGGTGGTGTACTCGGCTTGGTGGGGGCGTGCCGGGGTTGATGGCGATGTTTTGGAGTTCTGGATCGAGGCGGACGCGTTCATGCGCCAAATGATCCGGGTGCTGATCGGGACGATGCTCGAGGTGGGAGGGGGTCGGCGGTCGGTGGCGTCCTTTGTCTCGTTGTTGTCCGGTCGGCCGCGGTCGGAGGCGGGGCGGACCGCGCCGGCGCACGGGCTGTACCTCGCCGGCGTCGGGTACGGTGGCGAGCGGGTTCTGTCTCTGTGACGGTCCGTCACGCGCCGGCAACGCCTTGGTCACAACTCTGCAAGTAATCCCGGCGTTGCGCGGGTCGACGGGCGTTCGTGGCGCATCCTGGGTCCGGATGGACTCCGATCGCCCTGTAAAACGCAGCAAATCGCGCGTGGCGCCAGCCGCCCGCCCACATAAGCATGGTCACCCTGCTTATGTGGCTCGGATCCTGTCGCTCGGGGAGATTTGTCGCGTTGTACAGGGTGGGCTTGGTCCGAGCGCGGCGCTCACCTGGGTCGCGGAGCGCCAACTGGCGCTGATCACCACGCGCCAACTGCACACTGCCGGCCTGCCGCGGGGATCGGTCGAGTGGCGCGTGGCCAACGGCAGCCTGCATCCCCGATTCCGCGGCGTCTACCTGATCGGGCATCCGATCCCTGTGCCTGGCGCGGCTGAGCTGGCGGCCGTGCTCGCGTGCGGCGAGCGAGCGTTCGTCAGTCACCGATCGGCCGCGGTGGTCTGGGGTCTGGTAGAGACGCCCGGCGACGCGGTCGATGTGACGGTCGTCCGTCGCCGGTCACGATCACGCGATGGCCTGCGCGTGCACCGGGTCGAGGCACTCGCCGACGCGGATCAGTCCGAGAGGCGAGGCATTCCGGTCACAGCGCCGGCGCGCACCGTCATCGACTTCACCTCGACCGCCGGCGCGGAGGAGGCCGAACGGGTCATCGCCGAGGCGTTCGCGCTCCGGCTCGTGACCGAGCCGCAGATCCGGGCGGCGATCGAGCGCGCCCCTGGCCGCGCCGGCGTGGCGCGGGTGCAGGCGATCCTCGGGCAGCCCGGTGGTCCCAAGCGGACCCGATCCGGGGGCGAGCGCGCCATGCTGAGGCTGGTCCGCTCCGCCCAGCTGCCGGCACCGCGCACCAACTACCCGGTGGCGGGGTACAGCGCCGACTTCTGCTGGCCCGATCAGCGCCTGATCGTCGAACTCGACGGGCTCGACTTTCACTCCGGTCGCGGCGCGCTCGAGCGCGACCACCGCCGGGACATCGTCCACAAGAACGCCGGCTACGACGTGCTCCGGTTCACGGTGCGCCAGCTCGAGGAGGAGCCCCTGTACGTCGCGGCGGTGATCGCCCGGGCGCTTGACCGTCGAACTCACCACTAGGATCAGGCCCACGAATGCGGGTCCTGCTCACCAACGATGACGGGATCGAGGCGGCCGGGCTACAGGCGCTCCGGTCGGCTCTGCTGCGGGTCGACGGGATCGAGCTCGCGGTGATCGCACCCGACGGGAACCGCTCGGCGATGGCGAGGTCGATCACCACGCGCCGCCCGCTGTGGGTTCAGGAGGTCGACTTCGAGGACGGGACGACCGGATACGCCACCGACGGCACCCCGGTCGACTGCGTCCGGCTGGCCAACCTCGGGCTCGTAGAGGGATTCGAGGCGGAGTTGGTGGTGTCCGGCATCAACCACGGCTCGAACCTGGGGGACGACATCACCTACTCGGGGACGGTGGCGGCGGCGCTCGAGGCGATCGTGCTCGGCCTGCCGGGCATCGCGGTCTCCCAGCAGTCGAACGCGCGCGAGCTCGACTTCCGGGTCGGGACCGGGTTCGACTTCACGGTGGCGGCGTCGTTCACCGCGCGGCTGGTGGCGGAGCTCGAACACGCGCCGTTGCCGGCGGGAACCCTCTTGAACATCAACGTCCCGGGCGCCCATCCCGCCGGCGTCGAGGTGGCACGGCTCGGCAAGCGCGTGTACCAGGACGAACTGTCGCTCGTGGACGAAGGCGGCGAGAACCGCCGGCTGTACAAGATCTACGGCGACGCGAGCCCCGGGCATGACGAGGCCGGCACGGATCTGGCGGCGGTGGCGCAGGGCAGGATCGCGGTGACGCCGGTCCATTTCGACCTGACCGATCGCGAGGGTATGTCGACGCTCGAGCGCTACAACCTCGAGCGTCTGGTCGAGCCCGCCGCCGAGGACGTGGCCGAGCTTTCGTGAGCACCGCCCGCCAGAAGCGAACGGCCAACCCGCGGGACCGGGCGGCTGAGCTCCGGCGCGCGATCGACGATCACGCCTACCGCTACTACGTGCTCGACGATCCCGAGATCGGGGACGAGGAGTACGACGCGCTTTTCAACGAGCTGAAGGCGCTCGAGGAGGAACATCCCGAGCTGGTCTCGCCGGACTCGCCCACGCAGCGCGTCGCGCCCGAGCCGGTCTCCGAGCTCGAGAAGGTTCGCCATCCACAGCCGATGCTGTCGCTGGGGAACGTCCACTCGGCCGACGAGCTCAAGGCCTGGATCCAGCGCATGCGCAACCACCTCGCCCGCGAGGGGATCAACGACCCGCGGTTCGAGTTCGTCGCGGAACCCAAGATCGACGGGCTGGCGATCTCGCTGATCTACCGGGACGGCGTGTTCGAGCGGGGCGCCACCCGCGGGAACGGCGAGGTCGGCGAGGACGTCACCCACAACCTGCGGACGATGCCGTCGATCCCGCTCCGGCTCGACGACCCGGACCCGCCGGCCCTAATCGAGGTGCGTGGCGAGGTGTACATGTCATTGCCGGACTTCGCGGCGTTGAATGAGCGCCGCGCGGAGGCGGGGCTGTCGACGTTCATGAACCCGCGCAACTCCGCCGCCGGAACCATCCGCCAGCTCGACCCCAAGCTCGCGGCGGACCGTCCCCTGTCGCTGTGGGCCTACGGCGTCGGCGCCACCGAGGGCGTCACGTTCGACGCACATTGGGAGGCGCTCGAGTGGCTGCGCGAGCACCGCTTCCCGGTCCATCCCGACGCCAAGAAGCTCACCTCCGAAGAGGACGTCGTCGCCCAGTGCAAAGGCTGGGAGGAGCGGCGCGGTTCGCTCGATTTCGAGATCGACGGCGTTGTGGTCAAGGTCAACCAGGTCGAGCTCCAGCGCCGGCTGGGCTCGGTCGGCCGGGAGCCGCGATGGGCGATCGCGTGGAAGTTCCCGCCCACGACCGCGGTCACCCGGCTGAACGAGATCGTGTGGGCTCCGGGCAAGTTCGGCGACCTGCACCCGGGGGCGATGCTCGAGCCGGTACGCGTCGGCGGCGTCACCGTGAAGATGGCCACGCTCCACAACGAGGAGGACCTCGCGCGCAAGGACATCAGGGAGGGCGAGGACGTGATCGTCCTGCGCGCCGGCGACGTGATCCCCCAGGTTCTGAGTCCGGCCCCGCACGTCGCCGAACGCGAGCACCGCCCGCCGCCGCCACGGCCACCCGAACAGTGCCCGATCTGCCACACCCCGACCGTCAAGCCCGAGGGCGCCGTGTTCACCCGGTGCCCGAACCGCGATTGCCCCGGCCGGCGCTGGCAGCTGCTGAAGGCCTTCGCCGGCGCGATGGACATCGACGGCCTCGGCGAGAAGCAGGTCGACCTGTTCATGAAGCTCGGCTGGGTCCGGACCGCCGCCGACTTCTACGACCTCACCTCGGAGCAGATCGCCGAGCAGCCCGGGTTCGGCCAGGTCTCGGCGGACAAGCTGGTGGCCGCCATTGCAGATTCCAAGCGCCAGCCGTTCGGCCGGGTGCTGTACGCGGTCGGAATCGAAGAGGTCGGATACGTGATCGGCCGCAACCTCGCCCAGCACTTCCGCACGATCGACGCGCTGCTCGCGGCGTCGCCCGAGCAAATCGAGGAAGCACAGGGTGTCGGCCCGAAGATGGCGGCGACGATCTCCGAGCAGCTCCAGGACGAGCAGATGCGGGCGCTGATCGAGGCGCTGAGAGAGCGTGGGTTGCGCCTGGAGGAGGAGGGGCCGCCGCCAGGGGAGGGCCCGCTCGCCGGCAAGACGTTCGTGCTCACCGGCACGCTTCCGGACCTCACCCGCGAGCAGGCTACGGAGATGATCGCGGCCGCGGGCGGGCGGGTCACGGGATCGGTGTCGCGGAAGACCGACTACGTCGTCGCGGGCGCGAGCGCCGGGTCCAAGCTCGCGCAAGCCGAAAAGCTGGGGGTGGCGGTCATCGACGAGGCGGGACTCCGCGGGCTGGTGGAGTAGCGGAGCGGCCGCGAATCGCGGTCTAGCGGTGGGGGCGCGAGCGACCCGGCGGGTCAGCCGTCGTACTTGGCGAGCGCCACCGTCATGTTGGCCTCGACGCTGTGCACGTAATCGGGGTCGCCGAGACCATTGGCCAGGAACGCGAACGCGAGCGTGTGGCCGTCCTTGCCCGTGCAGTAGCCGGCGAGGTTCGCGACGTCGTGGAGCGTGCCGGTCTTGCCCCGGCAATCGCCGGCAGCGATCGTCCCGAGCGCCTCGGTCTCGAGCGTTCCGCTCTCGCCCATCAGCGCCAGCGAGTTGACGAACGTGGCGTTGGTGGCCATCGCCTTGAGCACTGTGACCACCTGGGTCGGGGTCGTCCGGTCGTAGCGGGACAGCCCGGAGCCGTCGTTCAGCCTCGGGTTGATGCCGAACTTGCTGAGTATCTCGGCGCGGACGACCGCGGCGCCGGCGGCGGTCGTGCCGGCGCCGCCGAGCCGGGCGCCGATGTCCTTCAGGAGGCTTTCGGCGAGGTAGTTGTCGGATGGGGTGTTCGTCAGCTGAATCAGCGTCGACAGGCGCGGCGACTGGGCCGAGGCCAGCACGGTGGCGCCCGCGGGCGTCCGCCCGGCGGAGACCGGCACTCCCGCGACCTTCACCCCGAAGGCCTTGAGCCCGCCCTCGAACTGCTGGGCCGCGTACAGCGCGGGGTGGTACTGGAACGCCGTCCCCTGATTGTTCGTGAAGCCGCGGTCGTAGGCGAGCGCGCTCAGCTCTCCCTCGACCTCGCTGTTGGCCCCGAAGCCGGTCGCGGGCGTCCCCCGGCGCGAGTCCCAGTACGACTCGTCCCCGAAGATCCGGCCGTTCACCGCGGTGATGCCGGTGGCGCGGAGCAGATTGCCGATCAGGGTGCGCATCGTCGTTCCGTTCCCGGTGCCGTACCACGACTGGTCGAATCCGACCGAGCCGAACGTCGGGTCGCCCCCGCCGCGCAGGTAGAGATTGCCGTCCCAGACGCCGTCGGCGTTGCGGGAGCCGGTGCCGAGGATCGAGGTGGTGAAGGTGGCGTTCGGCCCGAGGCGGAGCAACGCGGTCGAGGTCGTGTAGATCTTCTCGACCGAGGCGGGGAGGCGGGCGGTGTTGGGCAGTTGGCTGAACAGAGTCTGGCCGGTGTTCAGGTCGACGACGATCGCGCCGGTCTGCGAGCCGGTCTGCCCGAGCCCTCCCTGCAGTGCCTTTGTCAGCGCCGTCTGGGCGGCGGAGGTTGACTGCGCCCCGGCCACGGCCGCGGTTCCGGCGAGCAGGGCGAAGATCGCCCCCAGGGTCGCCAACAACAACCGCATCGGCGGATATAACCGGTAGCAGGGCGCAAAGTAGCGGCGAACGGTCGCGGTGTGTCGGCGGGTGCGGCGTATCGCGGCGCGGCGGCGGGGCGCCCTCCCGGTGGCGGTCGCAGGCCCGGCGCTCCGTACAATCCCTCGCGGGATGGGCAAGGTCGTCAAGCTTGACGCGGCAGCTGCGGAGCGGCCGGGGGCAGCCTCACGCGGCTCTGGGGCTAGGCGCCGGCGCACGCGCTCGAAGTCTGCACTAGTGCTCGGCGGCGGCGGGTTCACGGGCGGCGTGTACCAGATCGGGGCGCTCAGGGCGCTCGATCTGCTGTCGGTGAACCGGACCGTCAACCAGTTCGACGTGTACGTCGGAACGAGCGCGGGGTCGTTCGTGGCCGCCGCCGTCGCCAACGGGGTGACGCCCGAGGAGATGATGCGCGTCATCGTCCAGCAGGTCCCGACCTCGTTCCCCGACGCGCGCGTGAGCGCGTTGTTGCGACCCAACTACTGGGAGTTCGCCCGCAAGGGCGCGCTCGTTCCGTTCCGGCTGGCGCAGCTGGTCCGCTCGCTGGTCCGGGATCTCGGCCAGATCTCGGCGGTCGACATCGCGATCGGCCTCGCCGAGGTGCTGCCGTCGGGGCTGTACTCGGAGAAGGGGATCGAGCGGTACGTCCGGACGATCCTGTCCGACCCGGACCGCACCGACGACTTCCGGCTCCTGCGCAATGAGCTGTATCTCGCGGCGACCGATCTGGACACGTGCGAGCGGATCGTGTTCGGCGCCGCGGATTGGGATGACGTGCCGATCTCGACCGCGGTCGCCGCCTCGAGCGCCCTGCCGATGATCTACAAGCCGGTGCGGATCAAGGATCGCGAGCTCGTCGATGGGGGGATCGTGTCGACGACCAACCTCGACATCGCGGTCGAGGCGGGCGCGAAGTTCATCGTGGTCGTCAATCCGCTCGTGCCGTACGTCAACGACTTCAAGAAGCGGATCCCGACGATCACCGGGTCGCGGGCGCGGCGGGTGTCGGACATGGGATTCCCGCAGATCGGCTACCAGTCGTTCAAGCTGCTGGCGTACCAGCGGCTGCACGATCTCGCGCGGCGCTGGGAGCAGCGCTACCCGGGTGTGGACATCATCCTCGTCGAGCCCGAGCCCAACGACGAGCTGATGTTCCAGACCAGCATCATGAACTACACCTCGCGGGTCGATATCGCGCGGCATGGGTTCCAGTCGGTGACGCTGAAGCTGGCGCACGACTACCCCCAGTTCAAGCGCATCTGCGCCCGCCACGGGATCGAGATCTCGGCGACCCGCGTCCGGAAGGTCGTCAAGCACTTCGAGGCCGAGCGCGAGAAGACGCGCGCCTGGCGGAAGATCCTCGAGCAAACGACCTCGACGCTGCTGCGCCAGTCGGCTCAGGAATAGACGGCCCGCCGGCGGGGCGAGACCTCAGGGTACGACTCTGATGGCTGCGAACCCGCTACGCGGGCTGGGGCTGCTGCGTCGGCTTTGGCGCGGACCCAGTTATTTCGCGGAAGCTGGAGATGAAGAGGGTCTTGTCGATTCGACCGTTGAAGATCGGGATTCCCCACTCGACGCACTTGACGATCACGTCGCGGCGCTCCAGGCCGGACTCTCGTGCAAGCTCGGTGGGCGTCAGGTGAATGGCCATCGGTCTTATGTCCTCCTTTGCCGCCTGCGCACTGGGCGCGAAGTATGCCTTCTGAACCGGACAGTCTCAACTTGTCTTTCGGCTAGATCCCTTTCCAAACGTTAGCGTCTTTCACAAAAGCTCTGGACATATGGCTGATTCCCGGTAGAGTCCTCGCAGCTAAGGGGGATCTCAGCGGACGGGGACAACTTGACGGCACGGCTGCTTCCAGAAGCGCTTCAGTTTTCGTGGCGCTCTGATCACGATCTCGTGGCCGCGGTCCGGCGCGGCGAGGACAGTGCGTTCGAGCTGCTGTTCGCGCGGTACCGCACGCGGATCTGGGCTTACGCGAGCGGGATCCTCGGCGATGCCGACCGGGCCGAGGACGCCACCCAGGAGGTATTCATCTCGGTTCTGCGCCGATTGCGGGACACCGAACGCCCGATCGCCTTCAAGCCCTGGGTCTACCAGATCGCCAAGAACGCCTGCATCGACGAGCTGCGGCGGACCCGGCCTGGCCGCGAGGTCCCGTTCGACCAGGAGCGCGAGGCCGAGAACGGGATCGAGGAGCTGTTTTCGAGCGCCCCGGGGCCCGACGTCGCGGTCGAAAGCAAGCAGCGCCTCGAGGACCTGCGTGGCGCATTCCGCGGCGTGTCGGATCTGCATCGCCAGATGCTCGTCCTGCGCGAGCTCGAGGGCCTCTCGTACAGCGAGATCGGCAACCAGCTGGGGATGTCGCGGCCCGTCGTCGAGAGCACGCTGTTCCGCGCCCGGCGCCGGCTGGCCGAGGAGTACGAAGAGCTGATCAGCGGGCGCCGCTGCGAGCGCACTCGCGCGGTGATCGACGCGTGGGAGGGGCGCACGCTGCGCCGCCTCGGCGTCCGGGAGACTCGCCAGCTATCGCGGCACCTGTCGCATTGCCAGCCGTGTCGCCGCCACGCCGTGCTCGCGCGGGGCGCCGGCTTCCTGGCGCAACCGGCCGGTGCGGTGGCCCAGCAAGGGGCCGCCAAGCAGTCCGCGGGCGCGGTCGTGCGGCGGGCGGCCAGCGCGCTTGTGCTCCGGAAGTCGCCCGGCGACCTGCCGGCGCGAGCAGTCGAGCGCCCGATCCCACTGGCCAGCCGGCGCCGGCCGGCGGCCGAAGACGCGGCACTCACGCCACCGGGATCGGATTCGCTCGCGGTGGCGTGAACCGCCGGCGCCTCGTCTGGACCGCCGGTGGCACGCCGCTGCACCGGGCCCCGGGATTCCGCGTGCCTGTGGGATACTGGGATTCTTCGGGGCGTGGCGCAGCCTGGTAGCGCGCACCGTTCGGGTCGGTGAGGTCCCCGGTTCAAATCCGGGCGCCCCGATTAGTCGGCCCGGTGAGGGCGGAGACAGGGTCGTGTGACGCGGACCGCGCACGTACCGTGTCCGCCCCGCCCCGGGTGAGGTCCCCGGTTCAAATCCAGACGCCCCGACTGCGAACCCCTGGTTTCGGGGGGTACCATTCAGGAGGGACCGGGCGCGAGGCGGCTCGCGGAGCATGCGTGACGCGACATTTGACGCGTTCCCGGTGGACGGTGGCGTGTCAGGCATGTGGGGGGTGCGTGAGTGGTCACGGCTTCGCCGGCGGGCACGAAGTGGCGCGTCACGCATGTCGAGGTCTCGCGAACGGCCCCGGGGGATCGCTGCACCCATCTCCAGGTGCCCGCCGTTTATCCGTTGTCAGGGACGCTCAGCTGTCGGCGAGTTGGCGCAGCAGCTCGACCGCGCTCTCGAGCGTGTCCTGATCAGCCGGTGAGAGCTTGTCGGCGATCGCCCGGGCCAGCCATCCGTCGCGGGCGGCTCGGTCGGCCTGGAGCCTGGTCAGGCCCTCGTCGGTGAGCTCGACCAGCGCCCGCCGGCGATCATCGGGGTCAGGCCGGCGGGTCACGAAGCCGTCGGTCTCGAGATCGGCGACGGTCTGGGCCATCGACTGCGGTCGCACGCGCTCGGCCAGCGCGAGGTCGCTGACGCTCCTGGGCCCGCAGCGGTCGAGCCGTCCGAGGACCGCGACTTGGGAGAGCGGGAACCGGTTCTCCGCGCGGAGCCGACGAATCAGTTGGCCGAGGACGACCCGAAGGTCGCTGGCCACGTGGGCCGGGTCGGTCTTTGTCGTCATACGCCGGAGAGTATAGACCGACCTCTACAGGCAAACTGCACAGTTTGCCTGTAAAGTCTGTGTGGATGGAAAACGACCGCTACAAGTGGATCGCCCTGTCGAACGCCACGCTGGCGGTGCTGTTCTCGACGCTGGACGCGTCGATCACGCTGATCGCGATGCCCGACATCTTCCGCGGCATCAAGCTCGATCCGCTGGTTCCGGCGAACAGCTTCTACCTGCTGTGGATGATCCTCGGCTACCTGGTCGTCGTGAGCGTTCTGGTGGTGAGCTTGGGGAGGCTGGGCGACATGTTCGGCCGCGTGCGCATCTACACCCTCGGTTTCGTCATCTACACGGTCGCGTCGCTGATGCTGACGATCGACTGGATGACGGGCCGGCCCGGAGCGATCTACCTGATCGCCTTCCGGATCGTCCAGGGCATCGGCGGGGCCTGCCTGCTCGCCAACGCAGCGGCGATCATCACCGACGCGTTCCCGCCCAACCAGCGCGGCATGGCCCTCGGGGTCAACAACATCATGGGAGTCGCGGGCACGTTCGTGGGCCTGGTCCTCGGAGGTCTGCTGGCGCCGATCAGCTGGAGGCTGGTGTTCCTGATCTCGGTCCCGGTCGGCATCTTCGGAACGGTGTGGGCCTACCGGAAGCTCGAGGAGCGCTCGGAACCCCGCCGGCGCCCCGTCGACTGGCTCGGCAACCTGACCTTCGCCGTCGGCCTGATCTGCCTGATGGTCGCGGTCACATACGGGATCCGGCCGTACGGCGGTCACAGCACCGGCTGGACGAGCCCGAAGGTCCTCGGTCTGTTCGCGGCGTCGATGTTGCTGCTGGTGGCGTTCGTGATCACCGAGTCGCGCGTTCCCGATCCGATGTTCCGACTGCCGCTGTTCCGCATCCGCGCGTTCAGCTTCGGGACGCTCTCGACATTCCTGTCCTCGCTCGCACGCGGCGGATTGATGTTCATCCTGATCATCTGGCTGCAGGGCATCTGGCTGCCCCAGCACGGCTACGACTTCGCGAAGACACCGCTATACGCCGGCCTCTACATGATGCCCCTGACGATCGGGCTGCTGTGCGCCGGCCCCGCCTCCGGGTACCTGTCTGACCGCTTCGGCGCGCGCTGGTTCGCGACGGGCGGGATGCTCGGCTCTGCCCTCAGCTTCGTCCTGTTGCTGCTGCTGCCGACCGACTTCGCGTACCCCGTGTTCGCAGCGATCCTAGCGCTGATGGGTGTCTCGATGGGGATGTTCGCCTCTCCCAACCGCGCCGCGGTGATGAACAGTCTGCCGCGCAGCGACCGCGGCGCCGGCGGCGCGATGAACCAGACCTTCCAGAACTCCGCCCAGGTCCTCTCGATCGGGATCTTCTTCACGCTGATGATCATCGGCCTCGCCACCAGTCTGCCCTCGGCCATGGCCAGCGGCCTCGAAGCGCATGGCGTGTCCCCGACCACGGCCGCCAGCGTCGCCCATCTGCCACCGGTCTCGATCCTGTTCGCCGCGTTCCTCGGCTATAACCCGATCCAACACCTGCTCGGCGCGCACGCGCTGGCGATTCTCACCCCCGCCAACAGATCGCTGTTGATCGGACACTCGTTCTTCCCCAACCTCATCTCGGCGCCGTTCCGCAGCGGACTGCATGAGGCGTTCGCGTTCGCGATCGTCGCCTGCCTCGTGGCGGCGGCCGCGTCGCTGATGCGCGGCGGCCGCTACTACGACGCCGAGGAGTCACGAGCGCAGATCCACCCGGGTAGCGCGCCGGTTCGGCACCATCACGTGCCCCGACCCGAGAAGCAGCCCGCGGGTTGAGGGCCACGAGCGGGCGCGAGCGAATACCCATGTCGACTTGGCTGATCACCGGATGCTCAACCGGCCTCGGTCGGGCGCTCGCGCAAGCAGTCCTCGCACGGGGCGACACCGTCGTCGCGACCGCCCGTGACCCCGCCTCGATCCAGGACCTGGCTGACGCTCACCCCAACACCGCGCTCGCCCTTGCGCTCGACGTCACCGACGCCACGCAAATCACGGCGGCCGTGAACGCCGCCCAGGAGCGATTCGGTGCGCTCGACGTTCTCGTCAACAACGCCGGCTACGGCTACCGTGCCGCGGTCGAGGAGGCCGAGGACAACGACGTGCAAACGCTGTTCGCCACGAACTTCTTCGGTCCGGTCGCGCTGATCAAAGCGGTCCTCCCGGACATGCGCGCCCGCCGTCGCGGCACGATCGTGAACGTCTCCTCGATCGCGGCGCGACGCTCGCCTGCAGGGTCCGGCTACTACGCGGCGACCAAGGCCGCGCTGGAGGCGCTGACCGCCTCGCTCCGCAAGGAGGTCGAGCCGCTGGGCATTGCCGCGATGATCGTCGAACCCGGCGCTTTCCGCACCGACTTCTCCGGCCGTTCACTGACGCAATCTCGCCGGGCGATCGACGACTATGCCGACACGGCCGGCCGGCGCCGGAAGGAGAACGACACCTCAGACGGCACTCAGCCAGGCGATCCCGCCAGGGCAGCTCAAGCGATCATCGCCGCCGTGGAGAGCCCAGACCCGCCGCTCATGCTCGTCCTCGGGCCTGACGCGCTGAGCACCTTTCGGGAGTCTCTCGACACGCTGAGCACGGATCTGAACGCCTGGGAGCACCTGAGTACGGATACAAGCTTCGACACCTGACACACGCCTCGCGTCACCCCGTGAAGGTAGGTGTCGGATTGATGATCACGACGGTGGCGCGGGCGCTTTGGATCGCTACGCCGCGGGCGCGGACCGTCGCGAGGTTCGTCACGACCATGGTGTGCGACGCGACGGCTCGCGCTCGCACCGCGAAGCTTCGGCTCTGTCGGGCTGCCAGCGAAGCGATCCTCCAGCACACGTCGGTTCCGTTGAGGGTCCCGCCCGCCACGTGGAGCAATCCGGCCGGCAGGCGATCGCAGACCGAGACGCTGCGCACGGTGGTCGCCGACTGGTTGGTGACGCGGATCGTGAACGAGACGGTTGACCCGGACTGAACGTGGGTTGGGCTCGCCCGCTTGGTGATCGTGAGCGGCCGCGGAAGGATCCGAACCACCGCCGTGGAATGGTCGTCTCCGGTTGCCGGATCGGGGCCGGAGGCCGTGACCGCAGCCGTATCGGTCACCACCCCTGGCTCCCGCGCCAGCACTCGCGCGATCACGGTGACGGTGGCGCCGGAGGCGATCTCGCCAAAGGAACATCGAAGCGAGGGGTGGAGCGTGCAATCGCCTTGACTCGGCTTCAGCGACAGGATCGGGTTCTTGCCCGCCGATGCATCGGTGTTGATGACCCCGGCGGCAGTCGCGGGGCCGCGGTTGGTGACCGTGACGGTGTACGTGAGCACTTCACCCACGGCCGCCACCTTTGGCGACACCGTCTTCGTGATCACGAGCTCGGCGTCGCCGACCGCGCGTGGCACCGGGAGCGGACTCGGCGGTGTGAACGGTGGCGCGGGCGGTGGCGCCGCTGGCGTTGGTGGCGCGTACACGTCGATGGTCACGGTCGCGCTGGTGAGCTGGCCGGAATCGTCGCGGACGCTGTAGACGAACGTGTCACGCCCGGTGAAGCCAGCTGCCGGCGTGTAGGTGATCTTGCCGGTCTGAGCGTTGACCGTCACGGTGCCGTGTCCCGGTGGGGTTGTCACCGCAACGGTGGCGGGGTTGAGGTCTCCAAGATCGTTGGCGAGCACGCCGACGGTGATCGGAGTGCCCGCGGGGGTCACCCCGCTGTCGTCTTGGGCTTGCGGGGTGACGTTGATGGTCACGGTCTGGTTGAGCTGCTGACCGTAGGCGTCTAACACGCGATACGTGAACGTGTCGATCCCGCTCCATCCGGGGTTCGGGGTGTAGATTGCCTGCTCGGTGGCCTCGTTCCACGCCGCGGTCCCGTTGGCGGGCTGGCTCGTGATCGTCACGCTACTGGGGTCGAGGCTGCCGTGGTCGTTGTCGAGGACCGGGACGCCGACCGGCACGCCGATCCTCGTCGTGTCGGAGTCGTCCTGGCCGACGGGCAGGACGTGGAACGTGTCGGAGGCGGAGCTGGCCTGTGGATCGTTGGCGTCGTCCTGGGAACTGACCTGCCCGGTGTTGGTGAAGATGCCGGATTCGTCAGGACCGAATACGACCGGGACGGTGATCGGAGGCAACGCCGTCCCCGCCGGGATCGGCGCGGATGCGCTCGCCGGGTAGGTGCAGTTGACGGCGGTTCCCGAGGAGCTTGAGCAGTCCCACCCGCTCCCAGTCGGAGTGCCGTTGAGCGTCCCCGCCGGGAGGGTGTCGGTGACCGTGATCGGCTGGGCTTCGGGGCCGACATCGGAGCCCGCCGCCACCGAGGGGGTGAGCGTGAACGTCCCGGTCCCGCCGACCACGAAAGGCCCCGTGTCGGTCTTGGCGAGCGTCAGTCTGGGGACCGGAAGGATCGTGTTGATGACGGTGGCATTGATCTCGTGGACGTTGTTGGCGCCCCCGGTGCTCGCGGCGAAGCCGAACTTGAATGTGGGCGGGGGGTTCGCGGGCTCGGGTGCATCCATGACGGTCTGCATCCCGCTGCCGAAGTCCATCTGAACGAGGATGTGAGCACCCGGCTGCGACGGGGGATCGACGACGATGTGCACCGTCCGCTTGACACCCGGCGCGGTACGCGTCTTCGCGGCGGGGGCATCGACCGCTCCGAGCGAGGAGACGTTGACCCGATCGAGGATGCAGTACCCGGTCTGGCCTGTGCCGGGACCGCGCAGGGTCACATAGTTGGGGTAAAACCCACTGTCGGGCTGGCTACAACCGTTTCCCCGGCCCTCCAGATTGTTACCGAAGTTGCCGTACTCATCGAACCCAACGCCGAGATAGCCGCCGAGGATGCCGTCGACCGGGAACGGGTCGGTCGTCTGGGCGTAGCCGAGGCTGCCGCCAAAGCCTCCGGGGGTCGTCAGTGGCTTGGAACCGTCGGCCAGGAAGAAGCTGACCCCATCCGCGCCCGTCGACACGAACGTGGGAATCGTGTCGTAGTCATAGAAGCTGAACGTGACGTCCAACCCGGCGGTGAACGGAAGCGCGTCCTGGTAAAGGACAAAACCGGTGTTGTCGCCCGCGTCGGAGGTGAGCCGCAGTGCGCCCTGCCCATCGGGATCACCGCCGGCAGGAATCGCGGGCTGGTTTGCGGGGCAATCGGGGATCGGAGTCTGCGATCTGTTGGTCCCCGCGGTCAGGCACGGGTCGACGGAGTTCGTACCGACCATCCCGCCGACGAGCCAGTTCGGGTTGTCCGGCGTCCCGTGGCTGAACGTTTCGTTGACGAGCGTGGTCGCGCCCGCGGGTGCCGGCGCGATCGCCACGGCGGCGAGCGCCAGGCCAAGCGCAACGGCGACGGTTGCTCCGCGGCTCACAGTTGGAGCGCTCCCCGGGTCCGCAGGGCGATCAGCTCCCTCCTCAGATCGCGCGTCCCACGGAGGGCGATCACCGGGGTGCTGTGAGCACCGCTCAGGTCCCCAGACCCGCCGCTGAGCGTCCACGTGCCCGTTTCGAAGCGCACCTGGCTGCTTCCGGGGAATCGGATATCAAACGTGCCGGTGAGGACGCCTCCGGCGGCGAACACCGTGAGGGTGCCGTGCGCGCTCGTCCTGGTTGCCCGTTCGTGCGCTACCAGGACGGCGGGACCGGGAAGTAGACCGATGGCGGAGCCGACGACCGTCTCCACGCCGCTGCGGGAAAGGCTCAACACGGCGCCCAGGAAGCGACCGTCCACGTGCCGAACGCCCGCGCCGCTCAGCGTTACAGGCGCGCGCCCGGACGCTCCGTGAAGCGTTCCGTGCAGCCGCAAGGTCCCGACCGGGACCGTGGCGGTTACGAGTGCGCTCCCTGTCAACGTTCCCCGCGCTCCGGTGAACCGGCCGGTCGCGCCCGTGACGTCGGCCGTGACGCCGAAGCGGACCAGGTGGCCCTCCAAGCGAACGGTCACCCGCACCGTCGCCGTCAGGCTCCCGGACGGATCGACGATCGTTGCGGTGCCCCGGTACCCGCCCGCGGCGCGAGCGAAGGTCGCCAGCAGGCCCCCGTTGCCGAGCGCCGGATCGTTGACGGTCCCCGCCCACTGCAGCCCGCCGTGTGTCGTGCCGACGTACGCGACGCGCGCCCGTGCGTCTACGTTCACGATGCCGGCCCCCCAGGCTCTCGGGGCGCAGGCGAACAACGACAAACCACGCCGCAAGAACCGCGACAAGGGCCCAGCCCAGTGTGGTGTGAACGAACCTCAACCGTTCCCCTCCGGCTCGGGTCAGTTCCCGGTGTCAGAGTGACAGAAGCGGCGCACGGGCGCAAGCCGTATGACAGCGCATAATCGAGCGTTAATCCCGCACGGATGTGGCTTTAAGCGACATGGAGCGGAGTCCCGACCCCCAGGTCCTGTGTCAGCCACGCGTCGTCGGCGACGCGGCGGCGGATGCAGCCGTTCGAGACCCGTCCCGGAATCAACCGCGGCTGGTAATCGGGGCCATGGATGCCCACGACGCAACCGCCGGCCAATCAGTCAGCGTCGAGTAAACCGACGTGCCAAAGGCATAGGCCCGGTACCCCGACTGCGGATCGTCGATCTTGAACCGCTCGGGAATCCAGAACCTCCCCTGCGGTGCCGGCGTGCTCGCCTTGCCGACCCGCGACCAGCGCACTCCACCGCAGGCGGCCGTCGATGTAGGAGGAGATGCGCAGCCGCTCGCGGTTGACCACCAGCACCCGATGAGTGACGTGAAAGGCCCCAAGGGAGCTCGCTGCACCCAGCCGGTCCGACCGTTCGGACGCCAGGCTCATGACTCGCTGCTTGTCAGGCGCGCGGTCCAGGCAATTGGACGGCTGTCGCAGCCGCCCGCCACCCCGCTTGCCCGGTGAGGCGGAGGGTCCCACGCGCACGGCATCGCCGGAGTGGCTCCGAACACACGCTAGGGCATCGACTCGAGCCAACCCGACGGCTTCCGCGCGACTGCGACCAGGCAAGTGGCGCATCGACGTCGGCGCCGGGCACGGGCGCGACCGGCCTCCTGAGGAAACGGATTACCCGGGGCATTGTCGAGATACCCCTGATACGGAAAGCCCGGGTCGTTCGGGCAATCGCCGCCGACTGGGCGCGTGACCGCGTCAGGATGCTCGACCACGTCGGCCTCCACCGACTCGACGCCGCTATGAACCCGCAGCCACGCGTCGACCCGCGTGCGATCCACCGAGGACCGCCGGCGGGGGATCTGACTCGCGACGATCCCGTCCGATCCGCCCTCCTCGCGACGGCAGCCAGACCCGCCCAGACGCTGGAGAGGGATCTCGGGCCATCGGTGCGCGCCAATGTGTTAGCTGTGCACTACGTCACCGTTTACGCAAGGATGCGAGCCTTCTCGGCAGCGAACTCCTGCTCAGTGAGAATCCCCTGGGCTTTCAGGTCCGCGAGATCCTTGAGCTGCTCAACGCGATCGCGGCCGCCGCCGGCGGGCGCGGATGGCGCTGGCGCCGGAGGCGGCGCCTGGGCCTGGGCCTGCGCCTGCGCTTGGTAATACTGCTGCTGGTCCTGGGCGGCCCATCGGTTGGCTTGTCGGCGGGCGACGCGGTTGGAGACGGCGGTCCATGTCCCGGCCGCGACCGCCGTCCGGGCCACTCCGCGAAGTAGTCCTGGCATCTCGTGTCCTTTCGATCAGTTCGCGGTCTCGAGGGCGTCGAGAGCGTCAGCGAGGTCCTGCACGCCGATCCGCTCCTGCGCGATGAGCGTCCCGCCGTTGCGCCGGACGGCGCTGATGAATGGAGCCGCCCAGCGGTTCTCGTAGACGATCATCACGGCCGCGCTCCCGGGCTCGATTTCGGCCGCGACCAGTTCGGCATCGTGATCGTCGAGCATCCCGCTGGATGCGCCGGCGAACACGGCCAAGTCGCCGGCGGTGCCCTTGTCGACGTCGGCGAGATCGAACCCCGAGAACGTGCCGTCCTCGTCCTTCTGCACGAACAGCGCGTCGAGTACTCGGATAATCCCGCGGTCGACGAGGTCGAGCAGGATGGGAACTGCATCGCCCGTCTTCGGCGCCTCCGGTGGGTAGCCGATCACGACTATGTCGATCGGGCCGAATGCTTCTTCGTTCACTTCCATCTAGCGGACCTCCGGTGATCCGGGGAGTGCGAGCTGCGGTCCTTCCGGAGTTGACCAAGCCAGAGCACTACTCGCATCACCCGTTGCGGGTGACACGGCCGGGGGCTCACCCGCGCTGGGGATGTAGCGACCGAGTAACACGTCAAGATTGCTCCGGGAATCGCTCGGTGATACTGCGCGTCGCTCGAATCGCAGCATGGCTGGCCGGGATCGCGCTGGCCCTGTTCGTGCTCGACCTGCTCGGGGTGCCGGTCGCGGATTGGATCCGGGAGCTGTTCAAGGAGATCCGGGCAGTCCCGACACAGGCGATCGTCGGCGGGGTTGCGCTCGACACGCTGCAGACCGTGTTCGCGGCGATCACGTGGCTGACGATCCTGCGTGCGGCCTTTCCGGAGACGGTGGTCCCGTTCCGGCCGGTGCTGGCGTCGTACGCCGTCGGGGTCGCGCTCAACGGCTTTCTGCCGGCGAACATCGGCTCGCTCGTGATGATGCTGATGTTCGTGACGCTGATTGCCGGAGCCACGTTCGCGGCGATCTTCTCCGGGTTCGTCGTTCAGAAGATCCCCTTCACCGTGCTGAGTGTCGCGATGTACGTCTATCTGTTCGCGACGGTGCCCGGTTCGCTGTCGCTGGAGCTGGGCTTCGTCTCCGAGCATCCTGGGCTCACCGTCGTCATCGCGCTCGGTGTGGTGCTGCTGCTCGTGTGGGTCTGTCGCTTCTTCTGGCACCGCGCCGCGAAGCTGCGCGGCGAGCTCAAGAGCGGCGGTGCGATCCTCGGCCGGCCCCGGCGGTTCGCGACCGGAGTCGCGCTCCCGGCGTGCGCGAGCTTCCTCGCGCGGCTCGGGATCGTCGCCGTGTTTCTCGCGGCGTTTTCGATTCCGGTGAGCTTCCACACGGTGGTCGCCGTCGGCGGCGCCAACTCGATCTCGAGCAGCCTTTCGTTCACCCCGGGCGGGGTCGGCGTCACCCAGGCGCTCAACGTCGTCGTGCTCGAGAGCGTGACGACCGCGTCCAACGCGACCGCTTACTCGGTCGCGCAACAGCTGATCGTCTCGGCGTGGGACGTTCTGTTCGCGATCCTGCTCGTGGCCTGGGTGTTCGGCTGGTCGGGCGGCCGCGACCTGGTCAGGAAGTCGTACGCGGACGCCGAAGTGAAGGGGCGCGAGCTCAAGGAGCAGCGGCAGGCCCGCCGCGCGGCCGGCCGTGGCCGGTGGCGACTCAGGTCCGGTAGGTAGTCAGGCGATACTGTCGAGCCATGGAGTGGGACGCGGTGATCGGCTCGGTTTCACGCCGGTGAACGCGCCGACGACGTTCGAGGGGACGCGCGCGAAGGTGCGCGGATCGTCGGCGTCGATCTGGCCCAGCGCACGGTCGGCGAGCTCGCGTTGCAGGCCGACGTCGCCGATGAGGATGCGGTTCGCTCTGTCCCTTGAGCTTGGCGTCGAGTTCGCGCGCCGGGGGGTCAGGGTCAATGCGCTGTGGCCCTGCCCGGTCGACACGCCGCTGCTCCGAGAGCTGTACGCCAAGGATCCCGAGCAAGGCGCGTACACGACGCCCATCTGATCCCGCGCGGCCACTGCGTCAGGAGGCGAGCCCGCCGTCGCGGTGGTCGAACAGGCCACCGGGCGTCGATGAGCGCCGGCGCTTGATGCGCTCGCGCGCCTGCGCCACCGCCGCCGGGATCGATGCTCCGTCGTCGAGGCTGGCCAGCAGCGCGAGCACCTCGGATTGGCTGTAGCGCAACTCCGACGGGCACGACGACGGGAAGCCGAAGCGCTCCTCCCAGTGCAACAACGTCTCGGGACTGACGCCGAGCAGACTCGCGGCGTCCTCGAGGTCGAGCGTCCGCAGAGGACG
>Ga0335072_10004400_pt1 | contig 20932 bp, 19 predicted proteins | sample Lox_Sample_21_FD_206725 | JGI IMG/M metagenome (GOLD analysis project Ga0335072, IMG submission 206725) | Soil microbial communities from Loxahatchee National Wildlife Refuge, Florida, United States - Lox_Sample_2.1 | ecosystem: Environmental > Terrestrial > Soil > Wetlands | place: USA...
GCGATTCAGCGCGGCTTCGCCGACTCGGCCCGCACAATCAGGCTGCCGGTGCACGTGCTGGAGATGCTGAGCAAGCTGAGCCGGGTCGAGCGGGACATGCACCAGCGACTCGGCCGGGAGCCCACCCCAGAGGAGCTGGCCGTTGAGCTGGACCGGACGCCGGACCAGATCGAGGAGCTGCTGCGCACCAGCCGGCAGCCGATCAGCCTGGACTCGACGATCGGCGAAGACGGCGAGACCAGCATCGGCGACCTGATCGAGGACGTTGACGCGCCCGAGGCCGGCGAGCTTGTTGACCGCCAGATCATGGCAGACCAGCTTCGGCATGCCCTGGACGCGCTGACCCCGCGGGAAGCGACGATCATGTCCATGCGGTTCGGTCTTTACGACGGTAACCCGCACACGCTGGACGAGATCGGCAAGGCGCTGGGCCTGACCAGGGAGCGGATCCGGCAGCTTGAGAAGCAGTCGCTTTCCAAGCTGCGGCACCCGAGCCGAGCCCAGCCGCTGCTGGACTACGCCAGCTGACTGCGGCGCTAACGCGCTACCGTCCGATAACTGCAGACTCGCCCGCGCCCTGCCCGTTCCCCGGGCTCGTGCGCGGGCACCCCGACCAGTGAGGCCGGGCCCGTCCCCCCGCCGGGCTCGGCCTCATTGCATGCCCGGAACGCCCCTAGCGGCCGCAGGCAGGGTCGTCAGCTGCGCGGCGCTGCGCGGGCTGGCACAGGTTTGATGCCTATTTCCGCATTCCGGCCCGTCGCGGGTAAGGCGTCGCGACTGTCGCCGACGCTTACGCCCGCTTCCGCGCCGCGCACCCGCCGACCCTGCCTGTGCTGTGGAGTTGGAGATCATTGCCGTATGCACCAGATTCGCACGGCCGACCCCGCCGATTACGACGCGATTGCCCCGGTCATCGATCAGTGGTGGGGCCGTCCGATCCTAGGCTCGCTCCCCCGGCTGTTCCTCGACTTGTTCTACGCCAGCAGCCTGGTCATCGACGGCACGGGCGACCCGGATGGCGCAGGCGCCCCGGACGCCTTCCTGATCGGGGTCTTCTCGACGTCCGAGCCCGGTCACGCGTACATCCATTTCGTCGGCGTAGCGCCACACGCCCGGCGCCGCGGCTACGGCCGGCTGCTTTACGAGGAGTTTTTCCGGCGTGCGAAGGCAGCTGGCTGCGGCACCGTGTCAGCCATCACGGCGCCGGTCAACCTGCGCTCTGCCGACTTTCACCGTGCACTGGGCTTCAGGGTGAGCGGTCCGGTCCGCGACTACAACGGTCCGGGCCGCGAGATGCTCGTCTTCGACCGGACGCTGTAGCCGGCCTGCGCGAGACGGCGCTCAGAACCGGTGCCTGGTGTGGCTGAAGCTGCCCTTCGCGAACGCGAGAACCTTGGCGGGCTTGACCGCGTACACCAGCGCCTCGTGACCGTCTTCATGACAGAAGCAGCCGTCGGCTGCCTCGAACTGCCAGCGGCCGTCCCACTTTGCTGTCCAGGCAGCGGCCAGGCGGCGCAGCAGGGCTGAGTCGGTGACCCTGACGGCGTCGCCCTCGACCACGACGTCGAGTCCGGAGTCCCAGCTGTTGCAGCCGGTCGAGAGCGTCACGTGCGGGTTCGCGCCGAGATTGACGCTCTTCTGCTCGCCCGCTCCGGTGCAGAAGTGCAGCGCGTCGTCGAGCCACACGGCGACCAGCGGGGTCACGTGCGGACGGCCGTCGGCGCGGACGGTGCAGATCCAGAACAGCTCAGCTGACTGGATGGTTCGCAGCGTTTCGCTCCACTCGGTGACGGCAGCGTCAGGGTCGCTGAACCGGGGGTCGATCTCGGTCACCGGCGTGCCCGTCCTCAATGTGCTCATCGCGCTCTCCCTGCTGCATGCCGTGATCACTGCCTGGCGGATTGCCTGATGAGCTCAAGAACCTCACCTCTGGCCATCGGGGCGTTGCGGCGCAACGAGCCCGTGAGCAGCCCCCCGTCGACTGCGATTGCTTGCCCGGTGACGAATCCCGACGGGTCGCTCGCGAGCCACAACACGGTCTCTGCGATGTCGGCAGGCCGCCCGACCCGGCGGATTGGCGCGGCGTCACTCAGGACGGTGGCCATGAAGTCGACGGTTCGCTGCGCTTCCTCACTGCCGAGACCGGCCGCGCGGCCGAAGATGGAGGTGGCGATCGCCCCCGGGCAGACGGCATTCACGCGCACGCCGTGCTCGCCGAGTTCGTTCGCTGTCGTTTCGGTGAGATGAGTGATCGCGGCCTTGGCGGCGCTGTAGTCGTGTCCCGCCATGTTGGCCCTGCTGGCTGCGACGCTCGAGGTGTTGATGATGCTGCCGTGACCTTGCGTCCGCATGATCCTGGCGGCGGCGCGGATCCCGAGGAAAACGCCGCGCAGGTGCACGGCAATGGTCCGGTCCCAGGTCTCGACGTCGATCTCCTCGATGCCGCCGGACGAGCCCGGCACGCCGGCGTTGTTGAACATGACATCCAGGCCGCCAAAGACGTCGACTGACGTCGCGACCGCCTGATCGACATCGGCCTCACGGGATACGTCGGTCGCGGCAAACCTGGCTCGGTCCCCCAGTTCATCCGCGATCCGCTTACCGCGCAGCTCGTCGGTGTCTGCTAGCACAACCGTGGCGCCCTCGGCGATGAACAGCCTGGCTGTCGCCTCGCCGATACCGCTCGCGGCTCCAGTGATGACAGCGCGCTTCCCGTCTAGCCTGCCCATGATCGTCGCCGCCCGTCCTGAACTAAGCCCAGCCTGTCAGCAGAGAACCTGCCATCCGGCCCGGGTGTGGTCAAGCGCGCGCCGCGCTGGTCGGCTGATCTCAGGCCCGGCCGGCCGGAGGGGCAGCCGCGGCTGCCTACATCTCAGCGATGGCTTGCCGGAGCGTCTTGTCGATCTCCTTCGGATCGACGCCAAGCTCCTCGGCGGTCTCCTTCTCAGCTCTGGTGACGGCCTGCTGGATAGCCTGCTCGACTTTGGCATCGCCGACGACGACAAGGCCGGCCTGGCCGGGGTCGATGAAGTCGCCCAGTTCCTTCGCGCGGGTCCGGGACATGCCCTTGGCCAGGTGGCCGCTGACAGCACCGATTGCCCCGCCAGCTGCTGCCGCGCCGAGCACGGAGGGCGGGAACAGCAGCCCTACCGCTGCGCCGGCCGCTATGCCCCACCATGCGCCGTGCCGGGTGGCCGTTTCGTCCTTGTTGGCGTGGACGTGACCGTGCGCGTCTTTGGTCACCACCGCTGCATCGTAGGCTCCGACCAGGCCGCTGGCGTGTAGCTCTTTGACCGCCTCGTAGTCAGCTCGCGCCGACATCTCGTCTGGATAGGTCGCGAGATAGACAAACGTGTCATCGGTCTTGGCCACTGCGGCCCCCTCCCCCATCGCAGCCGGCAGAGTCATCGCAGCCGGCAGAACTCTCACAGGCTGCAGGTCGGCTGGCGGTCGCGGCATCACCCGCCGCGAGTGATTCGGGCCTTGAGCCAGGCGAGCGCGGTCTCGCCCTGCGCGCGCTGGAACGCGCGAACTGTCGGCAGGCCCGGCGGGTCGGGCTGACGGCCCAGGTAAGTGAACATCCCGGCGAGCGCAGCGACGACGGCGGTAACGCCGCCCGGGTCCGCGTCCCGCGTGACCGGGTGAGTCGCTATTACTGACTCAGGCGGCGGGCCCCCGTTCAGTGCCACGCTGGGCAGCATCGTGACCAGGTCGAACCACGGCTGGGCAACGCAGGCCCAGGGCCAGTCGACAAAGACGACCCGGTCCGGCGCCAGCAAGATGTTGTCGGCTCTCACGTCGCCGTGCGCGAGCGTGGTGCCTTCGGTGGCTGCGGCCCAGCCCGTCTCGAGCCCGGCCAGGTCGTCTAGAGCGGCGCGCGCCCATGGATCCAGGCCGTCCACGTCACCGTCGGCAGCGCTTGCGGTAGCAGCAAGCTGCTGCCAGCCGCGGCCCAGGTACCTGAACCGCGAGGCGGCCGTCGGCGCCTCAATGGGCGCCGGGGTCAGCGTCAGTGCCAGGTCGGCCATGGCGTCGAGCACCCTGCTCAGCTCTGCCTGTTGCCACGGCTGGAACGGCATCCGGCCGTCGACATCCTCGAAGATCAGGATCACCCAGCCGTCCCTGTCCAGCGAGGCAAGCAGCCGTGCGGCTGGCGCGGACACGGGCAGTGCCGCCGCGATACGCGCCTCAGCCCGGTGGATATCCGGCGAGTCCGGGTTGATGTCGCCGACGGCCTTGACGAAAGCGCGGCGCCCGTCAGTCAGCAGCAGGCGGGCCGCCACACCCGGCGAGAACCCGCCTGGCTGGGTGACGGCCCGGATCACCCTCCCGCCGAGCAGCTGCTCGACCTCAGCCTGAAGGTGCGCTGGCACGGCTGACCAAGGCAGCCGCTTGCCCTCGGCGGCAGGCGGCGGCTGCGTCGCTCGCAGAGTATCCGGATCCGCCACCCCGTGATGATCGCCGCGACCCGCCGGCCGCGGCAACTGGGTTTCGCCGCCGCCCCCATCAGTGTCAGGGCGCGGTGAGTATGCGCGGTCCGTTCGCGGTGATCGCGACGGTGTGCTCAACGTGGGCCGCCCGGCTACCGTCGCCGCTGCGCAGCGTCCAGCCGTCCGGGTCGACGCGGTAGCTGTCCTTGCCCCCTGCCATGAACCACGGCTCGATAGCGATCACGAGCCCTGCCTCAAGCTTCATGCCCCGGCCGGGCTTGCCATCATTCGGCACCGACGGCGACTCATGCATGGTGTGCCCGACGCCATGCCCGCCGAAGTCGGTGTGCAGCCCGTAGCGCGCCTTCCGCGCGACGGCACCGATGGCGGCAGAGACGTCGCCGAGTCGGCCGCCTGGCACCGCCTTCGCGATGCCCGCTGCCAGCGCCCGCTCGGCCGTGTCGATCAGCCGCAGATCTTCCGCCCGCGGCGTGCCGACGGTGAGCGAAATCGCTGCGTCACCGGTCCAGCCGTTGAGCGTCGCGCCGAAGTCGATGCTGAGCAGGTCGCCGTCAGCGAGCCGGTATGAGCCAGGGATGCCGTGCAGCGCAGCATCGTTCACCGAGGCGCAGATCACCGCGGGAAACGGGGTATGCGCGAAGCTCGGCTGGTAATGCAGGAACGGCGATGTAGCGCCATGCTCGGCCAGCACTGCCCTGGCCACTTCGTCAAGCTCGAGCAGGCTCACGCCCACGGCCGCCTGCTTGCGCATCTGGAGCAGCGCGGTCGCGACGACGCGGCCGGCCGACCGCATAGCCTCGATCTCGGCTGGTGATTTCAGCTCTACCACGGGTCTATGGTGTCAGCCCGCACGCCAGCCACAGCGGCCGGCTCTGACGTGCGGTTAGCCATCGGCGCGCGGTCCGGCCGGGGTGAAGACATACGGCGTCGTGCGGGCGACCGGCTCGAAGCCCAGCCGCTGCAGGATCGGACGGCTGGTCGGCAGCGCGTCGACCTGCAGGTACCGGTAGCCGCGCGCAGCGGCCAGCCCTGCGCGGTAAGCGACCAGCGCTCTGAATATGCCCTTGCCACGCCAGGGGGGCACCGTGCCGCCGCCCCACAGGCCGGCGAAGTCGGTACCTGTGACGAACTCGACCCTGGCCGCGCTGACCGGCTCGTCGCCTGCCATCGCGACCACCATCTGGATCCCTGCCGAATCTAGCTGACCTCGCAGCCGGTCCCCGAGTTCCGGCGAGGGATGGTCGGTGAACGCCAGGTCGTGCACCGTCATCATGGCCGCAAGGCCGGCCTCGTCGGTGACCGGGACCAGGCGGACCCCCTCCGGCAGCACTACACGGGAGTCGATCACGGATGTCTCGGCCACGAGCATCATTTCGTCGTCATCCGGCTCGAACCCGGCCGCCATGAGCCGGGCCGGCAGGTCAGCGGGCTGATCGTAGTCGTAGTACTTCCACTCCACTGGCGTGCCCCGGTCCGTGAAGTACTTCTTCTGCGCCGCGATAACGGCGTCAGCGGTGCCGTCGGTCAGCCCGGACCAGATGATGCAGGAAGTCTCGCTGCCCGGTGCTACCCAGCGCAGCACCCCGTCGTCAGCCTCGACCACCGCGCCTGGTTCGTCCGGCTCGGCCTTGCGCCGGATCTGCTCATCGAAGGCGGTCCGCACCGCGTCAATATTCACAGCGTGCAGCCCACCATGGCAGGCCAGGTGCGGGCAACTTGAATACCCCGGCTCCGGCCGGAAGGGCACTGCCGCCTGCTGGCGGTGCGGACGGGTCCCGCCCTAACCTGGGAAGCGGTAAACACCGTAAATGCCGATCGACGCCACCGGGAGGCACCGTGGGTGACACCAGCCCGCCCGACCAGCCCGAGTCCGGCCAGGCTGACCAGCCCGAGCACGTCACGTTCCTGATCGTTGGTGCTGGGTTCTCCGGTCTGGGCGCGGCGATCAGGCTGAAGCAGGCCGGCTACACCGACATGGTCATCCTGGAGCGCGGCGGTGACGTGGGCGGGACCTGGCGGGACAACACCTATCCTGGCTGTCGCTGCGATGTTCAGTCGAACCTGTACTCGTATTCGTTCGAGCCCAAGGCCGACTGGAGCGAGTCCTTTCCGTCCCAGCCTGAACTGTGGGCGTACCTGCGCTCGGTGGCCAGCAAGCACGCCCTGCGGCGCTTCCTGAGGTTCGGTCACGAGGTGACCGCGGCGCGCTGGGATGCCGGCTCCGGCCGGTGGCGCGTCAGCACGACCGCGGGGAATTTTACCGCCCGGTACGTCATCGCCGCCGTCGGCGCCCTCGTCGAGCCGTCGCTGCCCGACATCCCCGGCATCGAGTCGTTCGCGGGCGCGATCATGCATTCGGCCAGGTGGGATCATGGCTGGCAGGCAGCTGGCCGCCGGGTCGCTGTGGTCGGGACCGGCGCGTCCGCGATCCAGATCGTGCCCTCAATCCAGCCGGAGGTGGAGCACCTGACGGTGTTCCAGCGCACCGCCCCGTTCGTCGTCCCGCACACCAATCATACGGTGAGTACGCAGGTCAAGGGCTTGTACCGGGTGCTACCCGCGAGCCAGCGCGCGTCCAGGATCGCGATTTACTGGATGCGCGAGCTTCTCGCGCTCGGCTTCGTGAAGAACCCGAAGCTTCTCAAGCGGGCTGAGGTCGCCTGGCGCAAGCACATGGAGAGCGCGATTGCCGATCCGGTCATGCGAGCGCAGTTGACGCCGACGTACGACCTGGGCTGCAAGCGAGTACTGCCGTCCAATGACTATTATCCTGCGATCGCCAAGGACAACGTCAGTCTCGTCACCGAGAAGATCATCGAGTTCCGCCCGGATGCGGTCGTTACCGCAGACGGCGCAGAGCACCCTGTTGACACAGTGATCCTCGCAACCGGTTTCCATGTCACAGACAACCCGGCCTTCGGCAAGGTCACCGGCAAGAACGGCCAGACCCTCGCCTCAGCGTTCGGCTCCACCTACCTCGGCACCGTGGTGCCAGGGTTCCCCAATTACTTCCAGCTGACCGGGGCGAACACCGGGCTCGGCCATTCCTCGATGCTCTTGATGATCGAGAGCCAGCTGACCTACATCGCCGACGGCATCGCCAAGACGCTGGCCGGAGACGCGCCGTTCGAGGTGCGTGCCGAGGTGGCGGCGGGTTACAACGCCGAGCTCCAGCGCAAGCTACCGAAGACGGTCTGGGGCTCCGGCTGCTCAAGCTGGTACCTGGACAGCGAAGGCCGCAACCTCACGCTCTGGCCTGGCTTCACCTTTGACTTCCGCCGCCGTACCCGTGAGTTCCGGACCAGCGACTTCACCATCGGCTAGTACGATCTCGGATCGCGGAAACCATGACGGCTAGCGATACGACGACAGCGGCGAGCGCGACAATGGCGACGTAGGTCCAGCTGACAACGATGTAGAACCCCTCGCCAAGCTGGTTGCCACCGGTCCATGTGGCTGGTTTCATCACGACGGCCACGAGCACGGCAACGCAACTTAGGGCAGCGGCAGCCACCAGGAACTGCCGGTAACCAGGCAGCGTAAACGCGCGCCGGCCCGGAGCGTACCTGCCTGCAAGCACAACGAATTGCAGCAGCGCCAGGACGAATACCACCCACAGATACTGCGGCCGGGATCATGTCTGACGACGTCGCGACCTGTCAGAGTCAGCGGTTGCCATTACCGTGGCCGCATGGAACGACTCACCGGGCAAGTCGCGGTCGTTACCGGCGCGACTCGGGGTGCCGGACTGGGCATCGCGCGGGTACTCGGCGAACAAGGGGCGACCGTATACGTCACCGGGCGGTCCGTCCGGGGCGCGCCGACAGTGCCCGAGTATCCCGGCAGCATCGAGGATGCTGCCGATCAGGTAAGTGCCAGGGGCGGGCGCGGGATCCCGGTTCGCTGTGATCACACTGACGAGCAATCGGTCATCGAGCTCTTTGAGCGCGTTCAGGCCGGTCATGGGCGGCTCGACGTGCTGGTGTGCAACGCGTGGGCCGGTTACATGCCATATCCCGAGCACAACAAGTGGTTCGACCAGCCGTTCTGGGAGCAGTCGATGGAGCGCTGGGACGGCATGTTCACCGGCGGCCTGCGCGCGCACCTGATGACAGCCCGGTACGGTCTGCCGCTGATGCTGCCCGCCAGCCGCGGACTAGTGATCTTCACGACGTTCACGATGGGCCGCAAATACCTCGGCAACGTGTTTTATGACGTAGCCAAGAACGGGATCTGCCGGGCCGCCGAGGTGCTGGCCAGCGAGCTTGAGGACCACGAGATCGCTGTGCTGGCGCTGACTCCGGGCTGGGTGCTGGCCGAGCGCATGACCGATCTGACTCCTAGCCAGCGTGCCCAGACCGAGTCCGTCGAATACATTGGCCGGGCTGTCGCCGCGCTCGCCGCCGATCCTGGCGTCATGCGCCGTTCCGGTCAGGCGCTCGCGGTCGGCAATCTCGCCCGCGAGTACGGGTTCACCGACGTCGACGGCCGCCAGCCGACCGCCTACCCGATGGTCTGGTAAGGCACCAGGCTCGGGCGCTTGGCGCGTACCCCGTCGCCGCTGGAGGTGCCGCGCAGCCTTCGCTGCAGCCACGGTGCCGCGTAAGTCCGGGCCCAGTACATGTCCTGCTGCCGCGCTGCCAGCCAGTGCGGCTGGCCAGCGGGATTTGGCGGCAGTGCCTCTCGCCAGTCCGCTGCGACCGGAATGCCCGCCACTTCGGACGCGCGCAGCGCGACCCGGCGGTGCCCGTCTGGTGCCAGGTGCAGTCGGTCCTCGCACCACTCCCGCGGGTCAGCTAGGACTCGCATCGACCATAGGTCGACATGCAGGCAGCCGTGCTTTCTCGCGATCTCGCGCAGCTGGGCGTTGAACGCCGCCGCTTTACCGCGGATCAGGCGGATCACCGGAAAGCCTCCCGGATCGAATCCGGTGAACAGCATCACCTGCCCGCCTGCCTGCCTGAGAGCCGCAATCGCCTGCTCGAACGTGGCTGCCAGGGCGTCCGGGTCCGCTTTCGGGCGGAGCAAGTCGTTGCCGCCCGCAGCGATGCTCACCAGATCAGATGCCATGGCAATGGCAGCTGGTATCTGCTCCTCTGCCACCTGGCTGAGCACCTTGCCGCGGATCGCGAGGTTCGCATACCGGAGCCCGGGCGAGACAGCCGCAAGGTGGCCGGCGAACCGGTCAGCCCAGCCCCGGAACGTACCGTCTGGATACGGATCACCGACGCCCTCAGTGAAGCTGTCACCAAGGGCGACGAACGATCGCACCGGCAGTATCGACCCAGCAGACTGCGCCGTTCCGTCCGACAGCACCTGATTCCGCGCCTCCTGCCTGCCCTCGCGGCTTTCGCCCCGCACCGGTTGCCCTTGCACCGGCCGCAGGTCAGGCTAGCAGCGGCCCGGAGCATGCCGATCGGCCACCATGAAGCCAAACCCTTGGAGGACTTCTGTCATGCGCGACGTGCAGGTACGGCCCGCGGCCGAGCGCGACTTTGCTGGGATCGCCGCAGTGGCCATCGCGACAGGTCAGCATGACGAGTGGGGTGGTAGCAATCCTGCCTACGTCTGGCATTTGCTGCGCCATGGCCAGGTCGTCGTCGCTGAGCTGGCAGGGACGGTCGCTGCGTTCGGTGCGGTCCGCCAGATCGGCAGGGGGGACGACGCCGTGAGCATGTTGTGCGACCTGTTCGTCGACCCGGCCGCGCAAGGCCGCGGCTGCGGCCGAGCAATGCTGACCGATCTTTGGGGCCAGGCCCGGCGCAAGATGACCTTCAGTAGCCTCCACGCCAACGCGATGCCGTTGTACACCAGCTTCGGGCTCGATGCCTGGTGGCCGCTGCTCTACCTTCGCGGCTGCACAGCCCGGCTGCCGGTCATCGGCGAATGGACTGTTGAGCCCGTCAGCACGGCAGCGGTCGCCGGGTACGAGTTCAGGCTGACCGGCGACGACCGGTTGGCCGACCACGAGGCCTGGGCCGCCCGGCCTGGCGGTGAGTCGGTACTGGTCAGCCATAACGCGGAGGTCGTTGCAGCCGGGGCTGTCGCGGTCAGCGGCCGGGACCGGGGAATCGTGCACCTGGCAGTCTCGCCGGCTGCCGACGACGGCGCCGCTGCGGCAGCGGTACTGCAGACGCTGGCCCATCTGGGGGGCGAGGTGGCGAATGTTTGCTTGCCGGCGCCGCATCCGGCGGTCCGGGCACTGCTAGCAGCTGGCTGGCGCTTCGATGAGTTCGATCTGTTCATGGCCAGCGAGCCGGGCCTGGTCGACGCGCGGCGCGCGGTGCCGTCGCCGGCGCTGGCATGACGGCGTGGGCGCAGCCTTCCCCGCTGACAACGTCCGGGCTCCGATCACCGGCTCAGCTACAGGGATCCGCTGCCACAAGTGCCTCAGGAACAGCATGGGACGTATCACCGGCCCGTACGGGGTCAAGTCGAGCATGCAGCCCGCGAACCGCCGCGGGTAGCTGCCCTACATGCCCCGGTAGTAGCAGAACACGGTACGGCCTTCACCTCGGTCGATGGCGGCGATGTCAGCCGCCGAAGCTTCTTCTCTCGAATTTCGCCGATAGGTTCTCAGCACGTCGCCGGCCGTTAGCTAGTTGCGGCCGGCCCGTCACCGTCACCTGTCCTGCTCCAACTGTCCTCCTTGCTAAGCGCAGTGGTCACCGGGTGGCTGAGCTATGCCGGAGCGATCGTTTCGGCCAGCGCGCCTGCGTAGAAGTGCCTGACGGCATCGAGCAGCTCATCAAGAGGGGGCCACCACGGGCCGTGCTCAAGTGACCTCAGAGTGTCCAGCAGAATCGCGGCCTGGGCTGCTGTGTTCGCAGAGGCCGAGATGCCAGCGACGGCGACCCGGCGCGGGCGCACACCGCGGAGCGGACCCAGGTAAAAGTCCGGCCCGGTAGCGCTGAGCTGTGTCGGCGCGACCACGAGGTAGTAGTCGGGCAACTCGAACTGCTTGTCGCGCCAGGCGCCCAGCGCCTCTGCAGCGCGTGCCTCAAATGCCTGCGGGGCTCCCGGCCCCGCGGTCGGCTCCCACATCGTGCTCCAGGCTGCTGCGACCCCGGCCAGCGGATCGTCCGGCACGATCACGAACATGGACCGGCGGCGCGCCGCTTCCCGCATGGCCCGCGCTCCCGGCTCCCACCCGCTCCCCGGCCGACCGCGGCCGGGCTCGTCCTGCTCGTCAGGAACGGTTGGCGGCCGTGCCACAGAGACGTTGCCTGAGCGGCCCAGTGCGGCCAGCAAGCTGTCCGTTATCTCGCCGGTCAGGCCGACAACAGTGGCTGACTCGCGTCGCATTGCATGATCCTAAAACTGACCCGGCCTCAGCGGGATGCCCGCCCGGAGGCATCTCGCTGGGCGGCTAGCAGTGGTATCGCCGCGACCTTCTCGGCGGTCAGGTCGCCCCAGCGAATGCCGGCGTCCGGCCGCGGCCCGCGCCCGCTCCGGCAGTCGATGACGCGGTCAGGCGTGACGATAAAGTCAACCGGCACATCGTGATTCGTCAGCGGGATCTCACCAGCAGCGCGCACCTGGAGCTCGTGCACGGTCGTCGCACACACCGTGTCCGGGCCGATCAGGCCTGCCGCGGTGGCAAGCGCGAATTCAAGATCAGCGAATCCGCCGCCCTTGCCCAGGCGGGCACCGTCCTCCCCTGCTGCCACGCTGCCCATCACGACAAGATCAACAGGCGTGAGGTCCGTCAGCCTGACACGCCGCGCGGACCTGGACGCACCGCTGATCGAGGCGGCCTTGCGCGGCGGGTCAGACAGGTGGTCCGGGTCAAGGGCGAAGAATGGCTCCTCGCCTGCTAGCCGCGGAACCGCCATGTAGACGGTCTTCCCGTCCTCGAGCGCGCGCTGCCGGACCGGCAGCTGGGCGGAATCCGGATTAGCTTTCAGGGTGCCGGCTGTTTGCCATGCGGGCAGGTCGCGAAGCCGGCCAGCCGCTGCCTCGGCTCCGGTGAAGTTCGGGATCCTGCCCTCCGCCCCGGGAAACCGGGCCACTTTAGCCGCCCGCAGCGCGCTCCACACTTCCTGTCGCAGTTCTGCCTTAGCGGCCAGGATCTCGGCGGGCCCGCCGGCATCACGATCGTGTCGTGGCGCCGCCCGATTCATGTTTCCATCCTGCCCGGACGGTCACAGGTCCGGACGGTCACAGGTACGGCCCCGCGCCTGCATGCGGGACGCTTGCCAGGTGCGCGTGCTCGATAAGGATGTTCTCGACTGCCTGCACGTCGACTGGCGTGATGAAGGGCTGGACGGAAGTTCCGATGTCCAGTATCAGCGCGGCTGATTTGCCGGGCCGACTTGGATCGAGGCTGGCCCAGTAACGCGGATTGGCAGTGCCCCAGATACGGAGATTGCCGCGGAACGTGCCAAGATCAACACGCTTGGCCGAGCGGATCGTCGCGTACGGAATCCGCTTGGCGCCCCAGAGGTAGTACCAGTGGATGACGATCGCGTCATCGGTGCAGGTGATCCACCGGTCGTGATAGAGATCAGCCATACGGCCATTATCCCGAGTGCGCAACGGGGGTCGCGAAACCCCGCGGTTGATACTGGCGGATGCCACAAGTACGGCCATCAGGTAATCCCCCACACGTCGGCCATCGGCGCTAAGAACGCGGCAGCCGGCTACTACTGGTCCGGCGGCGGGTCAGGCACGTATTACACCTACAACACCTCGGACGGTACCGTCTCGGTGCTGCCGAACACGCCGTCGACCGGCATCTACCAGGTCTCGTTCAACGCTGCCTGCCCGAGCGGACTGTCCTGCTCGGGCAGGCACGCCTGTCCGGCTACAGTTCGGAACATGGCGACTGTGGCCGATGTCCGGCGGATCGCGCTCGGCCTGCCGGAGACTTCCGAGCGAGAGTCCCGCGGAAGCCTGGACTGGCGAGTCAAGGACAAAGGGTTTGTGTGGGAGCGCCCGCTGCGCAAGGGCGATGTCGAGGCGCTGGGCGACCGGGTGCCGGCCGGACCGGTGTTTGCGGCACGCACCGCCGATGAAGGCACGAAGCTCGCGCTGATCGCTGACAACCCGCGCGTGTTCTTCACGACGCCGCACTTCAACGGTTATGCGGCGGTGCTGTTCGAACTTGACCAGATCAGCGTCGAGGAACTTGCCGAGGTCATCACCGACGCCTGGCTTGCCCGCGCGCCCGCCACGCTCGCTAAGGCTTTTCTCGCTCGCTGACCCCGCTTTCCGGTTCCTGGATCCCGTGCGCGCAAGCTACGGTCGATAACGGGCATTGACCGGCCAAAGCGGCCGGTTCATACTCGTCAGTAACCTTGAGGTGCAGAGCGGTTCGCGCACTGCTGGCGCTGCCGTTACGCGCTTTTCACGTGCCGCAACGAGGCGGTACCTGATCCATTCCTGTCTGGCTGTAGTCATCTGTTGACCCAGCCATATCTAGTCATGAATGCGAGAGGGAAATGAATCTTCGGCGACCTGGCAGGTTAGCTGGCCTGTCCGCAGTCATCGCAGGCACTGCGTTAGCACTTGTCGCGGGCAGCATGCCCGCCCAGGCCTCGTCGTCCCTGCCGCTGCAGGGCGAGGCGCAGGCCTTCCTTAACTCGACGCTGATCTGGAATTACACTGCCGCGCCAGCAGGCGCGAACCGGCCGTGCACTCCTTCGGCCGCGCATCCGTATCCGGTCATCCTGACCGAGGGCACATTCGCCAGTATGTATAACAGCTTCGGCGCGATATCGCCTGACCTGGTCAACAATGGCTACTGTGTCTATGCCTTCAATTACGGCCAGACTATTCCGTTCAGCGGGTTTTATGCCATGGGCAGCATCGCCTCGTCTGCTGCCGAACTGTCGACCGAAGTGAACACTGTGCTCAGCGAAACGGGCGCCAGCAAGGTCGACATCGTCGGGTGGTCGCAAGGCGGCATGATGCCCAGGTACTACATCAACGACCTTGGCGGAGCGTCCAAAGTCAACATGCTCGTCGGGTTCGCTCCATCGAATTACGGCACGAACCTGGACGGCGTCGTCAACCTGGTCTCTGATCTTGGCGCGCTGGGCGTCACCACCGCACTGCTATCTGTCACCTGCGAGGCCTGCGTCGAGCAGATCCAGGACTCCTCCTTCCTCAACGGCCTCAACCAGACGCCGACGGTGGCCGGCGTGAAGTACGTCGTCATCGAGACTGCCGACGACGACGTTGTGACGCCCTACACCAATGCGCTCCTCCCGGCCGCGGCCAACGTGCAGGACATCACGCTGCAAACCCAGTGCCCGCAGGACGCCAGTGATCACATCTCGATCCCTTACGACTCCAACGCCCTGCAGGACATGATCAACGTGCTCGGGCCGGACAGCCCGACTTTCCAGCCCTCGTGCGCGGCCGTGGGGCCGATCATCGGCAACGTCTAGCTACTGACGCGGGAACGTGGCACGCCCGGGCTAGCAGTGCTTTCCCGGGCAGTGCCCTCGCACGCACTGTCTGCGCGGCCCGGTTTCGCGGGCGCTAGCTCGCAGCCCTGCCCGTCCTTGCGCGCCGCCCCGCGCGGCGTGCTGACATCGGGCTAAAGCTGGAGAGGTATCGTCGGCGGCCGGGCCACAGACAATACGGCGCTGCGGGGCAGGCGGTGAGGCCATGGCGAATGGACCCGGCGGGTCGCGGCCACGCCTTAGGCAACTCCCGATGTTCGCCATCTGCGCGCCGGGTGTCGGTCGGCTGCTGCGACGTCAGCTTGCGGCAGCGGACGGCATCGATGTCACTCGCGGCGGGTTCGACGGCCAGAGCGACATGGTGTTCTTTGCTGCCGACCGGGCGGGCCGCGCGCATGCGCTGCGATCCCGGCTGGCCGAGGACGTGTTCGCCGAGATCGGTCGTGCAAGCCGGGGTGGCCCCGCTCGTCCGGGCCGGACGGCCTCGGCCGCTGCGGTGGCCACCATGACCTGGCAGCCCGCCGCCGTGGAGCGCGCGCTGTCGGTCTGGGCCGACGAGGTCCGGCAGCTGTCCGGGTCGATGACGTACCGGGTCACGGCGCAAGTGCGCGCGCAGTCACGCCTGCAGCGGTCGGATTTGCGCCGGGCAATGGCTGCAGTCATCGGCGCGGATAAGCCGCGCTGGAAGTTCGACGAGCGGCCTGCCCTGGAGTTTCAGCTGAGCGAGTGGCACGACGGCCAGTACGTGGCAGGCCTGCGGATCAGCGTCCCGACCGGGCTGCGGGCCGGGCGCACGGCTGCGCAGTCAGGACTGCTGCCTGTGACGGTTGCTGCCGCGATGGTGCAGCTGGCCGGCGACGCTGCAGCGGTATCTCCGCGCTCACCGGGCCGGATTCTGCTTGACCCGTGCTGCGGCGCGGGCACGATCCTGGCCGAGGCAGCGGCTGCCGGCTGGAGGGCTGAAGGCAGCGACATAAACCCGGCAGCGGTGGAAACCGCGAGCAGGTCCGCCGCGGGCGTGCCAGTCCAGCTCGGCGACGCCCGCGAGCTGCTGCTGGCCGACGACTGCGTGAGCGCGTGCGTGTCGTGGCTGCCCGGCCAGGTGCCGGGCAGCTGGCCGGAGTTCGCCAGGTCAGTGCTCGCTGAGCTGAGCCGGGTCACGCGTAGTGGCGGTCGCGTGGTGCTGCTGGCGCCTGACCTGCCGCGCGCGGTGATTCCGGCAGCGCTCCGGCTGCGCAAGCAGTTCCCGATCCAGTTGCCCGGCACCAGCTTGCCCGGTACAGAGCAGTCGATCTGGGTCTTTCACCGGGCTTGAGCCCGGTGGCCCGGAACGACAGAGGCCCGGAACGACAGCAGTCATGCTGCCCCTGTCGCTCTAACGACAGCATCAGCACGACTACTGCGGTTGAGGGCCCGGTAGCGCCCGGCCGGAGCGCGCCGTGTTTGGGCGAAATGCGAGTCATAGGGCGGAAACTGCCGTCCGATGCAGTCGTCACTGGCCCGGTCTGTAGTACGTTGCCGAGAGCTGCGGCCAGTTTTCACCGCGAACGTGACTAAGAACCCGGCATATAGGTGGATAAGGTCGTGGTCAAGCGCTGGAACGGGTGAAGAGCCGCCGATCCGGCCAGCTACGAGCGCTTGCGGCCGATGGCGAAATAGGACACCGGGCCCAGCAGGTTGACGGCCATCGCAGCGCGCCACAGTGCCTTAGGGCCGCGAATCTGGGCGGCCGGCCGGCGCTTGATGTCAATCAGCGCAGCGATCTTCAGTGACAGCTCCGCTCCTGCCGCGGCAAGCAGCAAGGCTCGCTGGCGATCGCTGAGCTCGGCCCACTTCCTCTGCGCTTCCGCAACGGCCGCGCCGTTCCTGGCCATCGTTCTGCCCTCTTTCCGATCGGGCTGTTCTGCCTGCGGCTGATTCGTTTGCGGCTCAGCGGCGATTCTCCCCCCAGCAGCAGCCGGCGCGCCATCGCCCGTCGGTTGCGCGTCGTTCGTCTGCGACCCGCCATCCGCGGCCGGGCGGGCGGCCGCGGGTGGTCTGGCCGCGTTCCCGTCTGGATAGATTTTCGTGACAGTCTGCACCCCCGCGGCTTGCGGCGGGCCTGTTTTCTGACGGGCCGGTCCAGTGTCGCCGCGTCCTTGGTTACTGTCTGTGATATTTCGATATCTGGCTATTTAGCGACCCGGGGCGTGGACCCTCGCGACGTAGACAGGCGTTGCCTGTGCAATGAAATAAGCCTAGATAGGCGATTGGGGCGATGCGGGCGAGGCGCTGGTTTTGCCCAATCCGGGCAGTCAGCTATGGGGCGGACCTGCGGTAATGACGGATAGTAATGACCCTAAACGCTCTTGTAGTATCACGCGAGTGGAGTCGATGTTGTGTCAGGTACTCATCGACCGGGGTGCTGAGCTAAGTGCACTGAGTGGCGCGCTGGCCGCGGCGACCGAGGGCCGCGGCGGGATGGTGTTCGTCACCGGGGATGCCGGGGTGGGAAAGTCCAGGCTTGTACGGGAAACTGTCAGCCAGGCCTTCCAGCGCGGGCTGCGAGTCCTAGGCGGACGTGCAACTGAATCAGCAGTGCCCGTGCCATATCGCCCGGTTACCGAGGCGCTGATGGGTGCGGCGCGGGCGGGCATCGTGCCTGAGGCGCCAGGCATAGCTGACTATCGCGCTGCACTTGGCACCCTCGTGCCGGAATGGAGCCGGCCCGGCGACGGCGATGCCGAAGTCTCGCCCGTCATCTTCGGCGAGGCACTGCTTCGCATGCTGGCGCTGCCGGGCGGTCCGGCCGGGCTGCTGACGCTCGAGGACCTGCACTGGGCCGACCCCGAAACGCTTGCGATCGTCGAGTACCTGGCTGACAACCTCGCCACGGCCCACGTTCTTTGTCTGGTCACGCTGCGGGACACTGAACCGTCGGCGTGCCTTGACCTGATGCATTCCGTTTGCGCCCGGCGGGCGGCGACCAGGGTCGAAGTGCCGCGGCTGCGGCGGCTCGCGGTCGCCGAGATGGCCGCGGCGTGCCTGCACACCCGCGAACTGCCCCCGGCAGTCAGTCAGCTACTTGCCGACTGCGACGGCCTCCCGTTCGCAGTCGAGGAGATCCTCGCCGCGGCTGTCTCGTCTGGCGAACTGGTGCGCAGCGGGACTGGCTGGGAGGTAAACGAGGGGGTCGTGACGGGTGTGCCCGCCTCGATCGTCGGTTCGGTGCGCAACCGGCTAGCAGCCCTCGAGCCGAAGGCCCGGAGCGTGATCGTGGACGCCGCAGTACTCGGCCGCCAGTTCGACTGGAAACTGCTTCCGGACGTGGCTGAGATCAGCGAGCCGGAGGTCCTGGACGCGCTCGACCAGGCACACAAAGTGCAGCTAATCGAGCCACTCAGGACAAACGGCGGGACGTTCCGCTTCCGGCACAGCCTGACCCGCGACGCGATCGTGTCGGATCTGCTGCCGCCGGAGCGGGCCAGCAGGTCCGAGCGCGCCGCGGCCTCGATCGAGGAAGCCCATCCTGACTTGCCCGGGTCGTGGTGCGAGCTGGTTGCCGAGCTCCGCGCCGCAGCCGGGCAGCCAGTTGGGGCCGCGCGCTTGCTGCTGGCAGCAGGGTTGCGCGCTATCGCGCAGGGGGCGCTCACCAGCGCGATCGCATGCCTCCAGGATGCGCAGAAGCTGCTGGCCGGAACCGCAGCCGCCGACGGCATGCTGGACATCGAGATTGCCGAGGCGCTCGTCGAGGCACTGGCGCTGTCCGGTGACGTAGAGCAGCTCGGGCTGCTAGCCGATGACCTGATCGGGCGGCTCGAAGCAGCGGGCGCTGAGCCGCGCCGTCAGGCTCTCATCCGGATCAGGGTCGCGAGCACTAGGCCGGAGGACAATCAGGTCGCCGCAGCGGAGCAGCTAGCGCAGGCGAGCGCGACTGCGGCGGAACTGCAGGACGCCGAGCTGGCGAGCCGGGTCGACGCAGTCGCGGCGCGGTATGCGCTCGCGACCGGTGAGCTTGACCAGGCCCGGCAACTCGCGGCACGCTCGCTGGCTGCGGCGCAGGCCACCGGTCCGGCCGGCTGGGCAGCCGAGGTCGTGATCGAGTCACTGGACGTGATTGGGCGGAGGGAACGCGCACGGGACCTCAGCGCTGCGCGCACCGCGTTCGAGCGTGCTTACCAGGTCGCCGACGAGCGGGCGCTCGGCGTGTGGCGAATCAGGATGCTGCACGAGCTTGCCACGGTCGACATGCTGACCGACCTGGCGACGACCAGGCTGGGCGAGGTCCGGGAGGCTGCACTTGAGGCTGGCCTTCTCTCCACCGCGACCATGATCGACCTGCAGGTTGCGAACTTGCTAAGCCTCGGATCGGACCTGGACGCATCGCTCGCCGCAGCGCGCCTCTGCGAGCGGGGCGCCGCCCAGACCAGCGCGCACCGCGTGGAGGCGATGGCCACCTGTCTGGAGGCCCTCGTATTCGCGATCCGGACCGACGTCCCTGCTACCGAGCTGGCCATCGCGCGCGCCGAGGCAATCTTGCCCGGCGCCCCGGAAGTCCTGGTCCAGAGCAGGGGCCAGGTCGCAGTGCTCGCGGCGCTATTCCGCGATGACATCGCGCGCGCGGTTAGGGAGAGCGCAGCGGCAATGGCCTACAGGGACCGGGCAGCGAGCGAACCGAAGCGCTGGCAGGGCTTTTACTCGCCCGTGCAGGCCCCGCTGGTGGCCAGGGGCAGATCGTGGGGTATTGCCGCGCTGCTGCAGGCTGTCACCGGCGGCGACGGCAGGGGCGCGATCGAGCAGGCCACAGCGGTAGAGGCAGTCGGTACCTGGAACCGGGGCTGCCTGGCCTACGCCGAGGCCGTGCTCGAAGGCGGGGCCGGCCACCGGAAGCGCGCCACAGCGCTCGCCGAGGAGGGCAGCGCGGACTTCGCGCAGTTCGCGCCCTGGTGGAATCACCTGGCCCAGCGACTGGTGGCGCCGCGCGCGCTCCAGGAGGGCTGGGGACAGCCGGTCGCATGGATGCGCGACGCCGCGGCAGGGTTCGAGATCACCGGGCACGACCGGCTTGCGACCGCGTGCCGCGGCATCCTGCGCAGGGCCGGTGAACGGGTGCCGCGATCAGGCCGGGGGATCGCCCAGGTGCCGCCGCAGATGCGGCGGCTGGGTGTGACTAGCCGCGAGATGGATGTCTTCCTGCTGGTAGCGAGGGGTTTCTCGAACGCTGAGATTGCCGCCAGGCTGTTCATCTCGCCAAAGACCGTCGAGACTCACGTCGCTAACCTCGTCGCCAAGACCGGGCAGTCCGGCCGGCGTGAGCTAGTCGCCCATGCCGCACGGTTCGTTCCGTTATAGGGCGGTCAGCGGCGAGCCTGCGGTTACGGGTGGCTTTCGCGTAGTCCGCTCCTGGGATGCTGCTTAACTCAGGATCCCTGGCCCGCTAGCTCAGGGTTGGCCCGATGCGCACATGTGTCCGCTGAGTGCATGCTGGTGTCTAGTAGCTCAACGGTTTACTACCTGCAGCACCGGCTACCCCCCGGCCAGTCCTGCCGCCTCCAGGCATTGTCCAATGCTGGCAGCAGCCCACCTTCGCCGGTGCCAGGTGAAGGAGGAAGGACTCGTGACGGTACACGCTGACCCCACCAGCGATCACCGGGCTCGATTTGAAGCAGACGCGATCCCGTACATGCGGCAGTTGTTCCCCGCCGCGCTGCGTCTGACCCAGGAAAGGTGCGACGCCGAGGATCTGATTCAGGAGACCTTCGCCCGTGCCTACCAGAAGTTCGATCAGTTCAGCCCTGGCACCAACCTGAGGGGGTGGCTGTACACAATCATGGTGCGCACGTTCTACGGCATGTGCCGGAGCAGAACCCGCCGGCCTGCTGAGGTGCTGGCGGCGGACCTGCACGAGTCGGCCGACGGTCATGACAGCCTGGTAGCGCCGTCGCGCTCGGCGGAGGCTGAGGCGCTCGTCGGCATCAGCGACTCCGCGATCATGGCGGCACTGAGCGAACTGCCCTCGAGCTTCAAGACGGTCATCTACCTGGCCGACATCGAGGGTTACCAGTACGGCGATATAGCGGAGATTATGGG
>Ga0335072_10004402_pt1 | contig 20929 bp, 19 predicted proteins | sample Lox_Sample_21_FD_206725 | JGI IMG/M metagenome (GOLD analysis project Ga0335072, IMG submission 206725) | Soil microbial communities from Loxahatchee National Wildlife Refuge, Florida, United States - Lox_Sample_2.1 | ecosystem: Environmental > Terrestrial > Soil > Wetlands | place: USA...
TGCGGCCTGCTCGGCGGTCAGGCGCCCTCGCTCGACACCTCGCTCGAGCTGAGCCCTGATCCGCTCGAGGCCGGTGTCGAGCGCGTCGCGGAGGGGGTCGTGCAGCAGCGTGCGCGCTCCCGAGAGACAGGCGAGCTGCGCGATCCCGGCACCCATCGTGCCGGCGCCGGCGACCCCGATCGTCTTCGGGGGCTCGACGTCGGCGCTCACGCAGGCACGAGCGCGTTCACGCCGGTCAGCGCGCGCCCGATGATCAGCTTCTGGATCTGGGAGGTGCCCTCGTAGAGGGTGGTGACCCGGGCATCGCGTAGGTAGCGCTCGACCGGGTAGTCGTCGACGTATCCGGACCCGCCGTGGACCTGGATCGCGGCGTTCGCGCACCGGACCGCGGCTTCGGTGGCGAACAGCTTCGCGATCGACGTCTCGGTCGTGTTCGGCTTGCCCTGGTCCTTGAGATACCCCGCGCGCCACACCAGCATCCGCGCCGCGTCCGTCTCAAGCGCCATGTCGGCGATCATCTCCTGGACCAGCTGGAAGCCGGCGATCGGGCGGCCGAACTGCTGGCGGTCCTTCGAGTAGCGGATCGACGCATCGAGGCAGCCCTGGCAGATCCCGACGCAGCCCGCGGCGACGCTGTAGCGACCGGAGTCGAGCGAGCTCATCGCGACCTTGAAGCCGTCGCCGATCTCGCCCAGCATGGCCCCGTCGGGCGCTTCGACGTCATCCAGCGATATGGCGGCCGTGTCCGAGCCGCGAAGGCCGAGCTTGTGGTGGACCTCCTGGGGCTGGAAGCCGGGCTGATCGGTGTCGACGAGGAAGCAGGCCAGACCACGATGGGCTTGCTCGGGATCGGTCTGGGCGAACACCAGGGCGAGCTTGGCGTGGTTGCCCATCGAGATGAACATCTTCGCCCCGTTGATCCGCCATCCCGTATCGGTACGCATCGCGCGCGTGCGCTGGTTGGCCGCGTCCGAGCCCGTGTCGGGCTCGGTCAGCGCGAAGCAGCCCAACCACTCGCCCGAGCACAGCTTGGGTAGGTAGTGCTGCTTCTGGTCCTCGGTGCCCCAGCGCAGGAGCGCCGAGCACACGAGCGAGGTCTGCACGGACACGACGGTTCGCATCGCGGAGTCGCCCCGGCCGATCTCTTCCACGATCAGGCCATAGGTCAGATAGTCGAGGCCGGCGCCGCCGTACTCGTGCGGCACGATCGCCCCAAGGTAACCCTGCGCGGCGATCTTGGCTACGAGCTCGAGATCGAAGTGCTCGTTGCGGTCGTTCTCTCGCGCACGCTCGACGATCTCGTTATCGGTGAAAGCTCGCGCCGTCTCCTGGACAAGGCGCTGCTCGTCGGTGAGCTCGAAGTCCATGGCTGCGGACGCTACCAGCCCCCGTCGCGCGGCGGCGACGGGGGCCGGCAGGACCGACGTACCCCTGGCTTAGGAGGCTGGAGGCAGCATCGAGGGGCTCGTCGTCGCGGGCGAGACCTGAATCGTCACCGGCGTCGAGGCGCCGCCGACGTTGCCGCGTTCGCCGAGGATCCGGGCGCGGAACTGGTACGCGCCCGCCTTGCCGAACGTCCAGCCGAACTGGAACGTCGAGGCGTTGGTGACGAAGCGGATCTCCTCGTTATGCCAGTCACCATCCGCGCCGAGGCGCTGGAGGTAGATGAGGTGACCGGCCTTGTCGGGCAGCACGGTGCCGGTGAACGTCACGTGGCCACCGATCTCCGAGGTGGTCGAGCTCGGGGTCATCGTCAGCACGTCCTGGATGCCCTCGAACAGCACCGCGCTGTGACGGTGCGGGGCCAGCGTGGTCCGCACCTGGTAGACGGTGTTGTAGGTCGGCGTCTGGGGCGCAAACGTGTAACTGCCACCTGAGCCCGTGGTCGTGTCGGCAACCGGAGTCAACTGACTTTGGTAGGCGTCGCGGGCCCACAGGGTTACCGGCGTGCTGGCCGGCGCATTGGCGAGCACGCCCGAGATGGTGACCGACTGACCGTAGGAGATCAGCTGATCGGAGCTCGAGATCGTGAAGTCCGGCACCTGCTTCTGCTGGACCGCGACCGTGACCGGGTTCGCGCTCCCCTCGATGTTGCGAATATCGGCCGGGAACAGGACGCGGACAGTGTGGTCGCCGGCGAACCGCCAGGCATAGGTGATCGCGTAGTTCGATCCCCCGTCGAGGCGGCCGCTCTTAAGGTCACGCCAGGTTCCGTTGTCGGTCTCCTGCTGGAGGAAAACGCGCTCGAAGGCGTGGTTCGGGGTAACCGAACCCGTGAACGTGACCTGCTGGCCCGTGACCGCGGTCGTCGTGCTCGCCGACATGCTGACCGAAGCCTCGACCCGCTCGAACACGGTGCGGCTGTGGATCTGATGGATGCCCGCTTCGCGCACGAACCAGCTGCGATTGGTCAGCACCACGTCCTCGGCGCGGGTGAACTCGTAGAACCCATGAGAGTCGGTCTTGGTCACGCCGATCTGGGTATAGCCGAGGCCAGAACCCGCGAGGTGGTGATACAGCACCACCGTTTGGCCACCCACCGGTCCCACGTGCAGGAAGCCATAGATGAACACTCCATCCCCGGCTTGCGGGAGCGGATTCGGGATGGCGTTGATGGTGAGACCTTGATTGTGTCTCGGCGCTGCAATGACAACGCTCGGCACGGCAACAGCCACGAGCGTGGTCACCACTGACGCGAGCACGGCAAGGCGAAGGCGCATAGCGCTCCTTTCCCAGCGTGTTGTTATGTGGCGCCGCCGCTGGACTCCCGGCTCCCGGTCAGGCGGTGGCGATGAGACGGCCCTGAAAACACCCGACCCCACCGAAAAGTTGCGGTACTACCGTTGCGGTACTACTAGACTCACGATGGGTGGATCCGTTTACCCTCGTCGTCGTCGGGGGCCTGGGCGTCCTGGTGCTGGTGTTCTGGCTCATCGGCTCCTACTACCCGGGCTCGGGGCTCGAGCAGCTGGGGCTCAAATCCGCCCGGGAGCTGGCCGAGCGGCGCGAGGAACTCGAGGCGGAGGATCTCGATCAGCTGCTGCGCGCGCACAACGCGCGCCGGCGGGCCAGGGGCGAGCCGGAAGTGACCGCCGAGCAGCTCGAGGCGCGCGTGCTGCGTGAGCTCGGCGAGCAGCGCCGGCCCGAGCGGTGATTACGGCCCGGTTTGGCCCGCTGCCTGATCATCGGATGCGGTTGCCGGGGCCGGCTGCTCGCGAGCGAGCTGATCGCCCGCGGGCATGCAGTCCGAGGAACGACCCGGGACCGGCAGCGCGCCTCCGAGATCGAGGCGGTGGGCGCCGAGCCGGTGGTGGGAGATCCGAACATGATCGCGACGCTGGCCGGGGCGCTCGAGCACGTGGCCGTTGCCTGCATCCTGCTCGGCTCGGCGGCCGGGATGCCGGAGCAGCTGTCCGCGCTGCACGGCTCGCGACTGGACATGCTGCTCACGCGGATGGTCGACACGACGGTCCGGGGCGTGGTGTACGAGGCTGCCGGGTCGGTCGCCCCCGACGTTCTCCGCGGCGGCGCGGCGCGCGTGCGAACGCGCTGCGAGGACTCGCGGATCCCGTTTGTGCTGCTCCAGGCGAATCCCCGCGAGCACCGCGCGTGGGGAGCCGAAGCGGTGGGCGCCGTCGAGCGTGCGCTCGATGGCGGTCCGGTTGGTCCACGATAAACTGAAACCCAAGAAATAGATAAAAGGTGATCGGAATTCGGAGGACGAGATGGCTGACTATGCGAACGACGTGCTCGTCGAGCCGGAGTGGCTTGAGCAGCACCTGAACGACGACTCGATCAGGATCGTCGAGGTCGACGAGAACCCGGCTCTGTACAAGGAAGCGCACATCCCGGGTGCCATCGGGTTCGACTGGCGACTCGAGCTCCAGGATCAGGTCAAGCGCGACTTCCTCGGCCCCGCGGAGTTCGGCGCGCTGTTCGGCAGCCGGGGGATCTCGGGCGACCACCAGATCATCCTGTACGGCGACCGCAACAACTGGTTCGCTGCCTACACCTACTGGTACCTCAAGTACTACGGGCACGACAACGTCAGGCTCCTGAACGGTCCGCGGGAGCGCTGGATCGCCGAGGGTCGCCCGACGACGACCGACGTGCCCGACTATCCCGCAGCGAGCTTCACCGCCCGGTCCGGGGACGACTCGATCCGGGCCAAACGTCAAGAGGTCCTGAGCGCCCTGGAAGACTCCCACCAGCTGGTGGACGTGCGCTCGCCCCAGGAGTACTCGGGTGAGCTGATCGCGATGCCCGGCTACGAGAGCGAGGGCGCCCAGCGCGCCGGTCACATCCCGGGCGCGAAGTCGATCCCCTGGGCGCAGGCGGTCAAGGAGGACGGGACCTTCAAATCAGCCGACGAGCTGCGCGACCTGTACGGCGGCAAGGGCGTGCTGTCGGGCGACCCGATCATCTCCTACTGCCGGATCGGGGAGCGCTCGGCGCACACCTGGTTCGTGCTCCATGAGCTGCTCGGCGAGCCCGACGTCAAGAACTACGACGGGTCGTGGACCGAGTGGGGGAACCTGGTCAACGTCCCGATCGAGAGGGGCTGAGGTCCGCCCGCGCGGCGTTCGCGATGCTGAGGAGCGGTCCGATCCGGTCGAACAGGTCGGCCAGGATCCGGGCCGTCGCTCCCCAGATCAGGTGATCGCCCACCACATAGGTGTCGGTCCGGATCGGGATGCCGCGGCGGATCAGCCGCCGGCGGCCATAGCCGGCTAGAAGCGCGTCGAGCGGCAGCTCGAGCACCTCGGCGACCTCGCCGGCGCTCGGCGTCCACGTCCGGCCCGCCTCGATCAGGCCCACGAACGGGTACACCGCGTACCCGGTGGCGATCGTGGGCGTGGGCTGGAGCGCCCCCACGATCTCGACGGCATCGGCCGGCAGCCCGATCTCCTCGTGGGCCTCCCGCAGCGCCGTGACGCTGAGGTCTGGCTCGCCCTCCTCGTAGCGTCCCCCCGGAAACGAGATCTCGCCCGGGTGCCGGCGCAGGTCGTCCTGGCGCTTGGTGAACACGGCGTGCAGCCGCCCGTGGTCGAGGTACAGAGGCACGAGGACGGCCGCGTTGGTCGCGCCCCGAACGTCGAGCGTCAGCGCGTCCGGCACGGTCAAAAGCACCCGCCGCAGATCGTCGCCGAGGTGGTCGTTGCCCGTCGGCATCCGCTGACTATATTCGCGACCGATGCGCGCGCTGATCGTCGTCGACGTGCAGAACGACTTCTGCCCAGGTGGGGCGCTGGCCGTCCCGGACGGCGATGCCGTCGTGGAGGCGGTGAACCGGCTGGCCTCCGAGGCGCGGTTTGTCGTCGCCACCCGCGACTGGCATCCCGCCGATCACAACTCGTTCGCCGAGCAGGGCGGTCCATGGCCCGTGCACTGCGTGCAGGGCACTCCGGGGGCCGAGCTGCGGGCCGGGATCGACCGCGACCTGATCGACGTCGTCCTCGACAAGGGACAGGCGCGCGACACCGACGGGTACTCGGGGTTCGAGGGGACCGGGCTCGAGGAGCTGCTGCGCTCGCGGGGCGTTGATGCGGTCGACGTCGCCGGGCTCGCGCTCGACTACTGCGTTCGCGCCACCGCGCTGGACGCCAAGCGCGCCGGGTTCGACGTGGTTGTTCATCGCGGCGCGACGCGCGCGGTCGAGGTCGAGCCGGGAGACGCCGAGCGCGCGGTGGCGGAGCTGCGCGCGGCCGGCGTTTCCGTGGTCGACTAGCCGTCGGGCGCCGTCGGGCGCCGTCGACCGTCTCCGTCGGGGGTCGTCCACCGTCGCCGTCGGGCGCCGTCGACCGTTTCATTGCCCGGGCTCCGCTGGTCGTTGCACCACTTTCAGGTGGCGGGTGGCGGGGAACGCGACGCTCGGCGCGGCCCCGTCCGCGAGTGGCGACCTATCCGCGCAGGAGCCGGGGGAACGACCATTCACCCATCGGCGGCGGAGCGAGTGGCGACTTTCCCGCCACGGGAGGGCCGGACGGGCTGCTTTAGCCGTCCAGCGGGTTGAAGAGCAGGCCGGTCGGAACCTTGGGGAAGAAGTAGGTCGACTTCGGGGGCATGCTCTCGCCGGCGGCGGCGACAGCGCGCACCTGCTCGATCGGGGTCGCGGCGACGAAGAAGGCGGCGTCGTAGCCGCCGGTCATCACCGCGCCGAGCGCCTCGTCGAAGTTCCGCGCGTAGCCGAGGCCGGCGAGGTGGTCGATGTCCTCGTCGGTCATCCCGAGGGCTCCCTTGAGGATGAGCGCTTCGAGCACGGCGGTGTCGAGCCGGCGGTAGGGCTCGGCGTGGTCGGCCAGCGCGGCGTCCGCGATCGCCTGATCCTTGAGCGTGAGCATGAACGGCTGGCGAGTGTGGGCATCGATGTAGCCCAGCGAGACCGGCTGTCCATACAGGGGGGCGAGCTCGGCCGTGCCGTCAAGCCGGCGGATGTCGAAGTCGCGCCGGATGGTGTCCGCGAGCGCCTCCCGCTGCTCCGGGCGCAGGTCGCGCAGCAGCCGGTGGGTCGGGAACACGGTCAGCCCGGGGTCCTCGAGCGACACGAGGCACATCAGGACGTACCGCTGGGGGCCGTCGCCGCCGACCTCCTCGGCGTACACGCGGGCGGTCTCATAACGGTGGTGGCCGTCGGCGATGAGCAGTTCCGTGTCGCGAAGGGCTTCGGTGACTTGCGTGATCGCGTCCGCGGCTGCAATTCGCCACATGCGGTTGACGGTGCCGTCCTCGTCGGTGGCGCGGCCCCAGGGATCGGCGGCGCTCGTCGCTCGTTGCAGGGCGTCGGAGACCGTGTTCGAGGGATCGTCGAACAGCGAGAAGATCGGGGAGAGGTTGGCCCTGGTGGCGCGGGCCAGCCTGAGCCGGTCTTCCTTCGGTCCGGGATGGGTGCGCTCGTGCGGGCGGATCCGGCCGGGTCCGTATTCCTCCACGCGCACGCGCGCGAGAAAGCCCCGCCGTTTTCGCACCTGCCCGTCCGGGCCGGTGTAGGTCTGCTCGAGCACCCACATCGCCGGCTGCCCGTCGCGGACGATCACGCCGTCGCTCTGCCACGCCGCGAACTGCCTTGCCGCCGTCTCGTACGGATGATCGCCGACGGGTAGATCGATTCGGACCACGTTGTACGGCGAACGCGACTCGAGCTCGTCGCGCTCGTCAGCGTCGATCACGTCGTACGGAGGCGCGACCACGTCCTGGAGGCCCCTGGTGCGTTCGAGGTCGTAGTGCAGCGCGCGCAGCGGTTCGACATCGGCCATGCCGGCGCCGGAGGCTACTCGACGGTGGCGATGAAGGGCGGGTGGGCCGAGCTGTCACTAAACTCGGCCGTCACCCTCGGGGCGTAGCGCAGCCTGGTTAGCGCGCAAGCTTTGGGTGCTTGAGGTCCCCGGTTCGAATCCGGGCGCCCCGATCGATCACCAGCCTGCCGGCGAAGACTCGCTGAGCGCTGGTCAGCTGCATCCGGACGAGCTCGTCGTGTCGAAGGTCGAGCCGTCCACGTACGTGAAGTGCGACTTGACGACGAACTTGTGCGCACTGCACGCGCCTGCCGTGATCAGCGCCGTCTTGCCGGCGCCCTTGGCGGGGACGTTCAGCTTCAGTGCAGTGAGCACGACCTTGATCGTCGCGACGACGGGAGTGGGAATCGGGATCGTCAGCTTGGAGCCGGATACGGTCGCGTGCAGGATCGTCCGCGACGTCGTGCCGAGCACGTTGGCGGTGGCGACCATCACCATGCTGTTAGAGCTCGAGACATATGCCTTTACCGTCGACGGCACCGAGGTCGCGAGCGGGTAGGCGTTGGCGACGGCGGATCCCGTTCCGATCAGGCTCTTGCCGGGGCAGACGCTGCCGTCGGTGAGCTGGGTGTCCGACAGCTTGCACGGCGTGACGAGCGGCGTTTTCAGGTCGAACTTTGTCTTCGAGGGAAAGGTCACGACAAGCGACTTGGCGGCCTTCGGCTGGGGCACGCTCGGGTCGGTGGACGAGACATTGGCCTTGATCCCCGTGGTGTTGCCCGCCTTGTGAGCGGTGAGGGCGATGTTGCTCGTCTGGGTGAACGCGGCCAGCGCGGCGCCGGCCAGCACGAGTGAAAGTAAGGCGACGACGCTCACCGTGAGTGCTTTACGCATGAGATGCTCCTTCGGTGTGTGTTTGCTTCGGCGACGGCCGGTGACGCCGCCGTGCGGCTTTGGCCTTCGGGGGCTCGGCGCCCGCGCTCCGACTCGGCCACCATCCAAAGTGCCCGAGCAGCGCTTCCGCGGCGGGGAGCAGCACCGGCCGAAGGATCAGAACGTCGAGCAGGACCGCGACCGCGACGCCGATCCCGAACTCGCGGATGTCGATGAAGTCGGTGGTGGAGAACGGGATCAGCGCCGCCACCATCACGAACCCGGTGCCGGTAGCGGCCGCGGCGGTCTGACGGAGTCCCGTGGGCACGTATCGCTGCCACGGCTCGCCGGCGACGAACGCCTCGCGCGTGCGCATCAGCAGCAGTGCGGCGTACACGACGGTGACGCCGAGCACGATGGTGAAGATGCCGATGATCGTCATCGGGTCCATCCATCCAGGTCCGCCGAGCGGCGGGTTGGATCCGCCGAACAGCAGCTGAAGCACGCCGAAGGTGGCGGCGGCGACGAGCAGGCTGAACGCCGTCGCGACCAGCGGCAGGAGCACCGCGCGCAGCGCCAGACCGAGGACCAGCGAGATCGCCGCTGCTAACACCGCGACGTCGAGCCAGATGCGCGACCTGGTGACGCTCGTCAGATCGCCGGTACTGCCGGCCGGACCTCCGACGGCAACCTCGACGCCCGCGGCGGTCGCCCAGCGGCCCGCCAGGTTCACCAGCCAGCTGCCGAGGGCAACGCTGCGTGAGTCGGTGAACGGGTACTTGGAGGTCACGACGATCTGGCCGGCCTCGCCGCCGCGCAGCGTGTTGATCGTGAAGGTCGAGTCGATCAGCTGGGTCGTCGGTGCCCCGGCGACCGCGGCGAGCACGAAGTAGCCGGAGCTGAACAACCCGGGCGACTGCTGTTCGAGTTCCTTCAGCTGGGCGGTCGACGGGATCTGACCGCGAGCGGTGATCACGGCTGCCTTCATCTGACCGAGGCCCGAAGTCAGCTGGCCGGCGGGCCCGACACCGCCCGCGAGGCCGGAGGCGAGCTGCCCGGCGCCGCTCGTCAGTTGTGAAAGCCCGCTCTGAAGTTGGCCGGCGCCGGTCGTCAGCTCGGTCAGCCCGGTCGCGAGCTGGCCGTTGCCGTTGCGCAGCTGCTCGATGCCGACGGCGAGCTGGCCGGAGCCGTTTGCGGCTGCCTTGAGCTGATTGACGAGGCCAGGCGCCTGACCGGCGAGCACGCTGGCCAGGGCCTTGGCCTGCGTGGCCACCGGCGACGCGGCGGTGATGTCGCCCGACGCGCCGGCGAGCGCGCCGCTGGCGCCCTGCAGCGCACTCGCGAGTGCGCCGTAGCGCGGATCGCTCTTGCCCGTCGTCATCGACCCGAGCGCGGCGAGCGCGGCGCTGATGTCATTCGACGCGGCACCCAGGTTGCTCTGGGCGCCGGAGACCTTCGCGCTTGTGGTCGCGGTCAGCGACCTCATGGAACGGAGCGCCGCGACGCTCTGAGTGGCCTGGCCCGGAGCCGGCGCGAGTCCCGACGCGAGCTGCTCGGCCCCGCTCAGGGCTTCGTTCGCTCCAGTGTGCAGCGCCTGGGCCCCCGACAGCGCCTGGGCGAGGCCGGCATGGAGCTGGCCGGCGCCGGACTGGGCCTGACCGGACCCGGCCTGCAGCTCACCGGCGCCGCTGGAGGCGGTGGCGAGCCCCGACCGCAGCTGCGCCGACCCCGCGCCGGCCTCGCCGAGCCCGTTGATGAGTGTGAGCAGGTTCTTCTTGCTCTGGTCGGAGATCGCCATCGAATGGTTCAGCGAGGGCTCAAACGACTGAAGCTGACTTGCCGTCGAGGCGACCGCCCCCGGCCCCGTGACCGAGGCGACGCTCGGGTTGTGGGCGATCTCGGTCTGGAACTTTTGGATGCTCGTCATCAGCGACGGCGTCGTGATCGGCTCGTTGTGGGCGACGACGATCAGGTCGTACGGCGTGGCCATTCCTGGTCCCATCACGCGGGAGACCTCCTCGAACGCGATCCTTGCCTTCGCGTTCTTGGGCAGCTGAGTGATCGCCTGCGGACCCGAGCTCAGCGCGAACGCCGGCACGGCGAGGACCGCCAAGAGCAGCGTCGCGAAGAAGCCGGCGAAGGCCGGGCGCCGGGTGACGCGGTTGCCCTCGTTCACGAGCCTCGACCACGCGCGCGCGAGCGGCGCCGGCGCGTCGAAGCTGAAAGCCTCGATGCGTCGACCGAGCAGGACCAGCGCGGCGGGCATGACGACCACGGCACCACCGATGGCGAACATCGCGCAGGTCAGCATTCCCGCGCCGAGCGACACCATCAGCTGTGTCGGCCCGACCACCGCCACGAGCGCGAGGCCCAACACCACGGCGGTGCCTCCGACGAGGACCGCCCGTCCCGTTGTCTGGAGCTCCGCGACTGCCGCTTCGACGGCGTCCATGTGATGCGCGTGCTCCTCCCGACGGAAGCGGTCGACGATCAGCAGCGCGAACCCGACTCCGAGCGCCAGACCGGTCATCGAACCCAGTGCCACGGCCACGGAGTTGACGGTTATGAGGTGCCCGAGGATCGCGACCGCGCCGAATCCGGCGAACGTGCTGATCGCCCCGACCGCGGTGACGAGTGCGGCCGCGACCGGGGCGCGCAGACCGAGCAGGAGCAGCACGAACAGGATCCCGATCGCGATCAGCTCGGTGTGCTTCAAGTTGTCGAGCGAGGCGCTGTTGATCGCGCGATCGATCGAGGGTTGTCCGGTGACGTAGGACTTCACCGGTGCCTTGATCGTCCGCGCGACGAGGCTCTCGATCTGCGGCTCGTCGTATTTGACCGCGTCGGCCTCGCTGCGGTCCACCGACACGACGAGCATCGCCGCCGTGGCGCTCTTGCGCAGCTCCGCAGTCGCGGCGCCGCCATCCCACGCCGACAGGACGCGCGTGTGTGCTCGCTTGTCGAGCGCCCGGACGAGCGCTGGGCCCTGCCGGTCAAGCTGCGCCTTGGGCCCTTCGAGCAAGATGGGAACGAGCTGGGTGGGGCCGAACTGGGCGTTGGCGAGCTGCTGCGCGCGCGAGGACTGGGTGCCGGGGACGACCGTCACCGAGGGCGACATCGAGCTCGACACACCGAGGCCGATCAGGGTCAGAGCGACGCCGATCGCGAGCCAACCCGCGAGTGCAAGCTTCGGCCGGCGGATGGAAAGCCTTGCTAGCGAAACCATGGTCGCACTCCTCTAGGTGCGCGCCTCCGTGCAGCCGCCTCGCCTGGAGCTGACGCTACGGGCGCCGCGCGGACCGTTCATCCGCGTCGACCCACACAAAGCTGTGGATCTCTACGTAACCGGTATCCGCTCGGCGATGGGAGAGCTCGAGATCGAGCCGTTCAGCGGCCGGCTCGGCCGGCGGCGCAGGTGCTCAAGTGCGGCAGCCGTGCGCTCGTAACCGGTACGGATCAGCTCTGGCCAGCGGCTGCGGTCGATGAACAGGTCCATCAGCCAGCCGCCGCGGCACAGGCTCGGATCGGCGGCGTCGATGATCGTCAGCGCATCGCCGAGCTCGCGCCTTGCGCGTCGTGCGAACTCGACGTGGTAGGCCTGCTGCAACTCGCGGCTGGCCAGCACGATCCCCATCGGCTTTCGGTGCCATCCGGTGATGTCGTCGGGCTCCAGGCGCTCGGGCAGCATGAAGTTGAGGCCGAAGACGTGATCGAAGGGGCCATGCTCGAGCACCGGCTGGATGGGCAGCAGCTCGACGACGCCGCCGTCGACATACAGGTGACCGCGCACATCGACCGCTTCGATGAACGGGGGCAAGGCGATCGTGATCCGCACGACCCGTCCGATCGAAACCTCCGGGGTCGTGTGCGTGCCGAGATACTCGGTCAGTCCGAGGTCGGTGTTGTAAACGATCGTCGCCAGCGGGATCGGAAGCTCGCCGACGGCGAGGCTGCCAAACCGATCATTGAACAGGCGCTCCACCGCCTCGCCCTTCATCACGCCAGAGAAGCCACGCAGGGCGGTTAGGGCGAAGCGCGGAAAGCGCAGCCACTGCGGATCCAGGTAGCGCTCTGGCTCCCAGGAGAGAACGAAGTCGGCCATCTCCTGCGCCGACAGCCCGGCCGCCCACAGCGAGCTGAACAGCCCGCCCCCGGAGCAACCGCTGATCAGCTCCGGCTCGAGGCCCGCCTCCTCGAAGGCGCGCGCCGCACCGATCACCGCGACGGCGGCCCCACCACCCCCTGAGACCACCACCGCAATCCGCTTCCCGACCATCGCCGGGGACGGATGCTTTCGAAACGGCGGAAAGACATCGCTCGAGGGTGGCTCCCTCCGGTCGATCAGCGGCAGCGGAAGCAGCGCGCGTCGCGCATGCCGCAACAAGTCGAGGTCCACTGAGTTGCGCAGCTGCCGCCCGACTACGTCGAGGCGCTCAAACCCATGCTTGATGTTGTAGATGTCGGGGTCAGGGCCCATGGCGTCAGCGTCGCGGACCAACGGTCATCCGCCATCACCGCAAACTCCTCTGTGATCTGCGGCATCCATGCCGTGTCGAGGTGGAAAGCCCGCGTCTTGGGCGCCCTCAGGCGCCGACAGCGGGCGTGGACGGGACACGCGGCGGGGCGAGCTTGTAAACGCTGACGGGAGTAGCGACCCCGCGCAGCGTGCGCTCGCCGGTTGGTGTCCACGCATGCGTCTCACCGCAAGCCTCCACCACCTCGGCGGTAGCCAGCAGCTCATCGCGCCGGGCGAGCGCGAGCAGCCGCGCCGCGAGGTTGACCGCGCCACCGAAATAGTCGCCGGAGCGTGCGATCGCCGTGCCTCGATGGACGCTCGCATGCACCCCGGGAAGGCCGGGGGCGCGCATGGCGGCGATCACGCGCGAGCCGTCCGTCACGGCGTCAACGGGATTCCCATACACCAGCATCGCGCCGTCCCCGAGCGACTTGACGAACTGTCCACTGTCCCCCCGCTCGCGTGCGATCACATCGAAGAAGCAGTCGATCGCCTCGATCGCGGCCGCGTCGCCGCTGGTCTCGGCGTACGCGGTGAAGTCCTTCAGGTCGCAGAACAGGAAGGTCACGTCGACCGCCCCCGGCAGCTCGACCGGGCTTAGATGAAGCTCCGCCGCCCGCACCGCTCCCTGCGCGATCTGGTGCTCGACCCAGCGACGGTGCACGCCTAGGAGCAGGGGATCCGCGAGCGGCAGCAGCCGCCGGAAGGCGGCCTGAACAGCTCGGAGCTCGTCAGCCGGATCGCCCTCCCGTGCGCGAGCTCGTGGCGCCGTGTACATCTGAAACGCGTGCCATTCCGCACGGGCGATGTCACTCAGCATCGCGCCGTAGGCGCGAGCCACCTGCAGGCGGACCTTGGCCGGCCAGAGCTCATCCAGTCCGGCCAGCGTGACGAGCACCCGCGCCTCCTCGGGCGTGAAGGCCGGATCCGTCGGTGACGGCCGGGGTAGACCAAACGCCTCCATCAGCTCGGCGATCTCGCCGACGTCGAGTCCGCCCTCCTTCTCGATCGCGCTCGGCGTAACGGTCCGCTCAAGTCTGCCGGGAAGGAGCGCAGCCTCGAACACCGCTCCCTGAGGGTCGCCGCGACGCAGGTAGGAGGCGGCGGTTTCGGGTGTGGCTCCCAGCCTGACGAGCGCCGCAACCGCCTCGTCGTCGACCGCCGTATCGTCCGTCGGCGCCCGGTCCGGCATCGGAGGGCCATCTGCCATATGTCCATGATCACCCATCCGCCGGGCTCCCCTACTGTTTCCGGTACCAGGCCCCCGTAGCTCAGCTGGATAGAGCGAGGGACTTCTAATCCCTAGGCCGCAGGTTCGAATCCTGCCGGGGGCGCTCGCTCGCCCGGTTCTTCGTTGGGGCGCTCGGCTTCGAGCTCGTCGAAGACCGCCGGCGCTCACGAGCCGCAGCGGCCGCCCGATGTTCCTGCGAGTCGAGGACTTGCAGGCCGCGTATGACCGGACTCGCGAGGCGGGTGTCGAGTTCGCGATGCAGCCGCGGGACGAGCCCTACGGGGACCATGGTCATGTTCCTCGACGTGGCCGGCAACCGGTGGGACCTCATCGGGCCGCGGCCAAATTCGGAATGACCGCGTCGACAATCACCCGAGGGCGAGCTCCACCGCCTTTTGAACGTGCAAGCGGGTCGTGTCGAACACCGGCACGGGCGCGTCCTCAGGACCGACGAGGAGGTCGATCTCGGTGCAGCCGAGCAGGATTCCTTCGGCGCCACCATCGGCGAGCTCGCGCATGATCCGCCGGTACTCGTCGCGCGAGCGCTCGCGGACGATCCCGACGCACAGCTCGTCGTAGATCACGTCGTGGACGAGGCGACGATCGTCAGGGCCGGGGACCAGTACGTCGAGTCCGTGCCTGTCTCGGAGCCGGCCGACGTAGAAGTCCTGTTCCATCGTGTAAGCCGTCGCCAGCAGGCCGACGGTCCGGAGCCCCTGTGCGCGCACGGCGGAGGCGGTGGCGTCGGCGATGTGGACGAGGGGCACGTCGACGGCGGCCGTGATTGCGTCCGCGACCTTGTGCATGGTGTTGGTGCACAGGACGACGAGCTCAGCACCTGCGCCCACCAGCGCCACAGCCTCGGCGGCGAGGCGCCTGCCGGCCTCGTCCCACCGCCCGGCTCGTTGAAGCGGCTCGATGTCTGCGAAGTCGACGGATCTGAGCAGGCAGTCTGCCGAGTGCAGCCCGCCGCAACGATCGCGGATCTCCTCGTTGATGAACCGGTAGTACTCGGCCGAGGACTCCCAGCTCATTCCTCCCAACAGGCCGACGCGCTTCATGGTGGCCCTCAGTGTGGACGGTCGAGGATGTACACGTGGCTCGGGCCCTCGTCGCTGGGATCGCCGGAGTCGATCGCGCCCGACCAGAGGCGTCGGTACCCGGCCTTCTCGAGCGCGCGCCAGGACCGGCGATTGTCGACCTGCACGGCGACCACGATTGCCGTGATCTCGGGATACGCCGACCAGGCGCCGGCCGTGGCCGTGGCGATCATCCAGGTGCCGAGGCCACGCCCGGTCAGGTCCGGGTCGCCGATCAGGTAGTCGAGGCCGGCCGCCGCACCGGGCGCGCCGGCCGGCTCGAGCGCCCGGAGGTACTCGGGGTTGTCGGCCAGCCGATAGCGCTGGACCATCCCAATCGGGCACCCGTCGAGCTCGGCGATCAGCAGCTCCGTCGGGTCGGCGCCGTCGATCGCCGGGGCGTAGGCCGCGTCGACGGACTCGGCGTCGGCCGGCTCGCGCCACCAGCGGTGCACGTGCGGTGCGGCGAGCCAGCGAGACAACAGCGGCAGGTCCGCTCGGCCCAGCTGTCGGAGCGTCAATTTCACGGTGCAGACCGTCGATGCAAGATAATTCGTCTTCTGGTGAGCCGGGAAGTCTGGTCGGCGCTTGGTTGCTACGTGCCTCGTCCGATGCTCACCTCCACTCAGCTCCGATGATCTTCCCGCTTCCGTTGCGCTGGGAGTGGCGTCGCGAGGCGTTGCGGACGAACCTGTGGCTCGTCCCCAGCGTCGAGGTGGTCGGCGCGGTCGTGCTGTATGCCCTGACGCACGTGGTCGACCACGCGGCCTACGAAGGCAAGCTGACCCTGCCGGCGTGGATGGTCTTCGGCTCGGCCGATGCCGCTCGCGAGATCCTGACCGCGCTCGCCGCCGCCGTGATCACGGTGGTGGGGGTGGTGTTCTCGATCACGATCGTCGCCCTGACGCTGGCATCGACCCAGTTCGGGCCGCGCATGCTGCGCAACTTCATCCGCGACCGTGGCACCCAGCTGACGCTCGGCACGTTCGTGGCGACGTTCGTCTACGCCACGCTCGTGCTGATCTCGATCGGCCCCGGTAGCCACGGAGGGGATTTCGTGCCGCACCTGTCGATCACGGTGTCGGTCGCACTGGTCACGCTCTCGATGGGCGTCCTCATCTACTTCATCCACCACATCGCCACGACGATCCAGCTTCCGCAAGTGATCGCGAGCATCGCCGGGGAGCTCTCGCGCGCGGTCGACGCCGAGTCGACCGAGGCCGACAGCGGGCTCGAGGCCGGTCCATCGGTCGATGAGCTGCGCAGGCGGATGGAGGAGTCGGGTGGGACGGTGCTGGCGCCCGCGAGCGGCTATCTCCAGTTCGTCCGCCACGAGACGCTCGTCTCACTCGCGGTCGAGAAGGGGGCCGTCATCCGCCTCCTGCACCGTCCCGGCCACTTCATCGTCGAGGGCCACCCGATCGCGACGGTGTGGCCTTCGCCCACTGTCGCCTCGGTGAGTACCTCACTCCGGCGGGCCCACATCACCGGTCCGAACCGGACGCTGGCGCAGGACCTGCCGTTCGCGGTCGATCAGCTCGTCGAGATCGCGATCAGGGCGCTGTCCCCCGCGGTGAACGACACGTTCACGGCGATGACCTGCATCGACTGGCTGGGAGCGAGCCTGTGCCGGGTGACGGACCGGTGGCGGCCGGTCCGCGTTCACCGTGACAGCCACGGCTACGTCCGCGTGATCACCGCCCACGTCAGCTACACGCGGCTGATCGAGCGCGCGTTCGAGAAGATCCGCCAGGCAGGGCGGGGCATGCCCGCGGTCCTGATCCGCCAACTCGAGGCCATCACCCGGATCCTCGACCACGCGCGGACCGATGACCAGCGGTACCTGCTGCTCGAGCAGGCGGCGATGATCCTGCAGGCGAGCGAGGAGTCGATCCCCGAGCCGGCGGACCGGGCAAAGGTGCGGCGCGAGCACGAGAAAGTGCTCGCGGTGGCCGAGGCCGCGACCTTCACAAAACCTGTACGTCTGTAAGCCGTTCCTGCACGGCGTCTGCACGTCGCCACGCCAATGATGTGGTCGTGGCAGCAGGACTGGAGCCGAGTCCGGGATCGTTAGCCGGATCGCGCCGACCGCGAAAGGCGGGACTGGAGGACCGGCTGATCGCGCGCATGCTCGCACCGTGGCTGGACCGCGAACTCGCCGCCGGCATGCAGGCGTCCCTCTCCGAGGCACACGCGGCGCGGGCGGAGCAGCTGGCGGGAGATGACGTCCGGCACGCGGTGGCGCGGTCACTCGAAAGGCTTCTCGCCCGGGCGGAGAAACCGCCGTCGGCGGCTCGGAAGGCGACCATCCCTCCATGCCGCGAGCAGATCGCCGCGGCGGCGCCGCTGATCGCGTCAACTGCCGCCCGTTTGCGCTCCAGAGAAGCGATGGATCCCTGCGCGGTGGCTCGGCTGAAGATCCTCGTTGGCGACCGCCGCGGACCGTGCTACGTGAGCAGCAGTCCCGACGCGCTCGCCGCAGCACTACGAGCGATATCCGAACCACCCACGCCGACATACGGCCCGCCTGAAAACTGATGGCCGGGACATACAGCCGTGTAGTCCCGGCCATCCCGCGTCAACGGGCGCGGAGGGTCGTGCGCGCCCTATGCGGCGATCGGTAAATCGACGAGGGTCGGATCCAGTTCCGACTTGGCCAAGAGCAGCTGACGCCTGAGCGTCCCGGGCTCGGACCGGTTGTACAGGGGGCTCGAGATGCCGTCGGTGGCCATCCGCTCCAACATCGCCATTCCCTTGGCGGTAACGGGTTCGGGACCGGCCAGCCGGGCGATCGTCGCCTGAATGGCGTCGCCCGCCTCGAGCACGGCGTAGCGGTTGATGATCGAGACGAGCGCTCGAGTGACCGCGGGGTCACGCGCCTCGGTGATCGTGCGCCGCAGGGAGCGGGCCATCTGCCGGCGGCGGGACTCGCTGGTGAGCTGACTTGCGCGCAGCGCGAGCTCCTGGCTCGATGTCGGGTCGGCACCTTCGGCGAGCCGCTCGGTGAGCTCGGCACGCTGGACGGCGACCCGGATCCGCAGCTTGATCGAGGAGTCGCGAGCTGAGAGGTCGTCGCGACGGGACTCGAGCGTTTCAATCCTGCGGGGACCTGCAATCGTGGGCATATTCACTCCTAGCTGACTGCGCCCGTCGCCGCGCGGGGTAGGTGCGCGTCGGGCGCGGAACGCAGTGCCGATGCCGGTGTTCAGACCTGGCGCCCCGAGGGGCGCCGCCTGCCTACCGACCGGTTACCTCTTCGATTGTTGTCCGCGCGCCGTGAAGGAAACGTGCAGGCTGCTCTCGCCGGGCTAAAGGTTCTGTGAAGCCCGCCGCGGCTGGAAGCTGCTGTTGATCGCGTCCTCGCCGAGCCGTGAATCGACCGCAGCCGCGAGTGCAACCGCACGCGCGCCAAAAAATTGATGAACAACCGATGGACGCTCGCCGGATCCGCTATGCCCTCAAATCCGGAGAAATAGCGCTTAGCAGCGTATTCGTGAGGGGTGAGCGATGGGACTCGAACCCACGACCGCCTGGACCACAAATAGGCGCCCGGCGTTCTCGATAAGGTTGCGATTTGCCAGCGTTTGCGCTGCAAATACGAGATTTCTGAGTTGCCCTGAGTTGCTCGTAGTTGAAGCGACTTCCGGCCGAACTGGTACAACGAGTGGTACAACGGGATGGCACCTTCAGACCCGAAACGAACCGCAGTCGCCCGAACCCAACGGGGCGCTCGGTACGGCAGCGGGACGCTGGTCAAGCGCGCCGGCCCCAACGGCGACACCTGGATCGCCAAGTGGCGCGACGGCGGCCGCCAGGTGCAGCGTGGGCTCGGCTTCGTCCACTCCAGAAGGCACCCTGACGGCCTAACCCGCGCCGAGGCCGAGGCGGCGCTCGGGAAGCTCCGCGAACAGGTGGCAGTCGACCGGGCGGCGGAGCGGGCGGCGGAGGCGAAGCGGGCGGCCGAGGAGCAGCGGCGCACGCTCGCTCAGGTCGGCGAGGCGCTGATGGCCGCCAAGCGCGGCGCCGGGCGCAAGCCGTCGACGATCGAGGCCTACTCGTACTGGCTGCGGATCCACATCATCGACTACTTCGGGCCCATCCCCGTCTACGAGATCACGCGCGAGGACGTCCGCGGCTTCTCGGCGGCCCTCCAGCGCAAGGGGCTCGCTCCCAAGTCGCGAGCCAACGCGCTGGGGACGCTGCACTCGCTGATCGAGTTCGCGATCGACGAGGGATGGACGAGTGGCGAGAACCCCGTCAAACGGGTTGAGAAGCCCGCGCTCGCCACCACCGACCCCGACATCCGCTTCCTCGAGAGCGAGGAGGTCGAGGCGCTGTTGCGCGCTGTGCCCGACGATCCGCTCGGCCGGGTTGAGCGCGTGATGTACCTGACGGCGGCCATGACCGGGATGCGCCAAGGCGAGCTGTTCGCGCTGCGCTGGCGCGACGTCGACTGGTCGGCGCGTCGGATCCGCGTGCGGCGCAACTACGTCCGCGGCGAGTTCGGGACCCCCAAGTCCAAGCGCTCGGCGCGCAGCGTTCCGCTGGCGAGCCGCGTTGCGACCGAGCTCGAGCTGCTGTTCCAGGACTCGCGGTGGAGGCACGACGATGACCTGGTGTTCGCCCATCCGGAGACCGGCAAGCCGATCGACCGCTCCAAGCTCCTCAAGCGCTTCAAGGCCGCGCTGCGCCGTGCGCATGTTCGCGCCGTTCGCTTCCACGACCTGCGGCACACCTTCGGTACGCGGATGGCCGCGCGGGGCGTTCCGATGCGCGTGCTCCAGGAGATGATGGGCCACCGCGACTTCAAGACGACGCTGATCTACGCCGACTACGCCCCGAGCGAGCGCGAGGCCGAGTGGGTCGAGGAGGCGTTCCGCCCGCCGGCATCCGACGCCATCCCTCCGACGGCCCGGGCCGGCCGCGCGGGCGCGGCGCTCAGCTGACCGCGAGCTCAGGCGCCGGCGCGACCTCGCGCTCGGGCTCCTCGTCCGGCAGCTGGCGCTCGATCCCGATCAGTAACTCCTCGTCGAGCACGCGCAGAATGCGCTGGAGGACAGGGATCGTCGGCATGTGATCGCCGCGCTCAAGCTTGGAGACGTACGAATGCGACGTCCCGGCCCGCTCGGCGACCTCCTGCTGGGTCAGCTCCAGCTCGTAGCGCCGCTCTCGGACGTGAGCCGCGATCCAGTTCTTCTTCCGGAGCTCGCGGATTGCGCGGTACTCGTCGCGCGCAGCTCGGTACTCCTCGCTACGCGCAGCCCACTGATCGCTCGCCTCGGCGGCGGTCGAGCCGACGGGGCTTACGGGATGGGCGCTCTCAGCTGTGCGGGCCATAATTGTCAGTTTATCCATTTTGATAAATCGTTCAAGGCCTTCGACGGCGCGGCGCGGGCGCGTCTCGACCGGCGGCGCGCGGCGGGACCCGCGGCGAGGCGTTCATCCGGCGCGTGAAATCCTCCATCCGCCGCCGGGCCAAGTCGATGTCGCCCCTCGGGATCGCACCGGTGTGCTTCTCGATCCCATGCAGGAGCACCGCGAGGTTGTCAGATCGCTGATACAGCAGTCGGTAGCGCGTGCCGGCAAACCGAACGCGGAGCTCACGCAGCTCGCCGTCGACCTGGGACGTGATCGGGAACTCGGCTGGTGGTGCGTCCGGCGCCCGATCGTTCAGGTACTCGTCGATGAATTCGGAAATCTTCGCCCGGCGCTTGGCGGGCAGGGTATCGAGGAAGTCGAAGACCGGCTCGACGGCTTTCTCATCCCGGTAGTAGACGGCCTGCGTTCGCGCCACGAGCTGAGCATGTCAGCGGACGCGGCGTTCGCCCGTCCTCATCAGGACTGCGTTCCGCTAGGCCGAGAGGTGGTTCGACGCGCGATCCACGCATCGATGTCCTCCGGCCGGTAGCGGACTTCGCGCCGACCGATCCGCACCGTCGGGATCTCGCCGCGACGACTCATCGACCAAACCCGCGTCTTCGGCACGGCCAGCAGCTCC
>Ga0335072_10004403_pt1 | contig 20927 bp, 3 predicted proteins | sample Lox_Sample_21_FD_206725 | JGI IMG/M metagenome (GOLD analysis project Ga0335072, IMG submission 206725) | Soil microbial communities from Loxahatchee National Wildlife Refuge, Florida, United States - Lox_Sample_2.1 | ecosystem: Environmental > Terrestrial > Soil > Wetlands | place: USA: Florida...
AGCCTGCAGTCGTTCCACCATGTCCGCGGGAAGTACGAGCTTGGAGCGCCTGCCGCGCACATCCGATGTAGAAGATCGCGCCCTGTCCGGTGGAAAAAGAACCACGGGCGGAGCGCTCTCCAAACCTCTGCGCCAGTACTGCATCTGGCTTTCGAGCAAACCGGTCGCGAGCCATTCCCGCTGCCAGACGCTGTAGTCAACGTACTGAATGGGAAGATCGCTAATGCGCGGAGCTTCTTTGCTACGAAAAGCACGATAATTCTCTGCCAGCTCGCGGATCAAAACGCCCATCGACCATCCGTCGGAGATTATGTGATGCATGGAGAGGAGAAGAACTGATTCATCCTTGCCCGAACGAAGCAGATAGGCTCGCAGCAGAGGTCCTTGCTCGAGATCGAAAGGTCTGTTCGTCCTTCCTTCAGCGAATCGCGAAACGGCTTGTTCAAGGGATTCGTTGGTGCGGCGGTCGAGCAAAAGTCTATCCATTTTCCAGCAGGAGCCATCCGCGATTTGCGTATAGGGCGAGCCGTCATGTTGGATGAAAGACGTCCGAAGATCCTCATGACGGAGGATGATGCGATGGAGGGAGCGTTCCAGCAGATCGGCATCCAGGTTGCCTTCCATCCGTATCGCCGCGAGCAGGTTGTACGCTGTGCTCTCCGGATCGATCTGCTGCTGAAACCATAGCCTCTGTTGCGCGAACGACAAGGGCATGAGGTCTCGCCGGGCGACTCTGGGGATGAGCCCCGTCGCACCCTTACGGCCATTTTGTTGGGCAGAACGTAGCAGCTCCAACAGTTCGGGCTTGCTGGCCTTCAACTCCGCTTGTAGCGATGGAGTCAGAGCGCCCTTGGGCGCATTAAGGCGAATGATTTCCTCTTCGAGACTCAACTGCACACCGATAGCGCGGAGGCGGGTAAGAAGTTCGGCTGCATTGTTCATATATGGATCTCGTCACGTTCGGCAGCCGAGTGCTCTTCGTCTACCGCGCCCGCGCCCCATAGGATCATGTCCAGGGCCATGGCCATCCGGGCCGGAGTTGGATATTCGAAAGCGAAGGTTGCTGACAATGCGTGACCAGCCAGTTGCTGCAGGCGATTGCGCAAGCTCACAGCCATAAGCGAGTCAAGCCCCAGATCAGCCAAGCGGGCGTCTACGGGGGGCACCTCGCCGCGGCGAAAGCCGAGTACGCGCGCGGCTTCTTTCTGTACCGCACGCTCGAGGGAGTGTAGGCGCGTTTCTCCAGGCTGCACGTTCCACGAAGACTTTACGCCAGGGTCGGGCACGCGGGTAGGCGGCCGCACAAATTCCATCCAGTGTCGCTGGCGCTTTGCTTCGTATAACGAGGCGAGCGTCGTCCAATTTATGTCAGCGATCATTGCCCTGCTCATGCCGCCGCAATGCAACAGATATTCCAACCACTCCAGGGCCATATTATCCGGCATTGGCAACATGCCGCCCTCGGCGTACCGATTTTGCGCTTCCCTGCTGGCGAGCCGCATCGTCTGCCAGGTTCCCCAATTAATGGAGGTGAACGGAAGGCCCTCTGCGGCCCGAACAGCAGTCATGCTTTCGACAAATCCGTTGGCAGCAGCATAGATTCCCAGATTGGCGGCTCCGAGAATGGCTGCTGTAGACGAAAAGGCGACGAAAAAGTCGAGAGGCAGCGCACGGGTGAGTTCGTGCAGCACCCATGTGCCCGAAACTTTGGCGCGGAATGTGGAGCATATTTGTTCAGTGTCGATGGCTGTGACAGGAGCGCTGCTTATATCGGCTGCCATGTGGAAGATGCCGCGCAACGGAGGCAAGTCACCCCTTGGACCGAACCGCCCGAAAAGTTGCTGCATCGCATCGGGGTCCGATACGTCGGCTTGCACTACGGTGAGGTCCACACCTGCAACCCGGAGAGCATCGACCTCCTGTTGCCGCGCGTCTGCCGAGATGTGAGAACGCGTTGTAAGAACTAACTTGCCTGCTCCCCTCTTGCCAAGCCATGCCGCCACGCGTAAACCAAGTCCTCCTGTGCCGCCGGTAAGAAGATAGCTCCCATCTTTATGAACAATCTTGCCGTCTCCGACCGATGCAGGCCGGGGCCGTTCGGAAGGCTTGAGGCGGAATGCAATGCGCGAGCTGCCGGTGTAGGCGACCTGTTCTTCGTCATCATGGGACAACAGCTCCCGAACCACGACCGAGCTGACTTGCTCCACTGTGGCACCGGGATCGAGATCGACAATGCGCTGCAATCGTTGCGGATGCTCAAGGGTTGCGCATCGCGCCAGTCCCCACAGCGTGGATTGAATCGCTCCATCAATTCGCGATGCACCGCGAATCGGGACAGCGTCTTGCGTAAAGAGCCACAGTTTGCCCTCTCCACGCAACAGATGCTGCCACAACTTCGTGCTTTGTGCGGTGAGAGCAACCGCTCGTTCGCCGATCGACTTTGCTGAGTCGGCTGGGCGTCCGGAAAGAGAGGTTGCCACCGTATCGAACGACTCCCGGAGCACCTCCTCCTCTTGCGACTCTATGGCGCGCAGATCAACAACTTCATGCTGCAATGGACCTGCTTTGGCGGAATCAAGTTCGTCCAGTCTGCTTAGAACTTCGGCACTTTGGCCAGCGCTCAACAGGCGATCTACCACAGTGCCCGCGAGGCCTGCCGGGGAACCAATGACAAGCCAGTTTTTTTTCTTGCCGTCGGAGCTTTCTCCCAAAAGCGGGGCGGCCTGCCAGGCCTGCTCGTATAACCAACTTTCTCCCGATCGGGATATATCCCACTGCGCGGTTACAGGCGAGAGCCGGATGCCACGTGCGAGTGCCAAGACAGTGCCCTCATTGTCACGTGCGAGAAGGCTCCCTTCATAGACGCCGGCCTCTAGTATTTTAAGCTGCGCCTCGACCAACAACTCACCGCGAAGCTCTCCATACAGAACTATCTCTTTGATACCTGTCATTAGGCGCAGCTGAGTATCTTCGTCGCTCAAAGCGGCTGCGCCGAGGACTTGGAAGCATCCGTCCAGTAACGCGGGATGGGGGCCGGCAGCGGCGTCGGTTTGCATATGGAATCGCTTGTCCGAGACGACAAGACCCTGTGCTGCACCCGACAGGCACCAGAGTTCCTTGACGGTGCGATAAGCAGCGCCGAGATGAACTCCGCGTTCATCGAGTAGCTGGTAAAACTCATCGCCGCGCAGGAGCCCTGCGCCTTTCCTATCGAAGTTCGAGTAGGGGAGCTCGACAACTGCCGAAGCACCTTGCTCGAGTCGTCCGGTAGCATGCAGAGTCCACTGCTCGTCGTTCCTGCGGCGCGAACTGATGTGAAAGGTGAAGGAATCGTTCTGCCCGGATGGTATCAAGACCGTTTGCAGATTTAAGGCTTCATCGTCCGGCTGCAGAGGACGGCTAATCGTCAGATCGAGGACTCTTGCGGGAACTGAAGCTCTGCGATGAGCGCGAAACGCGTCCCACGCGAGGGACAGATAAGCACTTGCAGGCACCGCAACGCTCGCGCCTACGCGATGGTCTACAAGATGCCACGGAAGCGGCGGTGCCAATTCCCTTTCGAAGATCGGAACCGATGCATCAAGCAGGGAACCTGCGCGACCGTGTATAGCAGATCCAACCCGCCGAGCTGCCTGGGAAGTAGGTCTCCGGGAATCGATGTCTTCTTTCTCAATCCAGTAGCGCTCGCGCTCAAACGGATAGGTCGGCAGCGACACTTTCTTCGCTCCGCCACGACGAAAGATCGACTTCCAATCTACTTCCGCGCCGCTTGTAAAAGCTTCGGCAAGGGCCGATTGCAGCGATTGAAAATCATCCTCGCGGCCAGTCGCGGATGCAATCCACCGAGTCCCCGACGCGGAACGCTCTCTGCCGAATGTGCTTAGCACTGCTCGCGGACCCGTCTCGATGCAGAGCCGACAATCTTCCTTTTCCAGTCGGTCAAGACAACGTTGGAATTGCACGGGGCGAGCGAGATGGCTAGTGAAATACTGCGCGTTGAAAGTGGTTGCGTCCGTGACCATTTCCCCGGTGAGATCGGCAAGGATGGGTATGCGCGGGGCCTGGTAATGAACCTTAGCCGCCTCCTGATAGAAGGCGGCCAACACACGATGCATGGCCGGCGAGTGCGAGCCGTACGTGATATTAAGTCGCTTGACGCGAACACCGGCGCGCTCGAAACCGAGCGTGGCCTGTTCCAGGGGCTCGCTGCGTCCGCTGATGACGACGCTTCCGGGCCCGTTGACCGCAGCGATGCTCACGTCGGCTTCATATCCTGCTAGGCCCGCTAGAGCCTGCTCCTCGGATACGGCGACAGCAACCATGCCGCCCGGATCGCCCAGCTCCTGGGTAAGCCTGCCGCGCGCAGCGACCAGCTGCGATGCTTCGGCCACGCTCATCACTCCGGCGAAGGTGCAAGCTACGATTTCACCCATGCTGTGACCCACCACGATATGTGGTTCGATTCCCCAGCTCTGCCAGGCCCTTGCCATTCCGTATTGGAAGGCATAAAGAGCCGGCTGCACCAGCGCAGATTGCGCTAGCTCACCGTGCTCGTTGCGAAAGATATCTTTGATGGACGTTGAAATCGTGCCCGTCAGAGCGGCGTCAACTTCCGCAACGGCGGCACGGAACACCTCGCTATGAGCGAGGAGGGACAATCCCATTCCGGTTCGTTCACCGCCTTGTCCAGCAAACAGGAAGGCCACGCGCGGTTTGCCTGCCTCAGCAACTCCACGAAAGAAAGTGCTGTCTTGGTCACTGTCTCCCTGTGCCAAAAGTGATAATTCCTCGATGAGACGTTCCTTTGATTCCGCCCGGATAGCTGCACGATGGGCAAAAGCGGAGCGCCCTGCGGAGAGCGTGAAAAAAACATCCCGAAGGGGCAGAGTTGGATTCTCTCGCAAGCGGTCAGCGAGTTGAGCGGCCATAATCTGCAGAGCTTGTTCACTTCGTGCAGAAAGCGGGAATACGCAACTCTCTGGCGTGTCATTTCCCTCGATGCTTATCGTCGAGACGGCAGGAGGTTCGGTGAGGACCAGATGGGTGTTGGTGCCGCTAAAACCGAAGGAACTTACCGCGCCGATGCGCATTGTTTCGCCAGGCGCGGGCTGCCATGGTTCGGTGGCCGAGGGCACCCGAAGATGATTGCTCTCCCAATCAATCTCAGGATTCGGATGGGCGCAATGAAGGCTTGCTGGTATAGCGCGGTGCTGAAGGGAAAGCGCAAGTTTGATAAGCCCGGCTACGCCCGCTGCAGATTCTGTGTGGCCGAAATTGCTCTTCACGGAACCGACAGGGAGTCTCGCGTCCACGGAGCGGCCTTTACCCAACACGCCTTCGAGCGCCCGCAATTCAATGAGATCGCCAAGGCTCGTACCGGTCCCATGCGCTTCCACGTAGCTTACTGCCTCGGCGCAAAGACCTGCATCCGCGAGGGCGGCACGAATTACATCTTCCTGCGAAGGCCCATTGGGGGCGGTGATGCCGCTGCTCCGGCCGTCCTGGTTGGCAGCCGTACCGCGAATAACAGCAACTACGCGATCACCGTCCTGGAGGGCATCCTCAAGCCGCTTCAACACCACGATGCCGCACCCTTCGCTGCGCACAAAGCCGTTGGCCTCGGCAGAAAATGCCTTGCATCGACCGTCCGGCGCCATCATCTGGGCGCGCGAAAGCGCCATGGTCACTTCCGGGATGAAGAGCAGGTTGACCCCGCCAGCCAGACCTAAATTCGTCTCCGCAAGCCGCAGAGACTGGCATGCTTGATGTATCGCGACAAGCGAGGAAGAGCACGCGGTATCAATTGCCACGCTGGGTCCGCGCAAGCCGAGAAAATAAGAGATGCGTCCAGCAGCGACAGCGTGCGAAGCACCCTGGGCAAAGTAGGCATCTATTCCCTCGACATCGCCCCGGAGAGCGCGTTGCGCATAATCCGAATTACACAGCCCCACAAAAACGCCCGTGCGACTGCCGGCAAGCGTGGCGGGCACAATGGCTGCGTCTTCGAGAGCTTCCCAACCCACTTCCAGCAGCAGGCGTTGCTGCGGATCCATTCCGCGGGCCTCGACCGGTGCAATGCCGAAGAAGGATGGGTCGAAGAGTTCGGGGGATTCGAGAAATCCGCCCCAGCGGGTGGCTACGCGCCCGTCAGCATGCGGATTGGGATCGTAAAGTGCATCGACGTCCCATCGCCACGTTGGCACTTCAGTGATGGCATCGCGGCCTTGGCTGAGCAACTCCCAGTATGTCTCCGCATTGCGAATACCCCCTGGAAAACGGCAACCCACGCCGATGATCGCGATGGGAGCGTGGTTGCGCGCTTCAAGGACGCGAACGCGCTCATCGAGCTCGGCTGCTAAAAGCAGGAGACGCTTCGGTGAAAACTCCGCAATCCGTTTGAGAAAGTCACTCACTGTTAGATTTCTGCCATCTTTCCCTGAAAAAGCCTCTCGACTTCATCGTCGGAAAGCGAGGCAACCGTCCCGATCACGTCTTGCTTTGGAGTCTGTCCGTTGTGTGCGGCCTCTTCATTCGTCCGTATATCCAGCACATCGTGAAAGAGATACTTCGTCAATGACGCAAGAGTTGGATAGTCAAAGAGCGTTGTGGCAGCAAGTTTCGCTTCGAGATCCGAACTGAGCGCGTTGCGCAGCTCAATCGAGAGCAGCGAGTCCAGTCCATACTCCTGTAGAGGGCGAGTGGCGTCGATCGATTGCGAAGCATGGAAGCACAGCACGGCGCGGACACGCTCTTCCACGCGAGCTTCCAGCATCGACAACTGCTGTGTTTCCGGAGCAGCCTGCAGTGCGCTTCTCCAGGAGCGATGCCGATTTGGTGCAATAACGGTTGCAGCTTGATGTGAGCCAGTTGGACTGCCATTTTTCTCGGCATTGCCGCGGCTGGGTTCGTGCAGGACCCGTACCAGCAGATCGGCGTTGGCTGCGGCCTCAGCTCTTTCGTGTTGGGCCCATCTGGCCCAGTCCACCCTGGAAACGAGAACCTGGGTACAGTTTTCTCCCAGCAGACGCTCCAGGATTTTGAATCCTTCGGCAGGCGGGATGGAGTGAACTCCTATACGCTCTACCCGCTCAACAACGTTGTGCCGCACTGCGGCGCCAGTGCCGCTCCAGGCCCCCCAGTTTACGCTCAAGGCAGTCAGCCCAAGGCGTTCGCGGCGGTAGTGGGCAAGTGCATCGAGATAGGCATTCGCTGCCGCGTGATTGGACTGTCCGCGAGAACCGAAAACACCGGCCGCCGAAGAGAAAAGCACAAAGCAATCGAGCTTTGCGGAAAGGGTGAGCCGATGGAGATTCCACGCTCCAGCAACCTTGGGAGCCAGCACCGCCGAAAAGCGCGACGGCTTCTGTTGCGGCAGACTGGCATCATCGAGCACCCCCGCCGCATGAAAGACTCCGCGCAAAGCAAAGGCAGCGGGGACTGTATCGATCGCGGCACCGAGCGAAGCTTCGTCGCTCACATCGCAGCGCATCGCAACAATCTGAGTCCCTTTCTGTCGGAGTTCCGCAAAAAGCTGTGCTGTCTTCGCATCCGGTTCACCGCGAGCGAGGGCCAGAACGCAGCCCGCCCCCCGCTCGGCCAGCCACTCCACGGTCAGACGGCCAAGGCCGGAGAACGCTCCGCTCACCACGTACGCGCCATCACGCCGAACCGTGAAATTCGAAGTAGAGTTTGACGGCGCGAGCAGAACGCGTCCGGTATGCTGACTGGCAGCCATATAGCGGAAAGCCGCCGCAGCATCCTCGAGAGCAAATCGCTTCCAGGGCAACGGGCTGATCTTTCCTGCTGCCACATCACTCAGAATCGAGGCGATTATGTCCCGCACCTCTGGGACCGCAGCCTGCAAAGCGGCGCGCAGGTGGACGCGATGATAGCTGACATCCGGCCTGAGCGCCTTCGCCTCCCCGTCGCTAAGTACGGTGCGTTCACCGAGCTCGATGAATCTCCCGCGTGGGGCGAGGCACCGCATTCCAGCTGCGATCTTGTCCCCGCTAAGCGAATTGAGCACGACATCGACACCACGAAAGCCCGTCGCCTCAAACACGCCAAATTCGAAGCTGCCGGATCGAGAGTCGAAGACGCCCTCGACACCAAGGCTGCGCAGATATTCTCTCTTGGCATCGTTGCCCGCGGTGGCATATACAACGGTGCCTAGCCGCTTTGCCTCCTGGATGGCAGCTAGTCCGACGCCGCCTGCGCCAGCATGGATGAGGACGCGCTCGCCCGGCTGGAGTCTGGCCACGCGACCTAGACTCCAGCGAGCCGTGAGGAATGGGATCAACAGCGTGGCCGAGTCCTCTTCGCTCATGCCGCTCGGTATCTTCCACACGTGATTGCGGGGCAGAGTAGCGAACTCGGCCATAAGGCCCGAGCCGATTGCCACAACTCGGTCGCCAGTCTGCAGGCCGGAAACTTGGTCACCAACGCGAATAATGACTCCGGCGCATTCGCCGCCGGGCGGCAGGTCATGGGCGGATCCCGGCTCAAGGGCGCTCAGTACCTCGTGGAAGTTGATAGGAGCGGCTCCGATTGCGATCTCAACTTCGTCGCTGGTAGGAGCGCGGCGGCCCTCCTTCACCAGCTCCAGATCCTCAAGCAGCCCCGAGGGAACAAAACGCAAGCGGCGTGTGTCGAATTGTCCGAGAATCCTGCCTTTGTTCGCCTTGTCAGTTCCATCCTGCGGCAGCGCGTATGGCGTCAGACGTGGTACCCAGGCCCGGCCGCCGCGAAGGGCTACCTGCATAGCTGTGTCAGAAACTTCATGAGCCAAAAGCCAAAGCTCGCGAGCAGAATCGTCATTCGCCGGGAGGTCGACAGCTGTGGCGCAAACCTCGGGGAATTCACCGCGCAGGCTACGCGCGAAGGCCGCCATTGTGGCGCCATCCGGAGAGATGATTTCTGGCCCGGATGCACCGCTGCTCACCAGCCACAACCGGCAGCCGGTGAAGTGATCGCCGGACAACATCGCCTGCGTGCAGGCGAGCGCTCCGCCTAGGACCTCCATCTGCCAATTCAAAGCATCGATGCCAGTACTCTCAGCCGAAGGAGTCGCAAGCTCGGCGGCAGGCAAGTAAAAGATATGCCCGGAGCGGCTCGAGGCGCCTCGCCTCCCAGGCGGGTGGACAAACCATGCGTCAATCGAGGCCTGGTCAATTTCGGTTGTGGAGATCAGGGTGACCACCGCTCCCCTGCTCTTCGCCTCTTGTGTCAGCGAACTGGCCAAGGGGCCCGGTTCAGCAACGCTTCCAGACGTGATGATGAGGACTGAAACCTCTGCGGTCAGCGGAGGTTGGGCTGCCCCAGCTCGGCTTTCTTGCGGTCCGTTCACCGCAGCGATCACGCATTGCCCACTTAAAATACCCTTGTCCAGATCGGGAAGGAGCAGCACATCGCTGAAGCCCGATTCGCGGAGTAATAAGGACCAGGCCTGCTTTCCTATCAAGGCGTAGTCGGGGCGGAGATCCCGATCGGAGAAGCGCCACCAGCCCTCGGTAAACCCGACTGTGAGATCGATCCAAGGCTGTTTGCGTGTTGTTTCTGCCATCAGTAGGGCACCGCCTGGACTCAGCAGCGAGCGAATGTGGTTGAGTGTTTGCTTTAGATCAGCGGTAGCGTGAATCACGTTAGAGGCGATCACTATGTCGAACCGTTCGCCGGCGAATCCCTGTTCCGCGGGATTGCGTTCAACGTTAAGCGTTTGGAACCGCATGCCTTCGACAGAGGCGAATTCCAGGCGAGCTGCACTTACGAATGTCGCGCCGATGTCCGTCCAGACATACTCCTGAATCCTGCCACGCAGTTCGGGGAGTAGATAGCTGGTAGTGGCGGCCGTGCCGCCGCCGACCTCGAGCACGCGAACTTTCCGATTGAGTTGGACAGCGACCTGCACCGCTGCGGCGGTGATAATTGGATTGAGTGTGCGCGCAACGACAGATTCCCGGTAAAGCCGCGTCGCAATCTGCTTGCCAACCACTGAGAAAAGCAGATTCAGAGGACTGACCTCGCCACGCAGCAGCGGAACCAGTTGAGCCACTGTCTGCTCCGTCCAGTTCATCTCAGGATGATTGGCGGCGCGCAGGCGCGCGGCAGTGGAGGCGATGTCGACGTATGTCCGTTTCAGCACACGGAAATGGTTGGACCCCAGGCTCTCGAGATATTCCGCCTCCCAAAGTATGACCAGAAAGCGATACGCCAGCCGATGGTGCTGCGGAGCGACTGAGAAATGTCTCAGGAGATCGTTCAAGCTGAACTCTCGGCCTGGCGTAAGGTCGAAGCCTCCCTGCTCAAAGGCGTGCGCGATCCATGCCGAGCAGAGCAAATCGAAGTCTCGCGTCCAGCTTTCAAACTCTGCCAGCCTGTTTTGTTCCGCAGGGATTCTGAGCTCTTTCTGCAGCGGGTTGGAATCAAGAGACACCAACGCCAAATGCAAAGATTCCGTTTGCTCGCCGCTGCTTTCCCCAGTGAGGGAAATCGGCTCCCATTCCACCCGGTGCAGCCACCCGCGGTATTGCTGCCCCGAAGATGGCATCAGCCTGAGGCCTTCCGCCACAAGCAGGCAATTGCCGTTCGCATCCATTGCTTGAATGTCTACAGAAAGGCGAAGCCCCTCGCGCTTGCGAACCTTGACATGCGCGAAGCTAGGTAAGTTCGGGTCGACCTGACAATGAAAGCTGCTCAGCGCAGCCGGCAGAGCCGGGGAGGCAGATGCATCGGCGTCAATCAATACAGCGGCGGCCTGAAGACACGCGTCGAGCGCAATCGGATGAATTCCATATGCCGCGCTCTCGGCAATCACTTCGGGCGCAAGCTCAAGAGCAATCAGGCCCTCGTCGCGGTCGCTCCAGGCTTCCCGGATTGGCTGAAAAACTGCGCCAAAGTCGAGGCCTGCTGCCTTGAACCGCCCGTAGAATGCGTCCTTTTGTAAAACCCTTGTGGCTCGACTCTTAATCGCTCCGAGATCCAAGGGAACGCCAACGGGCGCGGAAGAGATAGCCTGCTCCAGAATCCCGACGGCGTGAACCGTCCAATTGCCGGTTTCGCCAGATTGAGCCTCTTGTATCTGCAGCGGGGTACTGGCGATCTCGAATTGCCGCCTGCCACTCACCGGGTCTACGGCCGAAACCAACGTTTCGAGAAGGCGCGGCTCGTCGAAAAAGCAGGGCTCGCGGAACTCGACGTCGACCGCTTTCCAGTGGGTTTGTCCGGTGACCTGACGCGCCGCAGCGAGCGCCACCTCTAGATATGCAGCGCCCGGGAGCATGCGCCGCCCCTGAACAACGTGATCGCCGAGATGGGCTGGATATGAAGGCGTCAGTTTCGCATGGAAAGTCGCGGACTCTGAGCGAGTGCGAAGCCGCGCCCCCAAAAGGGGATGCTGGGTAGGAAAATGACCGGCTGGCGTTGCAGAGACTCCAGCAGAGACGTTTTCACGCGGGCGCTGTGTGAACCAGAAACGTTGGCGTTGGAAGGAATAGGTGGGCAGGGGAACCCGGCGGAAGCGGCGCCCTTCGTTGAGGCCTTTCCAATCTATATCAACACCCCGTGTGTAGAGCTGCCCAACGGCAGACAACAGCTTTGGCCATTCGCCGCCGGCAACCCGCTTGCTGATGGAAGGAACACATCGAGCCGGCACGATTCCATTGGCTTCTGCCAACGCGAGCAACTGCGGTTCCGCCCCAACTTCAAGAAACAAACCTGCATTGACGAGATTGGCTGCTGATAGCCCCCGTTGAAATTCGACTGTCTGGCGCAGATGCTGCCGCCAATAGTGGGCATCGGGAGGCCGCTTGCGGTCGACCGCCTGACCGGTCACGTTCGAGATCCAGCGAATATCGGGAACCCGGAACGCAACTGTAGCAGCTTCAGCTTCAAAAGCATCCAGCACGCCGTCCAACGCGGCAGAATGAAACCCGTGCGTAGTGGACAGGCGCCTGTGACGAATTCCGGTTCCGCGCAGATTTTGCTCGAAGTGCTGAATCGCCTCACTGCCGCCGCTCACGACGACGCTCAGTGGCCCATTGACTGCCGCGAAGCTGAGCGCGCTGTGGAGACCCGTTGTGGCGAGCATCTTGCGAACTTCTTCTTCGCCGGCAACGATGGCGATCATGCCACCCGCTGCACCCAGATCCTGGGTGAGGCGGCCGCGAGCCGCCACCAGGCGAATGCCCTCTTCGGGGGTCATGACTCCGGCAACGGTAGCGGCAACATACTCTCCGAGGCTGTGGCCAAGGACCACCTGCGGTTCAACTCCGCAGCCCCGCCAGAACTCGCTGAGCGCCCAACCGTAGGCATAGAGCGCGGGCTGTACAAGGCTTGCCTGCTCCAACTCGCTCTGCCCGTTCGCCCAGATCGCTGCGATGCTGTCGGGAAGGCTGCCGTCGAGTGCGCGCTCGAGGCGCTCCACTGCAGCGCGAAAGACCGCGCTGTGGTTCAGTAGGTCCAACCCCATGCCGCTGTGTTCGCTGCCCTGGCCAGTGAACAGAAAGCATATTGATGGAGGGATAGCCGTGCCGAGATCTGACGCGACATTCAGAGAGCGCAGTGAAGCAACTGCCTCTTCTTTGCTACTGGCGACGAGGGCAGCACGATGCCTGAAGTGATCGCGGCCAGTTGCCGCGGTCGCAGCAATCTCGCCCCAGTCATAGTCACCTGCATCAGGACTGATTAGCCAACGCTCATAGCGCTCGATTACGGCCCGCAGGGCGTCGCTGCTGCTGGCGGACAGGGGAAGGACATGCGCGGCTGCAACGCCGTCTTGGACCACCGCAGCGGGTGCCGGCCTTTGCGTAGTGGGCGCTTGCTCCACAATCAGGTGAGCATTGGTACCACTGAATCCGAAAGAACTCACGGCGCCAACGCGAGGCGTCAGTTCTCTGGTTGCGTTCCGCAAGTCAGGCCACGCCATGGTACTGCGCGGCACAGCCAACCTGATCTCATCCCATGGGACGTGAGTGGTTGGCGTTTCGAAGTGCAAATGGGCGGGCACTTCGCCATGTTGCAGAGCGAGCACCAGCTTGATTAAGCCACCTATTCCCGCGGCCGCTTCCATGTGCCCGAAATTGGTTTTGAGCGAGCCCACTAACACCGGCTCGGCGGCTTTGCGCGATCCACCATAAACAGATCCCAGGGCACGTAGCTCGATCGGATCACCCAACGAAGTCCCGGTTCCGTGCGCCTCCACATAGCCCACCTGCGCCGCGGTCCGATCTGCATCCTCCAGGGCTCGCCGCATCAGGTCTTCCTGCGAAGGCCCGTTGGGCACGGTGAGACTGCTACTGGCGCCGTCCTGATTGAGGGCAGTCCCGCGAATCACGGCGAGGATCGGGTCACCGTCGGCCTGAGCCTTGTCCAGCACCTTCAGAACGATAACTCCACAACCCTCTGCGCGTACGAAGCCGTTGGCACGGTCGTCGAATGCTCTGCATCGCCCGTCGAGAGACATCATCTGTGCTTGCGACAGCGCTACAGTCGTCTCGGGAGCCAGGATGACATTGACGCCGCCTGCAATGGCCATCGCACATTCGCTCGCGCGGAGCGCCTGACAGGCCAAATGCACCGCGACAAGGGACGAGGAGCACGCCGTATCGACCGATAAGCTTGGACCCTTCAGACCTAGCAGATAAGACAGCCTTCCAGAGGCGACACTGTGCGCATTTCCCGACGCGAAATGTACATCAAGCAGACTGGCGTCGCCTGCGTGGAGCTGCATTTGCGCATAGTCTCCGCTGGCCATCCCGAGATACATTCCGACACGGCTGCCAGCGAGCGAACGTGGCGCGATGCCGGCGTTCTCCAGTGCTTCCCACACTACCTCCAGCAACAGGCGCTGTTGCGGATCCATCATCGCGGCTTCGCGCGGAGCGATCCCGAAGAAGGCTGCGTCGAAAAGATCGACTCCGGTTAAGAAGCCACCAACGCGGGAAACCATTTTGCCCGGCTTCGAGGGATCCGGATCGTAGTACTCGTCGATGTTCCAACGATCGGGCGGCACCGTGGTAAGGGCTTCGCGGCCATGCTTCAGAAGCTCCCAGAATGACCTTGCATCGTTAGCGTCGCCAGGGAACCGGCACCCCATCCCAATAATTGCAATCGGTTGATGCGGGCGCGCGGCCGCATCATCAAGCTTTTGCTTCATTTGTTCGACCGCGCGCAAGGCCTGCTTGAGCAAAGCGTTGTGGCCGCCGGCGTTGCCGGAATTTGTTTTCTCTGTCATCGCCTATGATTCCAACTGCATGCGCAACAACTCGGCAATTTCATCGTCGGACATTCGATCCAGTTCTTCGTCAGAGTGAATCGATGTGGCCACTGTTACTTCATTCGGAGGCGCGTTCGCATTACTGGCGGGCTCCTCGAAGTCTCGTCCATCCGCCTGATAGCCCAGCTGCTCCAGTAGTACCTTCGCGATGGCATCAGAAGTCGGGTAATCGAAAACGAGCGTCGATGAGAGCCGGTCAATGCCGAAGATGGTCTGCAGGCGATTTCGCAGCTCTATGGCCATCAGTGAATCGAGCCCCAATTCCATCAAGCGATCGTCATTCATAGGTGGGGTCGCGCGCCCCAGTACCAGTGAGACCGCAATAGTGACTGCTTCCACTGTCAGGCTTATTCGCTGCTTAGGCGATGCTGAAGCGATCTCATCGACGAGCTTCGTTGAGGTATCAGAGATGGGACTTGGGTGCAGAGAGGCGAGAGCACCGTTACGTGATGCCGGACCTCGCTCGGTGATCGCAACGGACACAGGACTCTCCGGCGCCGGTGCGAAACGACCTTGCCGGCCGGCGGGTGAGATTGATACCTGAACCGGCTTGTGCGCGATCAACACATGCAGCCCGAGTCGATGCGTAGCAAGTTCCGGTGACGGAGACGCGGAAAAGTGCTCAAACCCGGCGCGGGCAAGCTCCTCCTCCCATTGGCCGACCGAAATCAGCGGGGAACCGTCGCTGCGCGCCTCGTCGGAGAAGCGTTGCCAGCCCTCGATCAATCCCGTAGAGACGTCATGCCAGGCCTGTTGTTCTGTTGTTTCGACGAGAACCAATGACCCACCTGGCTGCAGCACATCAAACAGCCGAGCGACGCTGGCGCGAAGATCTTTCGCCGCGTGCAGCGCGTTTGCAACGAGCACCACATCGTAACGCCCTTCGTGGGCTTCTGCGGACGCTGCACTATCGAGGTCAAAGAGTGCGAACTCCATCGCGTGCGCTCGGAATCGTTGGCGCGCCCGTGCCAGGAAAACCTCTGAGACATCACTGAACGTGTAAAAAAAACCGTGCGAACTCAATTGCGCAAGAATCGCCGCCGACGTAGCGCCTGTTCCCGCACCTACTTCGAGGATCCGCAAGCGCCGGGGAAATCCCATGCTGGTTCGGGCGTCCAAGCGAGCCCGCGCCGCTACGACGGCAGCCGCAATGCGGTTGACGTAAACCGCCGCCGGCGAGTGTTCGTAAAGTGCCTTTGCCAACCCGTCATCGCCGCCGGGAAAGAGTGTCTCCAGCGGATTGAGATCTCCCCGCAAAACGCGCAGTAGACCGGCGGCACAATTGGCCAAATAGCGACGGAGAGGCTCATCGCCGAGTTGTTCCGTCTCGTCCCAGAGCGATTCTGGATGAGTTGGGAAGACATTCGGCGCAAGCGCATACGCGGAATCCTCGCCTTCCTTCGCCGATATCAGAATCCCTTCCGCGCTCAGGCGCTGCAGCCATCGCTCCATGAGCCTTCGATGAGTAGGAACTACACCTTGCTCGTGGATCAGAGTCTCCGCGGTGATGCTGTTGTTCCCGCTCCGGAAGCAGCCGAGATCTTGCAGCGTTGCCAGGATGAGTGCTATAACCCAGCGATTCAACGCGTTCAGGCCTTCTCCAATGCGAGCGACAGGCAATTCGATCGGGATCAACGACGCCTGATCGTCCGCGGCTTGGCCCATAGCAGCGACACTTCCTTCGTCACTTCGCAATCCGTCGTCGAACCAGAAGCGTTTTCTTTGGAATGGATAACCGGGCAACGGAAGTTTTAGGTAGGAGCGCTGATCGGCGACTGCGTCCCAGTCGAGGTCGACACCGCTTAGGTAGAGCCGTGATGCGGCGGTCAGCAGGCTGTGCCACTCGCCTGCCGCACCCGCAACGGAAGCGATGCATCGATCGGGAGCGATGCCGTTGGCTTCCGTGAGCGCCAGCAACTGCGCCTTCGGACCGATTTCAAGAAATATGGAAGCGTCTGTTGCCTTGGCCGCAATCAGCCCTTGTCCGAACTCGACAGTCTGGCGCAGATGCTGCCGCCAATATTTCGCATCGACGGGAACATTGCGCTCGACCAGACTACCGGTCAGGTTCGAGATCCAGGGCACCTCAGGGACCCTGAATTCAATCGCTGCCGCCTTGGATTGAAAGGCGTCGAGCATGCCATCGAGGGAGAAGGAATGAAATCCGTGCGTTGTACGCAGACGCTTGTAGCGAATCTGTAGTGAATGGAGTTGCTCCTCCAACTGCTCGACCGCGTTGTACTCACCACTCACCACCACGCTCGCCGGGCCGTTGACAGCCGCGATACTCAACGCATTGCCAGAAGGAGTGGCAATGAGCAGTGCCTCAACTTGACTCCGCGAGGCGGCAATGGCAATCATGGCACCGGGTTCAGCCAGTTCGTCCGTCAAAGAGCCGCGCGCAGCAACAAGACAAATTCCCTCCTCGGGCGTCATCACGCCGGCAACCGTCGCGGCTACATATTCACCCAGACTGTGCCCCAGCACCATCCGAGGTTCCGCGCCCCAACTGCGCCACAATTCGCTGAGGGCCCATCCGTATGCGTACAGAGCAGGCTGCACGAGGGATGCACGCTCTTGTTCCTTTTCTTCATTGGCCCAGATTTCGATGATGCTCTTACCCAACCGGCCATCGAGCGCCCGATCCATCCGATCCACCGCCGCGCGAAAACTGCTGCTGTGCGTAAGAAGCTCAAGACCCATTCCGGTGTGTTCGCTGCCCTGCCCCGTAAACAGGAAACCGAGCACGGAATCGGAGTTTGCGCGCATTCCGATCGCGGCCTGGTGAGAGTCGGAGCGCAACTGTTGGAGTAGCTCTTGGTGCGTGCTCACGACGTAGGCGCGACGATACGAGTGATGCATGCGGCCACGGCTCAGGGTATGGCAAACATCACGTAAAGAGGGCTGGCGGTTGCTTTGCAAATATTGCGCGAGAGCAGTCTCGGCGGCCGCCACTGCGTCTTCAGTAGCTGCGGAAAGCACAGCGAGTTGCGGCTCATCCTCGGGGAGATCGCGTGCATCCTGCCTCTCTGAAACGAACTCCTCCACGACTACATGAGCATTAGTGCCGCTAAAGCCAAAGGAACTGACACCAGCAACGCGCCGCCGCTGATCTGTTTCCAACTGCCACATCGAGTGGTTCGCTGGAACATAGAAGGGCAGGTCCTGCCAAGGGATGAATTCGCTTTTCTTATGAAGGTTAAGATGACGCGGAATCTGCTGATGGCAGAGGGAGAGTACGGCCTTGAGAAGACCCGCCATTCCACTGGCCGCCTCCATGTGGCCGAGGTTGGTCTTTACAGAACCAACCGCAATCGGAGATAGATGCGAAGACCGGCCGCCGAAGACCTCGCCAAGAGCATCCATTTCAATAGGATCGCCCAGCGATGTGCCTGTGCCATGGGCTTCGATCATGCCCACCTCGTCCAAGGCCACGTCAGCGTTTCTGTACGCGTCTCTCAGCAGCGCCGATTGCGCCTGGCTGCTGGGGGCGGTGAGACCTGCACTGCGGCCATCGTGATTGACTGCGCTTCCTCGCACAACGGCCAGAATCCGGTCGCCTTCATCGATCGCGTCCTTCAGGCGCCTGAGCACGACAACAGCACAACCCTCGGAGCGCACGTAACCATCGGCGGCTTCGTCGAAGGTTTTGCAGCGGCCATCTGGCGCAAGCATATGCGCGCGAGAGAACCCAATATGCATTTGCGGCGCTAGGATCACGTTGACGCCGCCTGCCAATGCAAGATCGCATTCACGTCCGCGCAGACTTTGACATGCTAGGTGCACCGCTACCAGCGAAGACGAACAAGATGTGTCGATGGTCATAGTTGGCCCGTGCACGCCGAGCGTATAGGCTAGGCGTCCAGCGGCCATGCTGGGTGAGTTGCCCGACCCGGCGTACGCGTCGATCCAGAGGTCGTCCTGCAGAACGGCGCGGTAGTAATCGAAATTGCTCAATCCGGCGAAGATGCCGGTACGCGAATGGCGCAGGCTATCCGGTCGGATCGCAGCATCTTCCAGAGCGTGCCATGTCACCTCGTGCAGCAGACGCTGCTGCGGATCGAGCATAATCGCCTCGCGCGGTGCCAGGCCAAAAAAATCTGCATCGAAACGGTCCACCCCATCCAGGAAGCCACCGCGGACGGAATACACAGTGCCGGGCGTATCAACATTCCTATTGAAATAAAGCCGCCAATCCCAGCGATCCTGCGGGATATCGGTGATAGCGTCCTTCCCTGCTGCAAGCAGATCCCAGAAAGATTGCGCATCCACAACTCCACCGGGGAAGCGCAGGCCGACGCCCACGATAGCGATCGGATCGTGCCGTGCGGCAAACGCAGCGCTTTCTCCCGCAGCAAGCCTGGAGCGAAGCTCGCGAATCTCTTGAAGCGCCCGCTTGACGGGAGATTGCACAGCGTTGTCCTCGGCGCTCGCAGCGTCGGGCATCTTCGCTCGCTCAGAGAACCCGCTCATGGCCGCTCCTTCCGGTTCAATTCGGCCACGAGGAGTTCTTCGGCTTCCGCATCACTCATCGTGGAAAAATCGCACTCTTCCGTCGAACCTGTGCCGTTCGCTGAATCGAGCTGCGAGCTAGTCCTGCGTCTTTCAAGATCCAGTCCGGATTGCTTTCTCTCTGGAACCGCCAGGTCGAGCAGGTATTGTGCGAGACCACTAATGGTGGGACGGTCGAGGAGAAGCGTTGCCTTCAAAGGACAACCGAGAGCCTGCGCCAGCAGATTCCGCAGTTCGAGAGCCATGAGTGAATCCAATCCCAACTGCTGCAATGGCGTGTCGCCGGGCATAGGGTGTTCTGAGGACAGCCCAAGAACCTTGCGCGCCGAGGTGCGCACGAATGCCTCCATGCGCGGGCCGCGGTCGGCTCTGGCGGCTCCAAGGATCGCAGCAATTTTCGCCACATCGCGGCCCGTTTGCGCGAGGGGAGAGGTGTCCGGCTTCGGGGTGTTCGCGATACGAGCCAGGTCACTGCTGCCTGAAGGCACATACTCGGAAAAGAAGGCATGCGCCGGTGATCCGGATGGGAACTGTTCGAGGTAGGATTTCCATTGAACATCGGCGATCGTGACGCACGACCGGCCACTCATAAGAGCCGCTCCTAGCGCCGCCAGCGCGCTTACAGATGACATCGGCTGTACGCCCTGGCGCGCAATCCGTGATTTCGCCGAGTCCGAGAGTTGTTCTAGCATGCCGCCTTCTGCCCAGGCGCCCCACCTTACGCTCAACGTCGACACACCTCTCGCGGTGCGTTGCTCGGCAAGGCCGTCAAGATACGCGTTGGCCGCTGCATAACTTCCCTGTCCTGCCGACCCAAGCGCTGCTGCAAGTGAACTGTAGTAGACGGTCGCCAGGAGCCCATCTTCGGCCGTCAACTCTTCAAGGAGCCTTGCACCCTCCACCTTTGCTCGAATGCCGCGAGCAAAAGTCTCCGCAGTATGTGCCGCGAGAAGGCGATCGCCCACTTCACCTGCTGCGTGAAACACGATACGCAAGGGCGCCTCGGGGAAGCTGCGCGCCACTTGCAACGCAGCCGAGAGTTGGTTCCTGTGCGCAACGTCAGCGCATTCGACGATGACGCGAACACCCCGCTCGGAACACGCTTCCTGGAATCGCTTCACGGCATCCGGTGCGCTTCGACGGCTTACAAGTACAAGTGATCTCGCGCCCTGCTCAACCAGCCATTGCGCCGTCGCGAGACCCAGACCGCCGGTACCGCCGGTGATCAGCGCTGTCCCTTCGCACAAAGCCTTGGCCCAGGATTCTTTCGCGATCGGCCGCGGAGGTCGCACCAGCACCAGCTTGCCAACATGTCTGCCGCCTGCCATTCGGCGAAAAGCGTCTTCCGATTCGCCGATCGGATATACCTCGTTAGGCAGTGGAGACAGCCTGCCCTCGGCGAAAGCCGCGAGCAGTTCCCGTAACATCGCGGCAATCACTGCCGGATCGTGCTGGGCCACTTCAAGCAGGTCGTAAGCCGTGTAGGCTACATCTGGACGAGTTTTAGCTGCACGCTCTGGGCTCCAGATATCGCGCTTGCCTACTTCGAGGAAGACTCCGCCTTTGCTGAGGGCACGAAATCCAGCGGCGATTTTCTCTCCTGAGAGCGCATTCAGGATCACATCGACTCCGCGCCCTCCGGTGACACGCAGCACGTCTTCGGCGAAATGTTCGCTGCGTGAATCAAAGACATGCGTGATGCCCTGCGCCTTGAGAAAGGCCCTCTTCTCGGCGGTTCCCGCTGTCGCTATGACTGTCGCTCCACACCAGCGCGCGAGTTGCACTGCCGCTTGGCCGAGTCCACCGGCCGCCGAATGCACCAGTACCGTTTGCCCTTGCTGAAGCTGGGCCAGCCGCGAGAAGGCATAGTGCGCAGTGAGAAAAGCAACCGGAATCGTAGCTGCCTCGGCGAAGCTCATCGCAGCAGGTTTGGCCGCCACATAAGCTGCAGGCACGTTGACCGTCGTGCGCATGCTGCCGGGTGCGAAGGCTACTACTGGCGTACCAGGTGCCAAGCCCGTTCCATCGGCTGTTTTGACTACGACTCCAGCGCACTCGGCGCCGAGCGCTGCCGGTTGGCCAGCATAGGAACCCATCGCGGTCAGCACGTCGCGAAAGTTCAAACCGTGCGCGTAGCACGCGA
>Ga0335072_10004404_pt1 | contig 20920 bp, 25 predicted proteins | sample Lox_Sample_21_FD_206725 | JGI IMG/M metagenome (GOLD analysis project Ga0335072, IMG submission 206725) | Soil microbial communities from Loxahatchee National Wildlife Refuge, Florida, United States - Lox_Sample_2.1 | ecosystem: Environmental > Terrestrial > Soil > Wetlands | place: USA...
GATCCTCCGCCAACCCGCGCGCTCCAGCCGATTGCGGCACCCCGTCATAAGGCGTGGTAAGCCGATTCCGCCGCCGCGCCGCCCGCTTCGGAGCCGCCACCATTCCGATAAGCGGCCTTTGCGGACGAAATATCTCCCCGTGTCATTGACATACTGGGTCAATGACCTAGTATGTCCCGTATGCGCTTCGGCTGGGATCCGCCCAAGAGCGACCGCAACGCCAGCGAGCGAGGCCTACCGTTCGAGATCGCCATGGCGCTATTTGACGGGCCGACCATCGAGTTCGACGACACCCGCCGCGACTACGGCGAGCGGCGGATCATCGCCTACGGCGCGGTCGCCAGCCGCGTCCTGGTCTGCGTCTACACGTGGCGCGGCACAGCGGAGAATCCACTGCGCTGGATCATCAGTCTGCGCCCGGCCAACAAGGGTGAAAGCCATGCCTACCGCACCACATTCCCGCAGTGAGCTCGACCTCGCCAAGGTCGACTGGCGCCAAGTCGATGCCGCCACCGACGAAGACATCGCCCGCCAGGCGGCGGAGGACGCCGATACGGCCCCGGTGTTCACGGCCGAGGAGATCCTCGCGGCCGGACGGCGCATTGTGCCGGCTGCGGTCGAGGATGTCCGCGCGCTACGCACCCGGCTCGGCCTGTCACAGGATGCGTTTGCGGCGCGCTTCGGGTTCTCGGTCGACGCGATCCGCCAATATGAAAGCCGCCGCCGCATCCCAACCGGCCCGGTCCGCACCCTGCTCCGGGTGATCGCCCGCGAGCCTGACGCCGTCATCCGCGCCCTCGCCGAGAGCCGGCAGGGCGGCTCCGACTGAAGGCGGCGGCCAATAAGGCGCGATAATGGCGGTTATCGCGCCTAAGCGCATTATTCAAGGGAATATCCGGCGATGGTCAGGAGGCTGCCGCGAGCGCGCGCAAGGCCAATGGCGCGTCACGACGCCCGAACACGGGCTTCGAGCTTGGCGATCTGTTGCGCCAAATGGTCGAGGCCGGGCAGCAGTATGTTGCGCGACGTCTGCGGAACGCCGGCGTCCTCGAGCGCCACTCTGAAGCGCGCGAGATCGGCCTGCCATTGGGCATGAAGCCTATCGAGCGGCAGGAGCCACTCTGCTGGCGGCGCCGTGCCGGCGGCATCGAGCACGGATTGGTAGTCGCGCTCCAGCTTGGCGGCGGTACCGAACAGCGACGACAGTTGCTCCTTGAGTGCATCAGGCAGCGGTGGGAGATCATCATAGGGTCTGGCGGGTTTCTGCCGCTCGGCCTCGGCGGCCTCTTCCATCAGAGCGGCATAGGTGTGGAAACCGGGATACTCGCGGCAGAGGGCGGCGAGCTGGTCGTCTGTGGTCGTGTTCCAGATTGTCCCGAGATCGATGACATATCCTGTCATGCGCGCGATGACCGCCGAACGCGGCACCCCCTCCTCGGCCAATTGGCGCATGCGGAGGTCGATCGCCGCCGCGCGCTGGCGGTAGTCGGCCATGGGTTCCGGTTGCCGTGGCGCCTCTTTCCGCCCAGGCACCGGGATTGCGCCCGACTGGATGCCGGTGGCGACCGACTCAAGGATCTTCGCGTATCGGTAGAAGCCGGGGAATTTGCGGGTCAGTTGGTCCAGGTCGCCGGGCTGGACGGCGTTCAGCAGTTGGTGGAACGCCGGCATGTGGTCGGCCATCGCCGCCATGATGGCTATGTTGTCTTTGCCGGCGCGGATGAGTTTTTGCATCCTGGTGTCGATCTTCGCGGCGATCCAAAGCTGCTGGTTTGTCGGGGCCATGCGGTGCATCCGGGGTGCGGGGAGGGCGCGACGGTCAGAGCGCCAGGGCCTTGGCTTCGGCGACGGCCCGATCGTACCAGCGGGGCAGATAAGAGTCACAGGTCGCCAGGGTCCGGGCGATGCGTGGATGCTTGGTCACCCAGTGGCGCAATGCGTCCCAGGCCGGCGAGGTGAAGAAATATTCGCGGCGCACATGGTCGGAATACTCGGGGGCGTGTTCACCCAGGACGGGCACGCCGAACTCGCCGGACAAGTCACGTATCGCGATGCGGTCGAAGCCGGGCAGGAAGATGCGTTCTTCGCCGTAGTATTTCACCACCCACCAACCGAGCGGCGGGGTGTGCCGGACGCTGTGCGATACGGGCTGGAAGTACCGCAGGCCAGCAGGGCCGAGCGCCACCCCACCCTGCGTCGGACCCGAGAGGTAGGGACCGTCGGCCGCGATGAGGCCCTCGAAGGTCATGCCGGCGATGCTGACCTGGTGGAAAATCCGATTGCGCATCTGGCCCTCGTGTCCGGCGGATATTTCCCATCGGATGACCAAAACCGCCAGGGTCGATGCGCACTGTCGAGGCTGAGGCGCCCGTCCCTCATGCATCGGCACGCGCTCCGGTTTACTCGCCGGTGTCCGGCGGTGGCGGGGTGACGGGCTTTTCGATCCAGAGTGGGACACCGCAGGCGCGGCGGCCCTGCTGAATGGAGACGGCATCGCCGTGGCACTGGGCGAGGGCCTGTTCCGGGTCGTTCCAGGTCATGAGGTTGAGCCAGTCGCGGGCGGCGCGCGGTCCATTGGTGAAGGCCGCCTGCAACCCGGCTTCGGTCTCGTGGACGGCGGCCGTGGCACTGCTGCTGCCCCACCAATAGCCACCGATGCCGGCCACGAGGATGCTGCCGACCAGGACGGCGGCGGCGATCAGCGTGGAGTTACGGTCGAACACACGGACGCGGCGGGTGAGGGCATCGTCGGCGCTGCGGGCGATGTGGTAGGCGACATCGCGGACGGTCTCGGCCTTGGCGGCATCGAGGTAGGAGTGGAACCGTTCGGTCTCGGCGTCTGCCGCCCGCCGGGCCTGGCCGAGCGTCGCGGCCAGTGCCGCGGCGTGCTCGGTGGTGATCCGCGCATTGCGGTCGGTGAGGGCGCCGAGGCGCGCGAGGGTCAGCATGAAGGTCTCAAGCAGCGGGGTAAGCGGCCCGTCGTCATCGATGCCGGCCTGACGGGCCGCGGCGCGCATGCGGGCGACGAGTTCGGCCATATCGGCCTCGCCGGTCGGCGCTGCACCGTCCGGCGCCGGCAAGGCGGGCTGGGATCCTGCGGCGGGTGCTGTGTGACGTGCCAGCCGTTCGCGGAGCGCGTCGCGCAGGCCGGTCATGGCAGCCAATGGGCGACGGGCGCGAAATTCTCTTCCATGTCGCGCAGCCAGTTGTGGACGAGCTGGCGGTTCCACGGCCCGATCGGGGCCTGGCCCGGTTTGACCTTGTTGTCCTCGGCGGCGGTGAAGCCGATGCGGCGGGCGTCGACTTCGTGCGCCACTGCAAGGCGCGGCATCCAGACCACGGTGGCGCCGCGTTCGAGCGCCTTGAGGAACACCGGATGTTCCAGAACGGTGGCCTGGAAGGCAGCTTTTTCCGCGCGGTTGCGCGGCACCAGCGCGGCATTGAGCACGAGAATGGTGGCGGCGGGGGCGAACAATTCTCCCTGTTCGACATCGTGGAGGTAGGCGAGATCGTCGGGGTCGGGGCCGAGCAGGTGCACGGCGACAGGGCGAATGCCGTAGCGATCGAGGAAGGCGGTGAGGCCGATCTCGCGGGCGAGCTGCTTGAGGATGAGGTCGCCGGCGCCGAGGTCGACCAGGGCGTTGAACTGCTCGGCGATCTGCCGCTCGACGAAGGTGGCGAACCAGTCGCGCATCTCGGCATCGTCGGCGCTGGGCGGGGTGACGACGCCCTGGAAATAGGCGGAGAGGGTGGCGTTGGTGCGGTCGGCATCGGCGATGACGATCTCACGGCCGCGTGCCAGGGCGCGATCGACGGCCCAGCGGACCCACCAGGTTTTTCCCCGGGTGCCGCGTCCGAGCGGCAGGATGAACAGCGGCGTGGTGGCGGTGCCGGCAGCGCTGGCGGTGGTCTCGGCCGCCGGTGTGCCAAGGGCATCGGCGGTGATGGTGGCGTCGCGATCGACCATGGCGGGACTCCTCTGTTGTGCGGCTCCCAGTCAGCACGCGCAGTTGCGAACGGCGTCAGCGCACGTGTGGGTGGGGCGCAAAAGCGGCGGTGGCGCCGTTCACATGATCTTGGGCAGGGGGACCTTGCCGGCGTCGATGGTGGAGAACAGGCGCCGGAGCTGATCGGCGGCGGTTTCGGTGGCGGGGGCGACGGGTGCCGGATCGGGCGCGCCCGCATCCAGCGCGGCGACGGCTGCTGCTGCCACGCCCGGCGCACCGGTACCGGCGACCGCTGGCGCGGTCAGGGACGGTTCGCCGGTTGCGGCGCGTGCCGGGCGGATGTCGAGGGCCAGGTGCGGTCGGGGAAGCGCGGCCGGATCGAGCGCCGCGGCTGCCGGCGGCGTCACGGCATGCACGGCGGGGGCGATTTCATCGGGTGCCAGGGCGGCAGGCATGGCGGCCGGTTGTTCCCGCGCGCGGGCGAGATCACGGCGGACGCGATACCAGGTCTGGCGCGCGCTGGTGGCGGCGGGCGGTTTGCCGTCCGCGTCGGTGAGACCAACCGCCGCCAACTCCGCGGCAAGCGGTCCCCAGGCGGGTGGGGTCTCGGCGAAGGCGGCGGCCAGCGCGTCGTGGTGCTGGCGCATCCAGCGGTAGAGCGGGGAGCGGGCCGGCCCACCATGGGCGCGCAAGGCCGCCAGCACTTTCCTCAGGCGGCGGTCCTGACGCGGCGGGCGGCTCATGACGGCAGCAGTCCCCGAACGGATGGCGTGTCGCCCGAGGGCGACGGGGGAGACTCTACCGAGCGCGGGGAGGTGGGTTCAACGTCGCAAGGGGCGTGTCACGAAAGCTTAGCGTAGGTTTCTACAGACCAAGGCACCCTTGGTGCGGCTTTTCCGGCGAACGCCCCTGTATAGTGCGCCGGGACCGGAGAGGGTGCAACGGGCATGGCAGCGGCGTCATCGGTAGCGGCGAGCGGGGAGACGGCCGCTGCGCTGGCAGCCCTGCAGGCGGAGGTCGCCGCCCTGCGGCAGGGGCTGGCGCTGATGCTGGAGACGCAGGCGACCCACACCGAGATGCTGCGGCACCTGATGGAGGCCGCGGCGGCGCCGGCCGGGTCAGAGACCGCACTGTCCGATGCCCTGGCGAGGATCGCCACCATCCTGACCCGGCAGACCGGCGGGCTGGAAGCGATCCAGGCGGTGCTGCTGCGGTTGCCGGAGGATGTCGGGCACACGGTGGCCGCGGGCGTACGGGAGGCGCTGTCCCGTGGTTGAGCGGTCTTGCCGATGCTGACCTACCGGACCGGCGCCGCTGGGGCACCGTCGGCGGCACGCGCCATGGCGGACCACCTGCTGGAGCAGACCCTGCCGCAGGCGCAGGCGGAACTGGCCGCCTACTATCAGCGCGGGGTGGTGGCGGCCGACCCGACGCATGGGGTGGCGGTGGCGGAGCCGCGCCGGGACATGGACCCGGGCGTCGCGGCGCTGCTGGGGATCGATCCCAACCGGGCACCCGAGGCGGACGCCATCGCACAGTTGCTGGCGGGCAACCGGGCGGACGGCACGCCGATCCCCGGCAAGCAGGTTCAGCGGGAGAGCCAGAGTTTGGCCGAGTTGCTGGGGCTGGAACCGGCCACCCTGCCGCACCGCGAGCAGATCGCCCACATCCTGGACGGGCAACGGGCAGATGGGTCGGCGCTGCCGGACGACCGGGCGGCGGCGATTCGCGCGCGCTTCCTCGCGCTGTATGGGTTCCATGCCAGGCGGGAGCCGACCGCCGAGGAGCGCGATCACCTGTTGGCCGGCCAGCGGGCGGATGGGTCGGCGCCCGGGCGCGCGGCGCTGCTGGAGGGATTGTCGGCGACGCGGTCGCGGATCGGCTATGTCGATCTGTGCTGGTCGGCGGACAAGACGGTGTCGCTGGCGTGGGCGTTCGCGCCGACCGCGGCGGAACGCGCCATCATCGCGCAGGCGCATCACGACGCGGTGGACGCAGCGATGCGCCACGTCGAGAGCGAGATTGGCCGGGCGCGCAAGGGCAAGGCGGGCCGGGAGGGGTTCGAACCCGGGCGGATCGGCTGGGTCCGCTTCGACCATTATGCCAGCCGCCCGACGGTGGAGGTGCCGCGGCGCGATGCGGCCACAGGCGAAGCCTATACCGAGCTGGTGACCCTGAAGGTGGCCGGCGACCCGCAATTGCACACCCATGTCGCGGTACCCAACGCAGTGCTGACCGAGAGCGGCCGGGTGGGCGGGCTGGACCTGCAGCGGCTCGAAGGCCGGGTGCATGAATGGGGCGCGCTCTACCAGGCGCATCTCGCCACCAACCTGCGCCGGCACGGCATCGACGTGGCGCTCGACGCGGCGACCGGGGCGGCGCGGATCACCGCCGTTCCCGACTCGGTGCGGGCGGCGTTCTCGAAACGCACCATGAGCGGGACCGAGTCGGCGCGAGCCTACGCCGCCGGACTCGGACTCGATTGGGACAGCCTCGACGCCGAACGGCGCATCGGCCTGGCCAAGCGCGGCGTGCAAGGTGATCCACGCCAAGCCAAGCAGGATGATCTCAGCGATTGGGCGGCTTGGCGGCGCGAGGCGACAGCGCTCGGCTGGCGGCATGAGAGCGTGCTGCGGCCGGAGCCTATTGCGTTGCCGGCGCGGGAAGCGCGGCTGGAGCAGGCATACGAGACAGCCCTCGGGCTGCTGGACCGGGATCTGCAACGCCGGGCGGTGGTGGACGCATCCATGGCACGCGTGGCGGCGGCGCGCGGGCTGATCGCGTCCGGGGTGGAGAGCGCGGCTGAGATCGACGACGTGGTGCGTACCTTCGCCAGGCGCGGCGTGCGCCAGGACGGGCAGGCGGTCGGGCTGATCTGGGGGCAGACAGCCGATGCCCAGGGCCGCGAGCGGGTGAAGCTGACCACCACCTTGCATGTCGAACGCGAGACCGAGTTTCTGGCACTGGCGCGGGACGCGGCGGCGGACCGAAGCGGTGCGCTCGGCACGGACTCGATTGCAGCAGCGGTGGCGCGGTCGGGGCGGGATTTTTCCGAGACGGCGCACGGGCGGGCGCAACGCGACCTGATCGACCGGCTCGGCCAGGGCGGGCGGCTGGCGGTGGCGATCGGCGTCGCGGGGGCCGGAAAATCCACAGTGCTGGCACCGCTGGTGGATGCCTGGCAACGCGAGGGCCGGCGGGTCTACGGCGCGGCGCTCGCCTGGCGGCAGTCGGACGACCTGGCCGGGGCCGGCATCGCCGAGGCCGACCGGGCGGCGTTTTCGGTGTTTCTTGCCCGCGTGGCCAAGGGGCAGGTCCGCCTGGACCGCAACAGCGTCGTGGTGGTCGACGAGCTTGGGCTGCTGGGCACGCGGCAAGCGCTGGAGCTGCTGCGGGTGCAGGCGGCGACCGGCTGCCAGGTGGTGGCGGTGGGCGACCCGAAACAGTGCCAGTCAATCGAGGCCGGGCCGGTGATCGAACTGCTGCGCCGCGCGCTCGGCACCGAAGCCGTGCCGGAGCTGCTCACCACCGTGCGTCAGCAAAGCGCGCGCGAGCGGGAGACCTGCCTGTTGTTTCGCGAGGGCCAGGCGGCGGAGGCGCTGGCGCTGAAGCGCACCGACGGCACCGCGCAGCTGGTACCCGGCGGCTACCGAGAGGCGGTGGAACACGTCGCCACGCTCTGGGCGGCGCGGCGGGCGGCGAACGCGCACGATCCGGACTACACGCTGACCGTCAGTGCGCCGAGCAACGCCGATGCCCGGGCGATCGGCGCGGCGATCCGTGAGCGTCGCCGCGACGCCAAAGAGCTGGGGCCGGACCAGGTGGTGGTCGATGCCTGCGATCAGAGCGGTGTCGCGTATGCGCTGCCGCTCGCAGTCGGCGACCGGGTGCGGCTGTTCGCGCGCACCAACGCCGCTTATCCCGACCACAGCCGTGGCATCATCGGCAACAACGGGTCCGTGCTTGACGTCCGCGCGATCGACGCCGCCGGCGTCACGTTGCGGAACGCGCAGGGCCGCGAGGGGCTCGTGGCGTGGGACACGTTGCGCGACCAAACGAGCGGCCGCATCCGGCTCAGCTACGGCGACGTGCTGACGATCGACGCCACGCAGGGGCTGACCAGCACCGAGCACATCCAGGCGATGCCGGCTGGCACGCAGGCGGTCACCGCCTACAAGGCCTACACTGCCGCGAGCCGACACCGGCGGGTGAGCTATCTGGTCACGTCCGACGGGGCGGAGCGGCGGGAGATCGCGGCGCGCCGGCCACTCGGCGACCCACGGCCGATCCGGGAAGCGGATGTCTGGGCCAACATGGGGCGCAATCTCGCCCGTCAGCCGGAAACGCCGGCGGCGCTGGATTTGTTGGAGCGAGCGCATGGCGTGCAGCGCAGCACCGCACGCGCCTTGCAGGCAGGACTGCAGCCAGCCGAGCAGCGCGAGGCAGAGGGACTGGAGAGGACCACCCTGACGCGCACCTGGCAGCGGCGGCGGGTGGTCGAGCATCTCGCAGGGATGACGGAGCAGCTGGGCAGCCTGGTGCACGAGCAAGGTGCGGTGCTGGAGGCGCTGGGTCGGTTCGTTCCGGTGGTCCGCGAGGTCGCATCACGTGCACTGGTCGCCATGCAGCCGGTGTTGCACTACGTCGTTGGCCAAATGCACGAGAGGCCGCGGCAACAGGCGGTCGAGCAGCAGCACGAGGAGGAGGAGGACGAACATACCCTCCAGCCGTCGCGAGGGCTTGGTCTCGGCATGTAGGCCGCTCTGACCGCGAAGCTGTGCGTTTCGGCCAGCTGGACCCTGGGCACCGCCGCTAGCCAAGCCGTGCGGCGAGCAACATCGCAATCACCGCAGCGGCCTCAGCGGCTCACTCTTCACGGCTTCGTTTGGTTTTGGTGATCGGGCGCAACCGCGCGGCCGGACGCGGCGGGAGCTTCAACGGCGTCCACCCCACGATTGTTCTGGCGCAGGCCCGTGCCCGCTCATTGTCGGCAATGCCTGGAAACCGGCGACGCAGCTCAACCGCCGCAGCAAACTCGCCACCGCGATCGAACGCAGCGCGGATCGCGGCGGCCTCTTCCTCGGAAACGACGAACATCCCGCAAACATGGAAATGAAGTCCGCCAAAAGGCAAGTGAATCATCGATTGCCAAACGCATCGGTCGGGGATGCCTGCAAACCACGACGCAGCTCGACCGCCGCGGCAAACGCTCCATTCTGGTTGAAAGCGGCGCGGATCGCCTCAGCTTTAGCTTCGGTGACGACGAATGCTCTGAGAGCATGGGGACAAGTGGGCGAGGGGCCGACGCAGCGACGACGCACTCCGAACGTAGTGAGGAGTGGCTTGATACGATGACGAAAGGCTGGCGTAATGCTGGCAGCTGGACTTCGTTCAGCCCGCCGTCGGACTAAACTCGATCTGCCGCGATGTAATCCGTCTGCCATGTCTGACGATCCGCGCATTGGGACAATCATTGAGCTGGTCAAGGAGCACTCCGGCAGCCCCTCCCTTCGCCACATCCGTGATCCTGAGCAGCTTCGGAAGCTGGCGGTGAAGATCCTCAGGAAGCTGGAGGGTTCACGCGATCCGTGGCGCAAATGGCCGCCGGCGCGCGACAAGCTGATCCGAGCGGCCGTGGGCTGTTGGATACCTATAGAGGACCTGCATGCCGCGTTGGCTGAACTTCCCGGGCCGCCGTTGACAAAGTCGGACGTAACGGGTCGCCTGCTGGCGTTGCGCGAGGAGGGTCTTGACCAGCTGGACGACTCCTTGAGGGCGGGTTGCGAGGCGCTGTATTCGCAAGAAAGGGCTGGCGGCACTGAACTCGCCGCCATAGTCGTGCTGATGAATGACTGGATGGGTGAAGAAATTGGGCGGCGCATGCGCCAGGAGTGGGCGGAACGCGATCGCCGACGCGCCGACATGCAGGAGTTGGCGGAGCAGACGTTCTTGTCCGGGGCCGACTGCAAGTGGACGAAGATTGGCTCGTCCGCCGACCTCTACTGCCGTGTAAACGGCCGGACCTATCGTCTCGTCCGAGCGCCGGACAAGAAGCTGGAGGTGTGGCGCGTGCAGTCGACCGACGATTCGGCGGGCCGCCTGATCGGCCGGTACCAGGGGCGGGCGGACGCGACGAACACCGTCGGGCAGGTCGCCTATCAATCCGAACCGCGTCGGTAGACGCCAAGAGGATCCATCGTGCCCGTCCGCAGGCACCTACCGCAAGGGGAGCTATCCGCCAGGCGATCGCTGCGCTGCTCGGGCTTTCGCTCGCGGCGTCACCCTGCGGTACATCGATATCCGACGAGGTGCTCAGAGACGACCACCGATTGGGTGACAGCCGAAGTGGCTCACATCCTTGACGGCCGCTCGACGCTATCGCGGCAGCGCGGACGTCGCGCCGATGTATTCGCGCAGGTGCCGGAACTCGGTGGCTCATAGCCGCGGAGGCCGCCTGCCAGTTTCGCAACGACCGATTCACCCTACCGGAGCGCAATCGTGAATCCGGTGGTGGGTCCATATTTAAGTGGATGGGCGTCATCGGCTCGCAGTCCGGGCTGCGGTGCGCTCCTCATGCTCGAACGCGTCGGCGAACTGATCGAGTTCTTGCGTGCTCATGCCAAGGCCGCGCCCCATTGAGCGCCATTGCGACACCGCTTGTTCCACCTCACGAAGCATCTGTCGGGCACGTGGCGCTGCAATCCGGAAATACGGAAGTGCGGACATCAGCGCATCGATCGTTGCCTCCGGACCGGCATCTTCCGACACCCATGTCTTCAATTCACGAACGCGGTCTGGGAACGGATTGACATCGAATGCCGGCGAAAGCCGCCACTGCCCGTGATCGACATGTAAGAAGCCGTGGTTGCGCAGATGATCGTCCACGTTGGTGATGAGGATGGAGAAGGCGATGCGTCGCCAGAGTTCCTCCGTATCGGCCTGCGGCGTCGCGCCGTGCATCCGCAGCGCATCGACGATCTCCGTATAGGCATGCTCGTCCGACTCGGCGACCTCGACGCCGAGCATCGTCGCGGCAGACACGTACATCAGCCGCCCGCCGCCGTCCGGACGATCGAAGCGCCGGATCACAGCCACCGCGCTGCCTTCGCTCTCGACCAGACGGCCTTCGGCGGCATCTATCCCCGCGGCGCCAGCGAGTCGCAGCGCGAGGACCTCGCCTTTCGTAACCGCGCGATCGTCGGCAACGCTTGGAAACTTGCCGATCGACAGTCGCCCCTTGTCGTCAACGACCGTGCATTTCGGGCGCAACCCACCCAGCGAGGTGCCCCGGCCTCGGAGGTAACGCAAATCCTCAGCCGTTTCGGTATGCGTCTCGACCGCACGCGACGCGGACAGCAAGTGGCCAAGCTCTATCAGTGGAGGCGCAGTCCGCCGACCCTCTTCGGCCGCGCGCTGGAACACGCCGTCCTCGTCCCGAACACGCAACGCGCCGACGCGGCTCGCGTCATCGACCGCCAGGAGGAAGTCGAGGGCGTTCAGCGGACGGCTCTCGACATCCGCACCGGCGCGCCTAACCTCTTGCCGCCGTTTGGCGTGGTCGCGCAAGATGACGCGCCGCGCCCAGCCATCCGGTTCGGTGTCCGCAATCGCGCCGTGAAAGACGGATCCGCCACGTTCTTTGCGATGAAATTGTGGGCCAGACACCAAGGGGAGGGTGGGGTCGATCGCGAAGCGGTCCGTGGCCGCTAGCCATGCAGCGTCGTACTCGAAGGCGGCGTTCTCCCGCGCCCCCTGCACGTCGAAGCGGAGTGTCCCGAGACTGCGGGAGTTTTCCCCCAGCGCTACTTGGATGGTCCTCCTCATAGTGTAGTCGGCACTTTCTTGGGACGCACGCGCTTTGGCAGCCGTTCGACGTCGAGCAACAGGCCGACATCGTCCCGACGCGGGTCAACGATGTCGCCGATCGCGTCGCCGAACCCGAGCACGAAAAGCGCCATCACATAGACACCCATCGAAACCGACGGATCGCCCTTCTCCACCTTCAGATAGGTGGATTTGGCCGAGCCAATTCGTTCCGCCATCATTACCGTGGTCAGGTTTCGCTTTCGGCGCGCGGTAGCGATGTCGCCGCCGAGCTTGGCCAGGGAACGGCATACTCTTGGTGGGAGAGATTTCAGGGCCGACGATTGCATCATATGGTCTCGTTGAACAGTCGGAATACCGTATACAGCATCGTATATAATACCTTATTTGATCTAAGTCCACCGCTACTCGCCACACCTGCATTGTCCGTTCACAGGAAGACCGGACGATCACGATCAAGACTGGGTCAATAGGGCCGATCTGCATAAATCAAGAATTTCGCAGCAAAACTAGGGCGCTGGAAAGATTGAGCTTTTCCGCTGCGTATCTCCGCTGCATAATGAGGGCATGAAATTCGGCTATGCCCGCGTCTCGACCGACGGCCAGAGCGTTGACGCCCAGGTGCGCCAACTGACTAAGGCGGGGTGCAAGAAGGTGCTGCGCGAGGTGGCAAGCGGGGCCAAGACCGACCGCAGCCAGCTTCGCCGCGCGATCGAGCAGCTCGCCGCCGGCGACGTGTTGATCGTGACCCGACTCGACCGCCTGGCGCGCTCGACGCGGGATCTCCTGAACACCCTCGCGGCCATCGCCGACAAAGGGGCCGGCTTTCGGTCGCTTGGCGATGCATGGGCCGACACGACCACGCCGCACGGCCGCCTCATGCTCACCGTGCTCGGAGGCCTCGCCGAGTTCGAGCGGGAGCTGATCCGCGCGCGCACTGCCGAGGGCCGCGCCCGCGCCAAGGCAAACGGCGTGCGGCTCGGCCGCAAGCCGAAGCTGACCCCGCACCAGAGGCGCGAGGCGATCAATCGCCGCGATGCCGGTGAGCCGGTGCGCGAGATCGCCCGCAGCTACAATGTGCACAACAGTACGATTTCGAGGCTGAGCGCATGAACGCGACTGATATCCCCCGAAAAGTAGGATGCGGACAGTGCGGTAAGCCGGCCATCTACCAACAGTCCGGCGTCCCACTTTGCGTTGATTGTTATTACCGTTTCACCGTCGCGCAGACGCTCCAGTTTAGGATGAATGCGGCAATGGCTAATCATGCAATGGATCAGATGGATGCGATAAGCGGGATACCGTTGAGCGGAGGGCGGATCGCGCTTCCGCCTATTCCCCAACCGCCCTTCACCTTGAACAACATCAAGCTGGATAACAGCGTTGTCGGCGCGATCAACACTGGAACGGTGAAAACAATCGATGTGAATCTCACGCATCTGCATAATGCCGGAAATGATCGGGCGCGCGATGCTCTCGCGAAGTTGACGGAGGCGATCGCTTCGTCGGATGCACTTGACCCGAAGCAGAAAAATGAAATGGCCGAGCAGGTTGCCTTTTTGAGTGAGCAAGCGGTTGCTGCTGCTAAAGATCGCAAGCCGGGAGTAATCAAGGCGACGCTCGACGCCCTGAACCAGGGTGCAGGGGCGGTTACCGCGATAGCCGGAGCGTGGAATGTAGCAGAGCCTTTGGTGCGCCAGATTTTTGGGTTGTGATTAGTCGAGGAGAACCTTGTGCATGAACCTCGCGCGGCTCAAGAAAAATGTGGGATGGTGGATGGAAATCGTCCCCCCGGCCTGCCATTTGGACAACCAGAACAATGCACTTCCTGACAAGAATGAAGATTGGAGAGTGGAGGAAGTTACTGAGGACGTGATGCGGCTCCGCTCGCAGAGTGGATATCAGTTAAAGCTCGGAACCGATCATATCTACAATTTTGTGACTAATCCTCAACGCGCATCGATAGGCAGCAATTTCGGGTTCCTAACACTGCACGTTCAGGTGGTCGTGCAGGGCAGCTGCGTCTCTGTGAAGCCCAATGCTCGCCCGGGCGAGCGTGTTTCCCCGAACCCGGTGATCGTTGAGGATAAGATCGTTAGCTTCAGTTACCCGACAGACAGCGGGATACAGCAACGCCTTGAAGCTGCCGGTTATAAGCTAGTATGGTCGCTGGAATCCCAATTAGCCAGCCGAGTTGATCTACATGGCTGGGAGATCGTCATTGAGCCGGACGCGAAGGGCAAGCTGTGCCGATTTCGGTGCAAAGACGCACGAGACGATCAAATCCTGCTCAAAAAGCGGAACTGAATGCGCGACTTACCATAAAGCCGATTCTGGCTCATCACGGCGAGGGGCTAGCGCCTGCCAAACCGGTTTATCGGGTGCGGCGACCTCCGCTTGTACGGTGGGCGCTGACTGCCTATTTGGTCATGTTAGGATTTTGCGCATCTGGCGACTGGAGAAGACTTTTCATTTCGTTGCGTATGGCTGGCGTGCCGAATAGATTCTTCATAACGTCCATCACCTGATCTTCAGGAATGCAGATAATCCTTCCCTGTGTATCGTGAGCCTCGATTTCGTCGGATTTACACGGGGTGCTAGTCGGCGCAGTCGTAGTATCTGCGGCTTGGATCAAACCAATGGCGGGGCCCTTGAGTATTGGCACGCCTACAACATCACGGGCCATAACGATCATCGCTCGCGGCGAATGGACCTGTGCACTACGAGCAGAAGCTGCTCCACCGTTGCCAGTTGCGTTGCTGTTGCTGCTGCTCTTGCTGCCGCCTTTGCTACCCTGAGTGCTGCCGCCACCCGAGTTGTTGCCGTTGTTCTGGGTCGCATTTGCTGCCCCACCAGTTGCGTCAACCGGCTGGCATATGGTCGGGTAGAGGCTTCCCCACACTATCTCAACGGTATTCGAACGGTTGCCAGCAGCTGATGTGGAATAATCGTTGCTCAACTTTGCTTGCACGTACTGAGGACCACCGGAGACACCCGCCTGGAGGTCATTGTTCTGGCTGGCTTGAGCGGCGATGGCAAATTTGATATCTACCTTGCACGTGATCACCCCCATTTTCGCGCCGGCCATTTCCTTCTGGAGCGCCAGGAAACCTCGGCCGATGCTTGCATAAGCATCTTCTATGGTTATTGACTTTGCGTCGGCTACCTTTTCTGGGGTGTAATCTGTGCATGCCCCGAGAGAGGCGAGCAGAACCGGAATGCCGGCCAACATGATACCGTGCAGCCGCTTACCCTTGAGCATCTCTGCCCCTCCCCAGGTCGGAGCAAAGATGCATGGGAGGGCGAACTTGGGGAGTGACGCACCTCACAGCGCCGGCATTTTGTTCCAGCTAACCTCTTGTGCATTCTACCTATGATAATGTCCTTTATGTTGCACTAATTTCCCGCCGCCACTCGCTGTCAGACTCGGCATTGGCTTGCCTGGCACGGCGAAGCTTTACCTTTCCCAGGGGAGCAACAACGGGCGACGATCCGTTCCGGGATCATTCATCACCGCGCCATTTTTGCGTGTCCTTCTGATCACTTCGAGCAGCCGTTCATGCTGGCGGTGAAGCGATAACGCAGGTAAGTTGGGAAATACGCGGTTTATGCCAGAGACGTTCGCATTCGGATTAACCTTCTCTGGATGCTTCGCGAGGTACCAAGCTTCAAGGACCTGCGCCTCAATGGGCCGGGGCAAGCCACTCATCCCATAATCGTACCATCCGATGAATAGGGTGGCGTCATTCACGGTCTCATCGAAGCTCGCTAGAACACTCTCATCCTCGCGGTCTCGACCCTTCCGATCCGACGCATGCTTGAAGGCGTTTGAATATCGGCGTTGTATTTCGCGCAGCTCCTTGATGTTCATATCTGGGAATGTTTCGAGAACATGATTCTTGAAGGGTTCGCCGCCGCCCTTCTCTGCCAACCATTCCGCAATCTCCCCGCCAGCCATAGCCAGGCAGTGCACCGAAACGGGGTCTTGCGTGCGCAAGAATAAATCGAGCGCAGCGCCAAGGAGGCGCCGTGCGACCTCTGTCTTGTCGAGGGAAGTGGTGTTCACCGTTATGGAGACTCCGGATGCTGGGGATACAGCATGTTACCGACGTAGCGGCCCCCTCGGTTCGCGCATCTAGCAGATTGGTGTTGGTCTCCCGCGCTCAACGTGGTCACAGATTGGCAGCAATTTACCATAACGGCGCGTTCTGCCGCACGGACAGGACACGGCGGCCGACGCCCCCCTCCCCTGTCGCCGTTCATTCGTCCGGCTCGAATAGATCATGGATGGCGTATATGATTTCGTCACGCTCGTCCCCGGCCAGGTTCGGGTCTCGCAACGCCGCAATCCAGTCCGCGAATTCTGGCCGGTCGCCGGGCGTCATCACGGCTTCCTCTGCCCGCGCGAGCGCTTCGGCATCCAGCCGCTTGGCCTCGCGCCAGTCCTCATTGCCGCGAATCGGGTATTTGTCGGCCTGCCAGATGCCGCGCAGAGCCTCGCGCAGGGAAAGCGTATCGGTCATGTCCATTCCGCCGGCTTGCCGATCGGCTTCTTGCCAGGCACCGGCACCGGGTCCGGCAACTGGCAGGGACCGATATAGGGCTGAATGTGCCGAACGCTGGTTGCCACAGCCGCCAACGAAGTTGCCGGCTTAGGGCTTGGCGACAGCAGCGTGACCGGCAGGCCGAGATCCTGCGTGACGATGCGGATCGGCTCGACCAGGTCGGTATCGTTGGTCAGGACGGCGGCGAGTTCGAAGGCGCCGCGGAAGGCGTCGCGGACGAGGTGAACGCCGAGATTCACATCCGACCCCTTCTCTTCCGTCTTCCAGACATACGCCACCTGTGGCGTGGCACCGGCCGGTAGGACGGTGGTCGGCCTGAATTCAGGCGGCTGCACCAGGCCGGCCCATTTCTGGGTGACGAGGAAATTGCCGTAATGGATGGCCACCTTGGGTAGCGTGGCGAGCGCGCGGAGGTAGGCGTGCTGTCGGCGCGGCGCACCGGGATCGACGCGGCCGGAGATATGCGCGGTGTAGTAGTTGATGTGCTCGATGACGCAATGCGCCGGCAGCGCCGCCCGGCTCATGGCGCCGATATCGAGCCATTTGTGCGGGGTGCCCTTGAGGGCTCGGTAGTACAGATTGAATCCGTCGATATAGACGATGGTGCGCGCCACGGTGAGGTCCAGAAAAGCAGAAGGCCGCCCGGACTTTCGCCCGAAACGGCCTTTGGGCCTACGGCACGCCGTAGGTGAGTTACACTCAAGAAGTACGCGGATCAGCGGATGAATTCAAGCCCCATCCGCTGATCCGCTGATTCGCTAACACCTTTGACGTTACCAGCGGCGGGCCAAGGCTGTCGCCTTCTCCGTGCGCCGGACGGCGAAAGATGCGTGCATCAGCGCATTCTTTCCGCCTAGCCGGTGTTCCCACAGGCCGTGGGTAGCCCGCAGCCTTTGGCGATCAGCGGCGCCGCGGCGACAGCCAAGTCCAGCGGTAACGGCCCCGTCACTCTCTCGACCACATCCGCCACCAGCCGATGCTCTGGCAAGTCGGCAATGGCTATTTGCGCCAACTCGCGGCCCAGCCGGAGCAGGATCACCTCACGTGTGCGCACGCCTCTCTCCTCATATGGTAGGCGGCGCGAGCGTCCGCCGCCCTCGGGCCGACGCCTATGCCGTAAGAACGCCACGTAAGAACGCCGACCGATGGACAGCACCTGGCGCGGGCGAATGGTTCCGAGAAGCCAACTTATCGGAATCAAACCCGCTCGTTGGCGCTGGGTGGCGCGGCGTGGCTGCCGGCGAAGGTCCTGGGGTTCCCGTCCCCTCCCCTCCCCTCCTCTGCCGCCTGGGTGTGATTTCCGCCTGAGACGCACCAGGCCGATGCACCGGGCAAGCGGCCAGTCGTCGAAGCAGCGCCAGAAACCACGCCCTCGGCGCGCGCGCTGATCATGACCTGACGGGGCGCGATTTCCGCGCCCGCAACTCGCGGCTGATCACCTCGCGGCTGACGCCCCCGCGATAGCGTTCATGCCCCGCCCCTTCCGGCGCAACACGGCGATCGCTGCCACCTCATTGTTGAACAAGGCGAGGCCTCCGGACTTGGCGGCGTCCAAGCCGCAAATGCGTCGGCCAGCGGGGGGGCATGGGCCACATAGGCGCGTTGCGTCACCGACAGCCTGGCGACTGTGCGCCGCATCCTGACGCCACCGGCATGACGCGACCGGTGTGCGCTGTGGCCATCACCCAAACTCGTTCCTGCCGCCTGGGGTGGCCGCCGGCTCGGTGCCGGCGCCTTGCCTCGGGTTGGCGCGGTCTGGGCCGGGCGTCGTGCGCGGCAAGCCCCGCTTCGCAAGGGCGAAGCGCCTCCGGTTCGGCCGGCACCGGGTCGCTCTGCTCCCGCACCACTGCCGTCCTCAGGGCGTGCCGCGCCCGCCTGGCCCGACCCCGGGCGACCGCACCCGAGGCAAGGCGCCGGCACCGAGCCGGCGGCCACCCCGGGCAGCAGGAGCCCGTGCGATGGCTCACACCGAGAGCACCTCCCTTCCCCGCCGGCGTCCCCCGATGAGCCAGGCCCAACGCGACAAGCTGTCCGTGGCGCAACGCGCCTATGTGACCCACGACCCCCGCTGGCCGGAGCACCGCCGCAAGCTGGCCGCCGCGCAGGAGGCCAAGCGCATGACGCTGTTTGACAACGAGGTGGCGGCGATTGCCGCGTTGCGCCGGAAGGGGCGCACCTTCGACTACATCGCTGGGGAGATCGGCGTCTGCCGCGAGGTGATCAGCCGCGAGCTGCGGGCGCGCGGGTTCGACACCAGCCACGTCAAGGCCGATCGGCGCGCGCGCCGGGGGCGTGGTTTCTGGCGCTGTTTCGACGACTGACGGCCCGACCACCGCCGGCCTGATGACTCTCAGGCCGGCGGCCGGTGCAATCCTAGGAATCTATAATCCTAGATGCGGCCGTAGCGTTCCTGGAGGAGTTCTAGCCCCTCGGCAAGGAGTTGCGGCACTCTCCGGCGCGTCCGGATGGCCAGCATCTCGTAGCTGTCGGCAACACCGCGTGGCACGCGTTTGTTGAATTGCACCATCTCGTCTTCACGCACTTGAGTGAACTTCTCTCCCACCGGTGGCGGAACCTCTTGTGCCTCGATCTCTGCTGCCGGCCGCCGCGGTGGCGGCTCGGCAATCCTCAGACCTTTCGCCATCACGCAGCCTCGCTTTTGGTCTGGAGCCGGTCGACCACCGCCTGAGCAAGCGCGACGACACGTTCCTGGACCCTGGGGAACGGAATCTCAGAAGCTGCCCTTCCCTCGTTGTGGCCCTGCCGGATGGATGGCAGTTCCTGCATGATCGGTTCCAGCACGTTGATTTTTGCCTTGTGAAGATAATCGCGTGCGGCTCGATCTTCGGCATCCGATCCCTTGGCGCGGCAGAACACAAACCAGATTTTGTCCGAGTTGACGCCGCTTTGTTCTAGTTCGTAGGCCGCCTCGACCTGGGCTTCCATGTCATCCAGGCCGTAGCACGTCGGCATCAGCACGAGGTCGGACGCCCGCGCCATGGTCCGGCCTCCCTGTTCGGCATGGGCTGGGCCATCGAGGATAACCAGATCGAAGCGGTCGGCTTCCTTCAACGCTCGGTCGAGAGTGCGGAACTTCTCGACTGCAATTTCCGGCTGAATGCCGGCCCGGTCGCGGCGGGCCTTCCACTTGGCGCTGGTACCCTGCGCTGGATCGAGGTCGGCGATTTTCACGCCCCAGCCGGCCTTAGTGAATTCCACGGCAAGCAAGCGGGCTACGGCGCTTTTGCCGACCCCGCCTTTCTGTGAGATCAGGGAGATGATCATTGCTAGTATCCTGCGATGCTAGGATTTACCCAATCTATAATCCTATCATATGTGATTCCTATGATCCTAGCAAGCGACTATGATGCTGCTCTACGGCTAGGGCGCAGCGGGGATGAGAAGCCGCGTGGCCGCACCGGCAAACCCCTTTGTGCTAGGAACCTATAATCCTAGACTAGTAGCAATTATGGATCATAGGTTCATAGGAACTGTGGTCTTCTGGGACCGGTCTGCTGTTTGCTGGGGGACCGCCAGGGATGGGCACGTGGAAATGCGTGCCGAGTCGCGGCTTTTAGGGACCAACCAGCGGCCAAACGGATGCGGCTATCGAAATTTCCACAATGGATTTTTGGCGGGAAAATCGAGATATTTCAGATGGTAAGCGCGACTCAGGCACAAGAAACTGTGGACAACTGGGTTTTCCGGTCGGACACTAGCCTTGCTAGTGATCGAGTCGAGTTCGCCGATGCCAACGCCCTCCCGCTCCACTGAGCACACCAGAGCGTACCGCCAGCGCCTTCGCGCGGCGGGCAGCGAGGAAGTGCTGCTTCAGTTGCCGCGCGCGACGGTGGCAATGCTCGACGCGATCAAGGAACGCCAGGGGTTGCGCAACCGCAGCCAGGCGCTGTTGCAACTGATCGAGCAAGGGAGGGCGACCGCCCGGCAGATGTCCTGAAAATGCGAAAGCCCGCCTTGCCGGGCGGGCTTTAGCGGAAACTCGCGACGAGCCTGCGGCTACGTCAATGGGGCCTAGACATCCCCAACGTAGCCAGCGGATGCCTCACCATCAAGCGGAAATTGCCGTTTCCGCTGAGGGGAGAGGCTTGCCCGTCGCGATCCCACCACAGGAGGAGATCGAGATGGTTACGGAAAGCGCCCGAGAGGCGCACGGGGAAGGCTGTGCCGGTGCCCCGACCGGCTTCCGACGGCTGACGCCAAGCTTGCTACGAGCCGACCGCACGGCCGAGGATTTTCATGGCCTGCCGGAGGGCGTGGAAGCGCCCGGGCAATTGCTGGCGGCGTTCAAGGCGGCGGCGGCGCGACTCGGGCTGTCGCCGCGTCTGGTGCACGCGGTGGACTGGCTGTTCCGCTTCACCCAGCCGCAGGACTGGGGGAGGGGAGGGCGCCCCATCGTCTGGCCGTCCGCGAGCTTGCAGCAGGAAGCGCTCGGCCTGTCGGAAAGCCGGGTGAAGGCACTGACTCGGGCTCTGATCGAGGCCGGTGTGGTGACCATGAAGGACAGCCCGAACGGCAAACGGTACGGGGTGCGTGACCGCACCGGGCGGATCACCGAGGCCTACG
>Ga0335072_10004406_pt1 | contig 20919 bp, 17 predicted proteins | sample Lox_Sample_21_FD_206725 | JGI IMG/M metagenome (GOLD analysis project Ga0335072, IMG submission 206725) | Soil microbial communities from Loxahatchee National Wildlife Refuge, Florida, United States - Lox_Sample_2.1 | ecosystem: Environmental > Terrestrial > Soil > Wetlands | place: USA...
GGTCCTCTCGTTCCTTCCATGTCACATTGTTTTGATAAGACCAACGTGTACTACTCTCCTCTTCAACTGAGTGCCTTGAGATACGTGTGACCTCACTGTGTCAGGTCGCATAGCTTGTGAACCACTGTCGCTCATTAGTCGAAGATGACTAGGAAATGCCGACAGAAACACACATTAAATTTCCTCACCCGTCCTCGCCCTGTTCCTGGCCTCTGGAGTTCACAAAGCGCCGAAAATTCAATCGCAAAACCGAAAACCAAACATACATTGAATTCTTGCAAACTCGATTTGACGACGGTGATAATGATGACGAGGATGATGACGATGATGATGTCGATAACTCAAGTGAGGATGAGGACGAGGTCGACGGGCACAAAGACGAGAGTGAAAATAAGGGCGAGAACCGAAATGACAAGGACGGTGAAGCGTACAATGGGCATAGCATTGTCAGACTTTTCATGAAAGGCATGACAGGGGACGAAGATACCCTGCAGTATCGCGATCAAGTTGAACAGGTTGCAAGTTTTTTTGAGCAAGCGAGCCGCAGGGACTTCAAGACAGGGGGACCGGGCAAGAATGAGAAGCGTGTGTCGTTAGTCGACGACAGGAATATTGACGGTACCATTCTCGAGAAAGAAGGACACTGCAGGCCATGCCGGGGGCCTTTGACCTCGCAACAGCTGTGTGAGGCATTGAGCAGAAAGGTAGCCCAAATCCCATGCTCGCATTAGAGCCCCAGAGAAACTCACATTGCACAGCGTTTCCAAGTCGAATCGGACCAAAGTGTCCCTACCAACGCATTTGAAGATGAGGAAAGCGACGCAGAGAGGAGGTTGATGTAAGTTACAGCGCTAATGCCTTTTATGTATTACGAATTGTCTAATCCGTCTAGTTTCATCACAGATTTAGATGCATCAACCATTAAGGCTCTTACAGCAACAGCGTCGCGTAGCCAAGCTCCAGCTTTGAAGGATCTCTTTTACAAATACTTGACCAGGAGAACGTCTATAGGGGTGAATATTCGTGTAAGTATTAGTGGATCAAACGTCTATAGTGTTATCGTTATCATTGGTACTAACTTTCATGTCGTAGTCTCAAGGGTTTAATGTTTTTACTCTCGATTTCCATATTCCATATTATGTGTTGAGGGAAGGTAAGGAGTTGCTCAAAGATACTCGGAAGAAGTCCGACGGCAAGCCCTTAAGACAGTCTTGGGACTTACCTTTCCTGTCCAGGTCTATGAGTACATTGGCATCCACAGATAAGCAGCACTCTTTGTACGAAGCCCAAATATCGGTTGCCATGATAGGGATTGATCATTGGGTATGGACTGCATATGGTTTGGTCGACACCTATTTTGAATCGGATGAGAAGGCGAAGGAGAGTGTGGACCGCTACGACCAATTGAAAGGACGTCGGGGACGGCCAGATCCCCTTGCGGCTGGCCAGATTGACGCCAGCAAACCTATTTGGACACCTAGGGAGTATTTTTTGAGAGTGTTTGAGATCCGGATCAAACAAGTCCGGGGAGAATGGCACAACATAGTCGACATGGTGGAGAATGAAGTTAAACAGTACGTATAGTGCGTTGGACTTCGTTGGTAATGTTCGCGTGCTTTTGCCACTTGGACCGGTGGTGGGAAAGTGTAAATCCTTTTGTTCTTTTGCACAGTATCAGTGTGTTAGTAGATGGTTCTTGCCCTGTCGTCTCAATTCAAAGCTTTAGTAGTGGTGTCGTGCGAATAGTGACTGACTTTTATACAATCAGGTCCAGAACGAACCACGTATTCCCGCTGTCGTCCAGCTACCCAAAATCCAGACAAGAAGTGCGGGATTTCTGCACATGGAATACTCAAATGGTGAAGCTGTTAAGGCAATTGATAAGCGGTCTCTCTGACACCGTTGGTGCCTGGGCCGAATTCCAGCGAAAAGAAACCGGGTACTTTCTCTATGATGGCGATTCTCCAATCACCTCATCATCCCTCAAACCCTCAGTTGATGCTGTTGATAAGGCCTTTTCGGGGTTGAACGGCCTTCTTCGGAAGTTACAGGACTTGAGAATCGAACTCTGCGAGGACAACCCACAGGGTGTATGTCATCTCTCTTATCCCAAATTTGAAGGCTAACTGCATCCATTTGCTTGAGAGATGCGGAGGCTAATCAAAACAGCTACATGCTCATCTGAGTCTCGAAAATAATGAAGCTGCGATGTTCCAGCAGAGAATTGCTGGCCACATCCGGGTCCTCACTGTCATCACAATCGTAAGTTTACCCGGAAATTATGTGGTTTGGACATCAGGTCTGATTAACCATTTTTCCAACATCCAGGTATTTTACCCTCTAGTCCTTGCCACGTCCCTATTCAGTACCCAGGGGGTTTTACCTTTTACCCCAAACCTTACACATTTCACATACGCATTGTTTATTCTGGCAGTCCTCGTAGTGGCGACACTCGTAGCCTTATTCAACTGGGACTCGTGGTTTCAGCCAATTGTCGATTCTGTGACAGCTGTATTAAACATTCTCAAGGCCATCATCCCGCAGCAGGTTCAAAAGGTAAAAAGCGACGAAGATTACGATGAACGACCGGAGGTAGAAGAGATTCACGCTTTGGAGCAGAGACCATTTCCCATGAGACATAGAAATTCTCGCGCCTGTAAACAGTGGGACCTTGAGGAGGGGATAGAGAATGGATAGGGTGATCTGAAAAGAAGTTGATTCGTGTCTTATTTGCATAATGCATGTTCTGGGCGGTAGCCGTGTTCTTTAAATGCATGACACCCCTTCTAGAATGTCTTGGAGTTTTAGCACAGGCATATTCGATGTGCTGTACGAGATAGCGGCTGCAAATACTTCTTCAAACTCCGAAATTCGTGTCGAATATGGATGAGTCAGAAATGATTGTTAATACTTCGTATTACCCTTAGACTAGAGGTGAGGCGGCCCTTGATGCCTAAGGAATATTTAACGGAGACAGCCGGTCGTTGCATCATCACAGCAGCATACCTATCAACAATAGGGAGATGATTCCTTTGGAGGACGATTCGGTGCTTGCGCCGTTATGGATATAATAGGAAGTTATTTTCTTGATGCTTATCTAAGCTAATGATGTGGTCGTCCAAGCTCGATGCCCAACGGGCCCAACCAAAACGCGATTCACCTGAGTACCAAGTGTGGCTGAATGAGTAACTTGACGGTGCACCATCTTTATCTCCTCAAGCAGAAACTGAACGACGGAGCTCATTGAATCACGCCTGTCTCAAACACAGCCTTCCCTCCGTCTTTTCAAACTTATGCTCTAATGGCAACCGCCTCGCTGCCGGCCCTCCAAGCCTTCGTGGCGGAGATGGAGCTGGAACCCATCCCGTCCTTTGCGGCATCTAATGTCTTGAACAACCCAATTGATATCTATCATTCATACCTCGCGAAACACTTTCAGACGCTTGTTGAGTGTGATCCGGATCGCGTTTACGACTCCATTCAGCCTGCCAATACGACTGAAAACGGAGACTTGGACATTGTCTTACCCAGGCTGAAATTGACTGGTACCAGCCCCAAAGAGCTCGCAGGCGAGCTTCTCAAAAAGGTTTGTTGCTTTCTACAGTTTGACCAGAGTTTGAGACAATCACGCCGAGTCTAACGCATCTCTCGTTGCCAGTATCAACCTCACCCCCTCTTCCACCTTCCCTGGAAGGATGGCATCCATATTCGATTCCATTTCGCCCCAAAAACCATTCCACGACTCCTTCTCCCTTACATCAACGACCGGAAAGCCATGTATGGCATTGATACATCTCTTGGCCTGCGAGACGGACAGGAGTCTAGACGGGAAAAGGTCATCGTCGAGTTCTCGTCCCCGAACATTGCAACAGAGTTCACGGCTGCTCACTTGCGAAGCACAATACTTGGCGCTTTTGTGGCAAATATATATGAGGCAATGGGTTGGGATACGGTCAGGATCAATTATTTGGGAGATTGGGGCAAACACCTTGGGCTGCTCGGGGTGGGCTGGCAGAAATATGGGTCGGAAAAGGTTCTCGATGAACAGACAGACCCGTTCAGATATATACACGACTTGTATACCAAGATGAAAGATGAGCTATGGCCCGAGGAGGAAGCGAGAAGGAAGGCTCGCGACGATGGGCAGGATGCAGCGGTTCTTGAAACCCAAGGCTTATTTGCAGAAAGGGACGCGGCCTTTAAGCGGATGGAGGACGGTGAGCCCGAAGAAATTGTGCTTTGGAAGAAGCTCCGAGATATCAGTATCAAATATTATGTCGACACGTATGCACAGCTAAATATCAAGTTCGACGAATATTCCGGCGAGTCTCAAGTTAGCCTTAATCCAGAAGCGGTTGCCGAAGTCGAGTCCATTTTGAAATCTAAGGGCATTTGTGAGGAGCAGGATGGGGCTTGGGTTATTGACTACGACAAGCACGGTGCAAAGTTAGGCAATGTTAATATTCGAGGCCGGAACGGCTCCACGACGTACCTGCTAAGAGACATTGCGACGGTGTTCGACCGCTTCAAAACCCACTCGTTCGACAAGATGGTTTACGTTGTTTGCGAGCAGGACAAGCACTTTCGACAAGTCTTCAAAGCGGTTGAGCTCATGGGTCATGCCGACATCGCGGACAAATTGCAACATATCACCTTCGCCAAAGCCAATTGTCCACTGTCTCACCTAGGGAATGCTCACCTGTTGGGTGATATTCTCGACCAATGTGAGAACCACATGCGTGAAGCTATAAGCGCGAGCCCGGACGTGTATCGGATCGAGGACTGCGATTCAGTTGTAAGGGTGATGGGGATAAATGCCCTAGTCGTCCAAGAGCTCTTCTCGAAAAAGGCCCACGGCAGCAGTCCTGGCTTCAACCTCATGACGTCGTTGGAAGACGAGACGGGCCCGAACCTGCAACTTTGTTACGCAAGGCTTTGCTCAGCAATTGCGAGTACCGGGTCGCACCCGACTCCGGAGGAAATTCCCTACATCGACTATTCCTCGCTCTGCGACGGACCGTGGCTTGAGCTGCTTCGACTAATGGCCCAGTACCCGAATGTTACCAATTCAGCGTTCAAAATGCTGGAGCCCGGAACAATCCTTTCATATCTCTTCCGCGTTGTCGACGAGTTGACTTCCTGTCTTGATAAGGCTGAAGAAGACGAGCCTGAAGGGGAAGGCTCTGCTGCAGCGTCGAAGTATGCAGCCCGAACTGTTCTATACGAGAATACCCGACAGATACTGGAAAACGGAATGAAATTGCTGGGGACTACTCCAATCAGTAAATAAGTGAGCTTTTCTCTCTCCAGTTCCAATTTGAAGTTGATTTGGCCTCAAGTGTATTGTCGGAGTTTTAACCAACTCGGCAAACAAAGCTCTAGGCTATTCTATTCATAACACTTGTCTAATGAATAAGTCCTATAAGAGCTTAACCTCACGTTTTGATTTTTGTGCATAGCTTCTTTTGACTACTAGGTTTGTATATTTGTGTAACGCGGGCGTACTTTACCACGGTGTATACCACCCTAGTGTCGTGGGGAATAGTCGTCTGGTCACGTAGCATGTCCGCATACGCTCAATTAGTAGGGAATAGGACGTAAGAATGCCACGGTAGCAGGAATAGGCCCTATAGCATAAAATATAAGGCAAATTACTACCCTTCTGCTTATTTTTAGCTAATAGAGTTATTGATATAATCACTAGATTACCCTTCTCAATTTAATCGACTTGATGCTATCAAAAGTTCATAATAACTGTGACTGTGATCGTACCCGTGACCGCAGCTAATATGAAGCTATTCCTACTGAACGCACTGCGTACGCTCGCAACTACTCACAAGCAACATGACATAAGCGACGCGGCCCATGACTGCATATATAGTTATTACTGCCCATCTGCACCATACATATTCATCATCTGCAGAGTTGACAGAAATAGACAATCAATTGGCTTAACTTCTCATTTTGCGAGCTAGGAAGCCCTCTGCAAGCCGCTGCTTGTACTGTAGAAATCGGGAAGCAATTTTACTACAGTTGCTAGAGCAGGGCACCGATGTTAACACGAAAGGTGGTGCGCTCGGTACGCCACTTCAAGTTGCTGCGTGGAATGCGAATATGAGAATTTTGAACCTATTGCTCAATCAAGGAGCGAATGTCAATGCTGGAGGCGGGCTATATGGTGGAGCTCTAAACGCAGCCATTCGACAAAAACACAAAGATGTTGTGGATACTCTGTTATTGAAAGGCACAGATGTGAAATAATTTCTGTGCGATGGACTGTGTCTCTCACGATTCAGCATCTTACGGCTGAGGATGGATGCATTGATGTGTCGTACGGGAAGATCTGGAACGACGGGCACTACGAAACCCCTTCAAACAGCGCGATAATGACTCGGGACATTTCGAGTGTTACAACACTGCTTGAAGCTGGCGCACACATGCTACAGGAAGACCAGAGATGCAATGGCCCTTTTCACTCACTTTGCTTCGCTATCATTTTGGGAGATCTTGACATGGAGAAGGTCTTGCTGCGGAACAGAGCAGATCCGAGCGTTGGAAATCATTGTGCTCTAGTATGGGCCGCCTCTAAGTCTGGCTTTTATTCAAACTCCTATTTGACTAGATCGACACACTCTCCGCCAATATGGATTCTGTCATATCTGAATAATTTCGAAAGTGTCGAACGAAATATTTGCTCAAGCTTCTGTTCCACTCCTTGACGGAGTCTTAGCCAAGACCGATGACGAATCACAGGGCCGTTTAAGTCAGTGCAACATCAGTTGTGGATGTTTCACTTTAACCGACTTCTTGCTCAAGAGAGGACTCAGTCCAAATATTACAAAGCCGACTAATAAGCGGAAATACTGTGAAAGCGTCTTCCACGGAGTCTCCCCTTTTCAACAGCGATTCGAAAGCGCTAAGTGGATATCTCCAACCTGGCTCTTAATCATGAGCTGATCCAAATCTCGCCGTCAGTAGTTCAGGAAGCCCGTTCTATACTGCTGTCAAGGTCTGCAACTTAGAAATGGTGTCCAAGTTTCTCGCGCTGAGTTCACTACTGAATGAAGATGTTTGGGTTAACGAAAGCCGTTCTCAAGTCGTACACATTGCTGCGACCTATTGCCATCCGGCTATCCTAGGAGAACTCCTTAAGTATGGTGGAGATCTGAACATACGTTGTCCTACATGTCCGTTTGCACTGATGGCTGCTGTGAAAGCGCAGAGACTGGGCACAATAAAAATATTGGTAAAGGGAAACGCAAAGGTCAGTGAACCAGATGCTTTCGGTAGGACTCCCCTGTCTCGCGCAAAGGATGGCCATTTAGAACTCGCCACAAAGAAGCTTTCAGAACTCTGTGCTGAAGAAAACATAACATTAGAAAATGTTTGTTCCTCTCCGGAAAGTACGGTCAAGACTCAGACTCCTGCAACCTCCAGATCCTCGATGGAAGGAATCTGAATCCGAATGGATGCCATGGACCCTCTAGATCAGTTTGGGAAGGTGTTTGATTCTAGGCAAAGACTATAATGAAGATCGCAATCGGTCGCCCAAGTGGTGTAGTCGACCAGTATGTTGCTATTGTGGCTCGCGCAACTCGAATCTCTGCGAAGACTGCGCCGGAGGCACGTTTTGCGAAGACTGCATTGAGAGACACCGAATTCTGTTCAGGGATTCCACATATGGCCATAGCGTAGCGGACTTCCCCTGAGATTTGCTATGGGACGTCCCTGCAGGCCATGCAGCTTTAGATGAGAGCTCGCAACTGCCTGTCCAGGTGTGGTTACAGGGCCTTCAAGACGGTTGGACTACAAAAATTTAGGGGCAAATGAAGTAGTTCATGGTAAGACAATTTTCTAGCAAGATCGTTCCTTATAGACACTATGGTGGTGAGTTATTTATATATCGAGCCTCAATGCCTTTCAGCCTGAAGATCCCCTCAAAGCCTTCCGAAATTTATAAGCGCAAGGTCTCAAGCCTAACTACTAACAAAAAGGCAACTAGTCCTTCTGCCTCCTCCGATCGGCCGCTCCCTACGTAGTATACTCTTTCGTCATAGCCTCGTCGCCCATGTTACCGCTATAGCTAAGACATAGATTGAAGACTTAGTTCCCGTAGCTAACCCCGTAGCCACCGCCATGCAAATTAGGCCATAGAAGGATTTCTTGGTAGCCGCAGCGGCTCCCGTAGCCACCGCCGTACGTAGGCGATAAAAAGAGGTCTTGGTTGCCGTAGCCCTCGAAGCCACCGCCGTAGGAACTTGGCGATAGATGGGAGACTTGGTTGCCTATCCTATATTAGATTTGAGCGCCTTCCTTGTGACGGAATAGATATTAACAACGAACTGATTCAAGATGAAGATATCAGCTAAGGCTAGGAGAACAGATCGCTTGTTGCAGACAGACGATAGATATGAAAGGGCGACATCCTAGTACGCATAGTTATAAGAGTTTGATTTCCTTGAGAAACCAATTATCCCTAACTATTCTTGCATTTCTAGCACATTCAAACCTCCAATTTGCCTCATCCAGCTACAGCAAAATGAGTTCCATGGCTTCAAGTACCAGTGGAGGCAAGTGCATTTGCCTTCACGAGCGGGAGCGGCAAGGCCGGTCGTCATGTCTTACTTGCTCTCTAAAGGCCATAGGGTCCTTAATTTGGATCTTGTTCCTTTTCCAGACTAGCACGTAGATGTATTCATCTTGAAGACCGACCTCACGAACTCTGGACAAGTCTTCAATGCGCTTACAACACATTTTAACATGTCTGAGTATGGGGCCTCGCATCCGCCTAAGGCGCCGGATGTTGTTATCCATTTTGGTGCCTATACTCGGTCAGTTATATTCCTGGATGTTTGTATATCCTGCTGATAGTTTAGAAATATGATAACTCCGGATAATGAGACATTTCCAGCCAATGTAACTTCGACTTATAACGTAATCAAGGCTGCATGCAAGCTTGGAGTAAAGAAGATTATTATTGCTTCAAGTGAGACGACTTATGGTGTCCGCTTCGCGTAAGTCGATACAGATTATCATTCGTTCCTTTTGAGGAGGATTATGGCGTTGATCCGGAGGACTCGTGTGCTCTCAGCAAAATCTATAGAGAGAAGACTGCTCGGACGGTATGTAGTTGATTCGAAAATGTCGGATGTCGATCACTGATGAGACAGTTCGCTCGAAGATATAAGGGAACAGATATCTATGCATTCCGCATTGGGAATGTCACTGAACCTCACGAATGTATGTAAGCTATCATGTTCTCGAGAAGACACTTAACTGAGAAGCTTAGATGAACGTGATTTTCCCAAATATATCAGCAGGCCCATGTGTTGAAAGCGCAATGCTTGGTCATACATCGATGCCCGCGATCTCGGTTAGATCTGCGATCTTGCTATCTAGAAGGTGTTCAACTGCACTAATGACACAATCACGGTGACAGAAAAGACGAAAGATTTTCGCTAAAGCGTGTCCTGATGTTTCAATCACGCGGGAGATGGGCTACTATGAGGCGCTGTTGAGCAACAGAAAGATTAGGGAAGTCCTTAGGACGTTCATGATTAGAAGATGTGTGTGAAGTTGTAAATAGGTCTAATAGAATGCAATGAAAGGATACTGGCAAGTCACTAGTCCCGGTGTGAGTTGTCATGGATCATAATGTCCTCTGTCTGCTGCTTTAGCCTTGAACAGCGCAATGACGTCCTCAAGTGGCGTATTAGGTGAACAAATTGTCGGTGTAGCAACAAGCGCCACGTGGAAGCAAACGGCGGTTTCTTGCGAGGTTAATAGATAAGGCAAGAAAGTCCAGCAAGGACTATGCAAATAATGCCAAGATGTACTTAAAAAGCGACCTGTCTTTCAAGTAGAGACCTTAAACACTAGGAAAGTATACATAAAGGAGGAACTTCAGCTGGTGCGCTCTCTGAATTATCTAGCAATCATCAGAAAGGATCTTGGAATAAAGGCTCAGATGCTCCCAATCTGGCATGTAGGCGGATCTATCAATAGTCTTCGGAGTGGTAGTCCCAAAAGACACCATGATCTCTACCAGTCACGTCCAACCACGACTGATGATGTCGCGTGATGAGGCTAGTGATACGCCGCGACCTCCCAATTTCCCTGAGCCTCCAGCTAGAGCCGCGAAATTATGGAATTCAGGCATAGTCTGCAACATCAGCGCGATAATAAGCGCGAAGGAGAATCGCGCGGTCTCGACTTTCGGGTTTGCCCGTATGAAATTGAGGGGACAGTAATATCGATGTGTTCCGCGGAGAGATTCCTGCACAAGCGACACCAGCTTAAATAGGCTACAGTAGAATCTAGATTCGCTTTCGCCGATGGACTGTGCCACAGGCCTTGCCATTCCGAGCGGAGATACATTGGAGCTTCAGCTTGACAGGGGCCAGCTCTTCCTTGCAGCAGCCACCCGAGTTGTGCACTGACGCTTTCCGGGTGCATTGTCGCCTATCTCTTACTGGAAGAACAGCGACAGGGAGAGGGGCTGCAGGGCATTACGAATGCATATTCTTGAATCAGGCAATGTTGGCCCCCGCGATACGATGCGAGCTGGCCCGTATTATATGACACCAGCCAAGATGTACCAAGATGCCATCGGTCAATAGCTGAAACCCTCATGCTGCTAGTCCCCATAAGTGCAAGCCGGGGCGAATTGAGCTGCGCTTCTCTGCGAACAACCAGGCACATGCCAGTACATTTCAGAGGCAGGGCTCGCATGTTGGAGAGACACTAATAACTGAAGAGAGCCACTCCAGTTGCATACGAGAATGGCATGATAATTTTGATACCAACCAATTTCATACAAATAACTGTCGATCGCCGCTCTGTTGATCAGATATTTGAAACAAAAACAAACATCCGTTCCATGATTATTGAGCAAGGGTTCACCCTGTGCAACGACATCATCAGCGAGCGATCGCCCAAATTCAGTCGCCCAAATTTCCTGCCAGCCCCCATCGACCCCGGCAACTCTATTGCTCCTTGCGCTGGTCTGTGCGTCTCGTTCTAGCACCTCAACTTATATAGGACTTTCACCTTCTCCTCCATATCCTCATTTTTTTTGCTATGGTCAATATCCTTTGGATATAGGAATTAGAGCACAACTCGATCAGAATCGCTACACAGCCCCACACGTTCCAATCATGGGGAACTCGACTTCTCCAACCAACCCGCCGAGCTCGTCGCTCTCGGCCATGGTGTCCACCCTCATACCAACTCTGCTCGTTGCATTGGTCTACGTCACGATTTTCTTGATCCTGCGTAGATCTCAGCGGCGATTCTATGCTCCCAGAACCTACTTGGGAACCTTACGCGAGCAGTAAGTTATCGTCCAGTTTGCAATCACCAAGGCTAATCGTTTCTCTCAGAGAACGCACACCCGCATTACCGACTGGGATGTTCAATTGGTTCGGCGAGTTCTGGAAGATCCCCGATACCTATGCTCTTCAACACCAGTCGATCGACTCTTACCTGTTTCTGCGGTATATGCAGATGCTTGTGGTGATCTGCTTCGTCGGCTCCTGCATCACCTGGCCAGTCCTCTTCCCGGTCAATGCTACTGGTGGTGGCGGAGGACAACAGCTCGATCTGCTCGCATTCAGCAATATTAACACAGATGTGAGCTCTGGCAAGAACCGTCTCTACGCTCATGTCTTTATTGGCTGGCTCTTCTACGGCTTCGTCCTCTTCCTCGTTTGCCGCGAGACCATCTTCTACATCAATCTCCGCCAGGCCTTCCTTCTATCCCCGCTCTACGCTAACCGTATCTCTTCGAGAACTGTTCTGTTTACTTCGGTTCCAGAACCATACCTCAATGAACCCATCTTACGCAAGGTCTTTGGTGCTTCCGTCAAGAACATCTGGATCACTGGTGACACGACAAAACTGGATGAGCTTGTTGAGAAACGAGACAAGATTGCCTACAAGTTGGAAAGCGCAGAGGTCAAGTTGATTAAGCTGGCGAACAAAGCACGCTTGGAAGCACAAAAGAAGGGTGCACCACATGAAGAAGCGCCGGCAGTAGATGGTGATACCGAATCGGGATCAATTGCCGCTCGATGGATTCCACACTCAAAGCGCCCAACCCATAAGCTTGGGAAATTTGGCCTATATGGACAAAAGGTCGACTCAATCAACTGGTCACGCGAGCAGCTCCAGACACTAATCCCTGAAGTTGAAGCAGCTCAAGCCGAGTACCGCGAAGGCGCCAATAAGCCAATTCCTGCCGTATTCATCGAATTCAAGACCCAATCTGATGCACAGGCTGCTTTCCAAATCTTGTCTCACCACCAAGCTCTGCATATGTCGCCCCGCTACATTGGAGTCCAGCCCAGCGAGATCGTGTGGAAGTCTCTTAGGATCTCCTGGTGGCAAAAAGTTGTTCGCAGATATGCTGTTCTTGCTTTCATTACCGCATTGATTGTCTTCTGGGCTATTCCTGTGGCTTTCGTCGGGCTAGTTTCCAACGTCAACTATCTTGAGACCTATAGCTTCTTAGCCTGGCTAAAAAATGTTCCCAATGTCATCATGGGAGTTATCACCGGTCTTCTGCCATCGGTTTTGCTCGCTATCTTGATGTCCCTTGTGCCGGTTGTTATGAGACGTAAGTTGTGTAACCATCTTACTTTTCGCAATGCTGACAATATATAGTCTGCGCAAAACTTGCTGGAGAGCCCAGCTTGTCGCGAGTGGAGCTTTTCACGCAAAACGCATACTTTGCATTCCAGGTCATACAGGTCTTCCTTGTTGTGACTTTGGCCTCGGGAGCTTCATCTCTGGTTCAGAAGATCAGCAACGACCCAAGCCAAACACCTGCACTCCTTGCTCAAAATCTACCAAAAGCCTCCAACTTCTATATCGCATATTTCATTCTCCAAGGTTTGACGATCGCGTCTGGTGTTGTGTCTCAAGTGGTTGGCTTCGTTGTTTTCAGGTTACTCTATAAGTTCTTGACTAGCACGCCGAGAAGTATGTATAAGAAGTGGACAAATTTGAGCGCTATCTCATGGGGTAGCACACTTCCAGTCTATTCCAACATCGCTGTCATTGGCAAGTCTCCCCTGCAAACGTTCTTTAACGTAAGCTAATCTCCTCAGCTATTACATATTCCCTCATTGCCCCGCTTATGCTCGGATTTGCCACCATCGGAATTGCGTTGTTCTATCTTGCCTACCGGTACAACATCCTCTTCGTCACCGATAACAACATCGACACCAAAGGCCTCATATACCCCCGTGCTCTCCAGCACCTTCTCACTGGTATCTACCTTTCCGAAGTCTGCATGATCGGTCTCTTTGGTGTTGGGGAATCATATGGACCCCTTGCTCTAATGGTCGTCTTCCTCATCTTCACTGTTCTATTCCACATATCGATGAACTCAGCCCTCGACCCCCTTCTGTGCAATCTCCCCAAGACCCTTGAGGCTGAGGAGGAATCCCTGATGGCCCAAGCCGAAGAAGGAACCCATGACATAGATGCCACTAATACTAACGAGAAAGCCAATGGCGTAGTTGTCGCTTCAGCTCCACACCCAAAGCCAGGCGTGTTTGCCAAATTCTTCAAGCCACAAATCTATTGCGACTATGCAACCCTCCGACGCCTTGTCCCGCAAAATTTCGCAGACGTTGACTCTCTCTACACGCCGGAAATTGAGCGCGACGCATACTATCCTCCTTCAGCCGCTTCTCCGACTCCGCTTCTCTGGATCCCGAAGGATGCAGCTGGCGTAAGCGCAGAGGAAGTTGCCCATACTGGCAAGATTATCCCTATCACGGATGACGGTGCCAGCCTAGACGAGAAGAATAAGACCGTATGGGACCCCGAGGGCACGAGACCACCGATCTGGGCGGATAAGACTTACTACTAGTAGTCTTTCTCTTTCAGCAAAAAGAGCGTTAATGATGTCTTATGATTCAAAAATTCCCTAGCTTAATCCATCCCGGCCCTTATTAGAGAGTCCGGGCTACGTGGCGCTACGTGTTTAGGGATATGGTATGGCGCTTGCTTGACTGATTGATTGATTGATTGATGATGCATTGTTTTATCGGTGGACTGGCGGGCGGACGGACGGACGGTAGTAGATAGATGGATGATACCAATATACCCCCCTTCTGTCTCATTCATTCACTCACTCATGACTTTCTGATCTACCATGCTGCCGCTTCCTAATATGTGTGTGATATGAGATCGCCGTGAGGCTAAATCCTAAACCATCAATACATATCTGACTTCACTCCTCGGGAGGATGGGGGGGGAAAAATAAGAAAGAAAGAAAAAAGAAATTAGGCTTTGCTGTCTCCCAGCTTTTCGCTGTCAGGACAGGGTTAGTGAGAAGTTCTCGAGAGCTAGAGGTGGAAATAGTAACTACGTCTGGGATAGCGGAGGGGCGGGTTTCCGCTCTTATGGTGAGAGCTTCTGCCCGTCGTACTGTAAAGCGTTTTGCACCGTCGTCGTCGGCGGGAACAGCTTTCATAATAGCGCTAAGGCGTCGACGAAAAGAACTGGTTTTAGTTGCCGGAATGACGTGCCTGCATGTGGGAATGGAAACCCCTTGAATATTAAGGAAGCAATTTCCCCCTCGCGCAAAAAAAAAAAAAAAAATACTCTGTACGGATGGAGATGTTGGTAGCAGTTGTTTTTTTTTGGTTTTTTTGGGTGGGGGGACTCGTTTCAACACGTTCGTAAAAGCTAGGTTCTATATTATATAGATGGGGATTGTGTGTGTGTGTGTGCGCGCGCGCGCGAACACCACTTTTTAAGCGCCACCGACCGTAACGCAATGCATCTATCCATGTATTCATACATAAAAACGCATCCCAGCGCATCCCACGAGGGCAGCCAGCCAGCCAAGCAAGCACCTCCCTAACCCCAAGTCCCACCGCCACCCCCCCTACCCTGCCGCTTCTGCGCACTCAGCCTCCAATCATCCTCCCCCGCAAACTTATTATAAAGCGGCTGGATCCTCTCCGCCTTCTTCCTTTTGCTCAACCTGTCACTCGGCGCAACCTTAAAGAACGTCGGCGCCGCCTCAACCAGCCATTTCGGCTCTATCGCGCTCGTGCAATGCATATATTCCTTGCTCGTAAGCACCAAAGTATGATAAATAACCCATTCGGCTTGTTTGCCGAACAGAGCGGATGAGGGATGTAGATAGACGGGGGTGCCTTCTACGAGCGTCTTGTACCCCTCAGAAGGGTCCTTGCGCGCGCTGTTGCGGAAGAAGCCGCTGCACAGGGCTTGGCGGACTTTTTGGGTGTTGCGCCCACAGGAGACGATGGAGTGTTTGTAGCGTTCCATGATCTTGACGAGTTGGTCGCGGACGTCTTTAGCACGGCGCATGGAGCGGGCTTGGATGAAGTTTTCGAAGCACCAGGGGTTGGCGAACTTGTTTTGTTTCCAACCGTTGTAGACGTTCAGAAGGGTGAGGTGATCGCCGTGTGGGTCGTGGAATTTGGCTTTCTTTTGGTCGGCTTGGGTTTGTTTTTCTTTGGGACGGTAGAAGACGGTAGGGATGGAGAGCATGGCTACTATAGAGAGGACTTCGTCGGAGCAGCCGAGCTCGACGGCTGCGATGAGGACTTTGGCAAGGGAGGGTTCCATGGGGAAGTCAGCCATTTTGCGGCCGAGACGAGTTAGGAGGCCTTCATCATCAAGAGCTGAAAGAGCGTACAGCTCCTCGAGGGCCGTCAACATGGTGTTGGTGGGTGGCGGGTCCATGAAATCGAAGTGTAACAAGTCGTTGATACCCATTGCTTTGAGCATAAGGATTGTATGAGACAAATTCTGCCGTTGAATCTCAGGGATAGAGGTAGGCAGCATCTCCGACTGAAAAGCTGCTTCCGTATAGAGACGGAAACATTTCCCTGGTCCAGTTCGCCCCGCACGGCCAGCACGTTGCTTAGCTTGAGCTTGCGAGATAGGGGTTACAACCAGAGAATCCATGCCAAGTTTTGGATCATAAGCGTTCTGCTTGACGAAACCAGGGTCTATGACATAATAAATATGGTCTATCGTGATGGATGTTTCCGCAATATTTGTAGCAATGACAACCTTTCGACTGCCAGGAGGTGCTGGCTCAAAGATTCTGCTCTGCATCTCACTAGGCAATGCTGAATAAACAGGGAGGATAATCAACTCTGGCACGCTAGGACCAAGAGCCTTCATCCGCTCAAATAGAATCTCACAGCTGGTGTCAATCTCTTCTTGCCCAGTTAAGAAAAGAAGAATATCTCCAGGAGGTTCTGTTAGATGAATTTGCATGACCGTGACAAGCGCCGCATCGAGATAGTCGGTCTCTGGCTCTCGTGAGTACATGATCTCAACAGGAAATGTTCGTCCTGGAATTGAGAAGATGGGACATTCATTAAAATATGCTGAAAACTTGTCAGCATCGAGCGTGGCTGATGTGACAATAACTTTCAAGTCTGGCCGACGCTTTAGGGTCTTCTTGAGCAGTGCAAACAATACATCTGTTGCGATTGTTCTTTCGTGCGCCTCATCCAACATTATAACTGAGTATCGCTTCAGATCAGGATCCATTAGGACCTCTCGTTGTAACATGCCGTCCGTCATGTATTTTATCTTCGTTGCAGGACTCGTCATATCTTCAAAACGGATGGTATACCCAACCTCCTGACCAAGCCGACATCCGACCTCTTCAGCAACACGTTTGGCAACGGACATGGCTGCAACACGACGTGGTTGTGTACATCCAATCATCCCATTATTGGCGAACCCTGATTCTGCCAGATATTGCGTCAATTGTGTTGTCTTGCCCGACCCGGTATCACCAACAACAATCAACAATTGATTTTCTTGCACGGCCTTTATGAGCTCGGAACGGAATCTATAGACTGGAAGTGACTCTCGTTGTTGTTTGATAGTCATATCTGTTCGTCGACCGAGTGATTGGTCCTTGCTTTGAGTAACCCTCTTCCACTCAGGAATCACGTCATTTCCGGGATTGGTCTTGACACTGCGAAGGTCGCTAGCGAATTTACGTTGATCAGGGGCCGCCATTGGATCTTGCCATTGTGCTGATAAGTCAATCTTTGATCCTTCTTCCGCAGCTTTGTCTTGGGCTTCTTGTTGTCTCAATTCTCGTCGATCCTTTGCCAAAGTAGTCCCAGCCATCGCTGCTCGATTGAGAGACCCATCCGGAGCCTTGACAACTCGTATAGGTGATAGCTCTAACGATTGCTTGGTCTGACCAGCCAGGAATGGGGGCTCATCGTCTCTTAATTCGATGTCAACATCTTCTTCCAACTCCAACTCCCCTTCACCGTTCAAAGTAGCATTATAATCCTCATCAAGATCCGGATAATCAGATGCCTTAACCACCCCTGATGCGATGAGCTGCCTAATCTCCCAACGCTCAGGCGACGTCATTCGCTTTTTGGCTTTCCGGGGGCCGCCTGAATCTTCTTCAAACCCCACTTCCCTATCATCGATTAAATTACCATAACCGTTCCTTGCACCGCCAAGTCTCTCCATATTTGCACCTGATTGTATGCGGACCTGTGGCGCAAGATCCCTCCCGGTCTCTTGGTCCACGTCCTTCATAGAAAGGCCTATCCTATTTCCCTCAATCTTGATCACTTTCACCTTCACCGGCTGCCCTCTTGACACGAGATCAGATGGATGATTGACTCGAGAGCCTTCCATAAGCGCAGACACATGCACAAGTCCATCGACCTTGCCTTTGACCCCATGAATGTTTACAAAAGCTCCAAAATCCTTGACACCAGTGATATGCCCGTCATAGACTTTGTACAGTATTGGCTCGTCATCAACTTCCGATATGGGAGGGCGCTTAAAATATTCATCATCTTCTTGCCGCCTTCGTCGACTATCCTTATGATCGTTTCGTGACCTGCTATATCCATTCTCGTCATCGTAGTACTCCTTCCTCCGCTCTCTTGTCTCGTCCAGGCCACTTGAGAACGATAGTCGTCTACCTTTCCAGCCCCGACCCTGCTCCCTCTCATTATTCTCGTCATCTGGACTTCGACTGCGTTTGCGGCTCGGTTTCGTAGACTTCTCAATCCTAGCTTTGCCCTCCAAATTCTCCAACAACGCAAGCGTATCGTCGATTGCATCCATCTCCACGTCCTTGGCATGGCCGTTACTCTTATCCTCCACAAAATCGTCATCCCAGGGTATCTCTCTATCCGGTAACGCTAAGCCCTTAAACACTCTCGTCTTCTCATCCACCTTTCTTCGTTCATCTTCAGCCGGCTCCACCGCGCCGTTCTTGCGTCCTTTGAACTTCGGATGCATAGCCAAGACGAGGCGATCCACGCTCTCGATCAAGCTCTGCGGGAAGTCTGCGCCTATGGCTTCGAGCTTCTTCTTGAACTCGTCTAGGGACCTGCATTGTGAATGTTGTGCGATGACGAACTCGGCAAGGGTCTTATCACTGATCCCAAGATGGTTCTGCAGCTCTGAAGTCACTTTGGAGACTAGAGACAACAGTTCGAGGGATTCCAGGTCGTCCATGTTGGGTGGTTTGGGGCTATCGTCGCCGCCGAGAAATTTGAGATGTGGCGGCGATAGTGGCGCTTAAATAAGCGCAAGCGAAACATAGGAAGACTCATGGCCAGAAGAAAATCGAAGCTTAGTCTTACATTCTGATTACGTTTGGGATTTTAGGACATCCGCTAGGGTATATCACAGTCACATACAGTTCATAAGTGATCATTTCATATTTAGCTGGCAAGGCGAAATCTCAATGGATTTATTGATCACTTAGCCTACTTTAGCTACACAACAATCCAGATGAGCCGCCCTAAGGTAGGCTCTAAGCATAAAGCTAATATTACAATCCGTGCATCTTCAACTGCACAGCGCAATATCTGAATTCCCAGAAACTTTGGCTATTCCACAAACTGAAGCCCTCGACGAACAGACCTTGCATCCAGGCCCATGATCGCATTGCAATAGACATCTCATGGATGAGATGTTGCTTGGTCAGTAAATCACTGCCGCCGGAAGCCACCTTGGGGAGCACTCCGCCCATCAAAAGGCGCACCATATGCCATCTCCGGCCCCTGTTGAAACGCGCTCATGGGCATTCCAGGTCCCGGTCCACCCATAAACCCCGGTGGCGGCATCATGAAACCCGGAGGCGGAGGAGGCATGTTGCGCGGCCCAGCACCAAGCATGCCATCTGGTAGTCCTTGAGGAGGACCGAAGCCGCCTCCCATGGCACCTCCAGCGCCTATGGGAAAGCCTGGAGGAAACATGTTTTGCGGCATCCCTGGCATACCACGGCTGTTTGGGCCGCCCGGAAGACCAGGAGGTGGCGCGATATGACGCTGCTGTTGGGACATGGGTGGTGGAAGTTGGGCATTGGGGGCGCCCCAGCCGGGAGGGAGCTGGTCAAGACCTGGAGGGGGCCGTTGGAGGATTTGAGTCGGTTGAGGAGGGGCTTGAGAGCGGGGCAGAGGATTACCTTCATGCTGGGTTGGAGGAGGGCCACGTTGGAAGAGAGCCTCATCATAGAATCCGGGTGGGATATCTGGACGTCTCTGTTGGCGCTGTGATGCACTTCGCTCACGTTGTTCTCTTTGCTGCATTTCTTGTTCGCGATCAGCCATTTGCTGCTGTGTTTGCCGATCTGGTTGTTGCTGTGGTGGCATTCGCAGCATTATCTGCTCCATTCTCATAGGTTCAGGCGCTGCGCGTGCCTGTTGCATAAGGCCCATCAAAAATTCTGCATTACGATTTGGTCCTTGCTCTGGGCGACTTGAGGATTGGCTCAATGCATTTTGACGTTGATTAACAAGCTCTTGAAGCACCTGCTCTGGCCGAGCTGATGGTTGGCTGACTGAAGTTTGTCGCTGTCCTAGTAGGTCCTGTAGGGCTTGCTGGGAGTCACGAGTGGTGGATCTAGGAGGTTCTGGGCGCTCAACCCGGTACTGCTGGAAAGCATCTTGCATTGCAAGCGGAGTGACTGGCTGCTTTTCTTGAGGCGGTTGCTTTGGTAGCGGAGGTGCCGTAGCTACTGGGGCCGAACTTGGCGCTCCGAAACTTTGGCTTTGCAATTTCTGTAACAGTCTTTGAAAGTCCTCCTTCTCCTTACTCGCTTGAGCATTATTCTCCTGTTGGGGGAGTGCTGGCACAGGTGGGGGTGGTTCAGTTTGGCGACGTTGGGGATCTTCTTGAGGAGCAAAGAAAGAGGTAAACCGTGAAGACTTGCCCGAAGTCTTTGCCTTCACTACCCCCTCCTTTTTCGACCCGATTGCAGCTTCGGAGTCTCCTTCTTGCTTCGGATTAGCCCATAGCCCGAAGAACTTGTCGGGGCCAGTATCCATGATTAGTGGTGTCTCGACTTTGGGCTTTTCCAAGCCAGAGGATGAGCTCTGGCCATCATTCTCATTGGACTCGACCTTTGGTGTCGCCTCTTCTACTGGTGTACTGCCACTACCAGCTTTCATCCTCTCTTTCCACTTTTGGAAGTCCTCTTGAGTATGTGCATGTTTCTTTTCTTCCGCTGGTTCGTCCATCCATTCAGGGTCTCGCTCTTGCCGTCTGTCCTTGTCCCATCGGCGATCTCCCCGGTCATCGCTTCTGTCACCACCACGGTCTCCGGCCTTATCTTCACGCTCCTTTTCCCTCCATCCTCGACTCCGGTCCACAAATTTATCTCCATTGCTCTTTCGATCTCCCGGAAGTGAGGGAGTATCGTTGCTTTCTTTGAACCATGAAGGTTCGTTTCTCCCTCTGCCGGCCCCATTCCGTCTTGATCCCCCTTCTTGCTCCTGATCTCCATCCTTATCTCGCGAAAACGTATCGAATCCTCTTGCAGGCCTTTCTTTCGGGTCTCGATCATCACGATCCCTGAACCTCCTGTCACCACCCATGCGCCCATTGAATCGCTCAGCGCCCTCATTACCAAAGCTTTTG
>Ga0335072_10004407_pt1 | contig 20918 bp, 18 predicted proteins | sample Lox_Sample_21_FD_206725 | JGI IMG/M metagenome (GOLD analysis project Ga0335072, IMG submission 206725) | Soil microbial communities from Loxahatchee National Wildlife Refuge, Florida, United States - Lox_Sample_2.1 | ecosystem: Environmental > Terrestrial > Soil > Wetlands | place: USA...
GCACTGCCCATCAATTGCTAGTAAATCTGGTGGCTGGGGCGGTTTTGGTGATGTTTGCCCCGCAGGGCCAAGGAGGCGTTGGCCCTCCTGTCCAAATGGGCCGCCGCAGCTAAGAGATAAAGGTCCCTATCGCTCGCCGCAGCCGAGCTAACGGCTGTATCCTCTCGGCGCTTGCTTAGGCTTGGCGCTCTCTTGCGCAAGCTGCAACCACTTTTCAAGGCAGTTGTCATGACCAAGCCGTGCCAAGAGACACCATTGGTACAGTCCCAGAATTCCTGTCAATGCTCAGTCTCAGTAAGAATACTCTTTATGACGGGAAGGCACCTAAGCTGCCATCTTTGAGAATACTAATCGCATAGAATGCGCCAGGAACACCCTAAACCCTTATCGCCTGTCTCGTCGACTAATAACGCGGTCTCTCAGGGCTGTCGTCGGAGGGTTCACTAATAAGGTTGGGGACGGTGTCGAACGGCTCAGCAATCTTTCACCAAAAGTTTGGCCATATACACGATACGCTCAGCTACGCCTTTCCCCAAAGTCGCGTCCAATTGCGTTTCACTTTCTGTCACCAGGTCCCCTGTTCTGAGTCACGTTGACAATCTAAACATCTGTTTCCACCGGCCCCTGCCATTTGCATAGCGTCTGAGTGGAACTTATTGTTAGAGGGTGATCAAAGCCTAGTGTTGTTCTTCGAAGCCTTTCTGCTTGCCTCATCAAATCGATCGCCTCTGTATCTCGGCCTTGTGATTTCCAGGTATAAGCAAGGTTATGGAAGCTCGTCAGCGTGTCTGGGTGTTCCTGTCCTAGAACCCTCTTTCTCGTCTCCATCACTTGCACCTCCAGTCCCTCTGCCTCTTTCCACCGTCCTTGATTCCAATACGTCGACGCCAAGACAGACATACTCTTCAGCGTGTCTGGATGTTCCTGTCCTAGTACCCTCTTTCTCGTCTCCACTACTTGCACCCCCAGCCCCTCTGCCTCTTTCCACCGCCCTTGATTCGAGTACGTCGACGCCAAGATAGCCATGCTCGTCAGCGTGTCTGGGTGTTCCTGTCCTAGTACCCTCTTTCTCGTCTCCATCACTTGCACCCCCAGCTCCTCCGCCTCTTTCCACCGTCCTTGATCCTCGTACGTCACCGCCAAATTAGCCATGCTCATCAGCGTATCTGGGTGCTCCCGTCTTAGTACCCTCTTTCTCGTCTCCATCACTTGCACCCCCAGCGCCTCTGCCTCTTTCCACCGTCCTTGATCCTCGTACGTCACCGCCAAATTAGCCATTCTCGTCAGCGTGTCTGGGTGTTCCTGTCCTAGCACTATCTTGCTCGTCTCCATCACTTGCACCTCCAGCCCCTCTGCCTCTTTCCACCGTCCTTGATTCCAGTACGTCCACGCTAAGTTAGACATACTCTTCAGCGTGTCTGGGTGTTCCTGTCCTAATATCCTCTTTCTCGTCTCCATCACTTGCACCTCCAGCCCCTCCGCCTCTTTCCACCGTCCTTGATTCCGGTACGTCGACGCCAAGTCAGCCATGCTCGTCAGCGTGTCTGGGTGTTCGGGTCCTAACAAGTCTTTTCGTATCGTAAGTGCTTTTGTGCATTTATCCAAAGCAATGTCGTATCGTCCTTGTTTCAAGTCATACTGTATTGCGTTACTCAGGAGAGTCGCGGAATACAATTGGCACGTCTTGGAGTCAAAAGTATACTCAATCACAGCTTGCATATGTGGACCAAGTGAATTGCACACGGCCCAATTTTCAAAAATTCCAACCGGGTAGACTTCCGATACGACTTTTAGAGCTTCTTCTCGCCATAAATTCATTTCACCCTGAAGTTCAAGCCACTTCTGCGTCGCGAGATGCACCAAACGATGAATTTCAAAGCTGATGCCGGAATTCTCGGTGGTAATCAAGGAAAAAGCTTGCAACACCCCAATCGCTTTAGTGAACTCGATGGACTTGTCATTATCTTGACGAAGGAGGGACTTTGGAATCCCTTGACGATCCAGCACTGACATCAAAGAGAGGATTTTTGCCGCACGTGGATTCGATCTTCGGATATGATCAAAGGAGAGCTTCCAAGTTTGAATAACCGAGTTTTGTGTTTCAGCGTCTCTCCTCGAGTCTGTCAGCTCCTCACTCAATAGATCCTTGATGTCCGCGTCACCGGCCCGGAGGAGTTCCAGGTACTCCGACACTGTGATGCCGTTCTCCGTGATAAACGCAGCTGCCTGCGAGACTGCGAGAGGTAAGTAGGCAAGAGCATCCAAGAGTTCTTGGGCATTTGCCTCGTCCCCGACATCAATCTTTCCCACCAGGGATCCAAGGAGATCCCCAGCCTCTTGCACAGTGAATGGTGGAACGTTGATTGCCCTGACTCGGTTTGCCAACCTCTCTCCAACACGCCGATCCCTGGTCGTGATCAAGACTGACCCCTGCGTACTGTGCGGAATGTAACTGGCGATTGGCTTGCCCTTAGATTCTTTGGAGAGTAGATCATGGTTCGTGCTGAAGAACACATCTGCATCATCAGCATTATCTAAAACAATAAGCCAGTGACCCGATTCGTCCTGACTAAGCCAATTCACAACGAGTGTAAGCGCGTCAGTTTTTGGATTGTCCCAGCCAGGCAGTTGAGCTTTCCTGGCAATCTCTTTGTATGCTTGATCAATTCTCTCAACAGTGCTCGCGTGAATCCACATGATTGAGCTCTGCGGATGGCTCTTTTTGAATCGATAGCAGTACTCGATGGCAATTTGCGATTTTCTAGACGTAGAAACTAGAGTCAGCATTTGGATAGAACTGAGATCGGTAGTTGGGAGATGGGTAAGCAGCTCTTGGATTCATGACCATGTTGAGAGGCATACCCAACGCCGCCGAGCCCTGCTAAGGCGACACGGCGATGTATCTTGAAATGCTTGTCGATGTCATCTATCAGGCCTTGTCGGCCTGTAAACCTTGGGTCTTGCGCAAAAGGCACGGTAAACAACGGCCTGCTCCTAGTGGGCAATGCCTGCGTCGCTGGAGTTGTTTGGTAGTGTATGAGGCTGACTTGATATTGCTGAATCCGAGCCACAATCTTTTGCACCTCTTTTTCCTGTCCGACGCTCGAAAATGCCTTGACTCCTCGCCTGATCCTAGAATCTCCCGTTGCTGGCAGTGTCTTGACCAAAATGTTGTCGAGTAGCTCGACCTGCTCCTGACATCCCTTGACCACATTTAGGATTGCGGTTTGAACGTCTGTATCGATGAATCCTGCTTCCGTATGAGTTTTGGTCTTCTTCAATGTTTCTCGGAGTAGCGGTAGTTGTATTTTGAGATCTCGGAAGGTTTGTGGAACCTCATCAATGCCAGATTGAAATTCATTCAGTCGCTCAATAATCTTGGAGCTGAACTCCACAAACTGAACGATGGATGAAACGAGACCAATGATGGCAAGCGCTTCGGCCATGGTTTGACGTTGTGACACATTTGTGAATGGATATGGAAGTTATTTTGGGCAGACCGGGCGAGCTACCATCCATCCCACTTGACGGCTGTGGGGCTTCGTTGTGGGGTAAAGGGGTTTGCGGAAGCAAGCAGATTGGAGTGGATTGAGCAGAATTGATCTGCCAATACGCGGAGGAGCGTCTGTTAAAATTCATGCCGCTTCATACTTAGGGAGGATTTGTGCGCCATACCTAGAAATGTTGGCTCAGCCGCAGGCCGAGCTCGAACAGCAGACTAGCTGAGAACGATCCGTAACTTTCGCATGCGAGCCGGGTTGCCAGAGCGTTTTAACGACCGATTCTTCAATTTCCTAGCATCCTCCGTTGAAATCGAGAGGGAGAGAGCGGGGGAGGGGCAAGTTGGCCCGCACTTGGCGCCCGTAAGAGGCCCGGGGTTCTCATTAGACCCTGTCTAACGTAGGTGCAAAGGGAGCAGAAAGCGGCGACAAACATCAGATTCGGCGCGGATTTCACTCAGATTATTACTTGCTCCGTAATAGCCACTCCGGAGTACACGAAAGAAAGCAGTCAACGAGAATGCCAAGGACACGGGCTCGAACTCTCTGATTCCGACGCCGCAAACGATCATGTCAGCCAGCCATATGTCGCAGTTACCGTTCTTGAACACTAGATGCTACTTTTCCAGTGCTATTGCGATATATTCTTCACTGATGTAGACGACGCTGTCATCTAAACATCAGAGATACGTCTGGTGGTGTCACACCCACTCGATCCACATCAAGCCGCGCCGTCTCAGCAGGCCCGTCCACAATGCGCTGGTTTCCTACAGGAGGTGGCCTTCTGTTGACAAAGCCCTGGTGTCTCTGACGTGCAAGGCATCTTTATGGACTTGGATTCAGGCGGCCTCTGATCCGTTTAGACGGCACCTTGTAGCAGCCTGGCAAAAAGACCCTTACTTTGGCCCATCGGCACTACCCAGGTGAGGGACTGCATGGTGCATCTGCAAAGCAAATTAGACGAGTGACTCGTTGGGCACGACTTTCTCGCCAGCCTTACCGGATAAGAGTTTTCCCATAGAGCTGCTACAGCTGATCGCTATTGATTATGGACTTCGCCCATGTCCGACGTGATGGCTCCAACTCAAACAGCCGTTCTATGACGCCCCCGAGCCTCACATCAGTCTCACACTCTATGGCCTGCGCGATCCGTATCAGGCGGGTCGGCGTACATATGTCCATGGTGTTCGGTTCGCACAGTGAGGACTGAACGACTTCGTTCCATTCCTTCAACAAGAAATATACAGCGGAAGGCCAGAAGCGCTTCTGGGCGTTGAGCGAGACGGAGTCAAAGATGGGTGTGAGTGCTCGACCGGCGCGAGAGTCAACGAAGAAAAATTTATGGCTCATCAGAATGATCCATATCATGAGAGAGACCCGAGTGGCCTCCAATTTTTTCCGCTCGTCTGAATACTCCTTAAACGACAACGACAGCAAGTAGTAGGATATCGCAGTGAATGAGCTTCCTAGTTGTCTGATGGCGGCCGCTGATTCACTCGGATAGCTCCAGATAAACTGAAGCATTCTTGCGCATTCGATGATTTGACAGACATATTCATAGAGGTCCTTGGGTAGTGTGACCTCGGCTATCCCGACCAGTGCACTGCACGCTGCTCGCTCCAACCCGACATCGAGCTTGTCCTGTGGTAATGGCAGCGTGGCGGGTGGCCAGGGACAAATAAACACTGGACAGGAAAGTGTTATTATCGCGCCGCCTAGATCAGCTCGCATAATCGACTTAAAGATATAGATTTGAGATGGGTCGAGAAGGGAGGAGAGCCCGCCTCCCTGATCGACAACGAATTTCGCAGCTCGAAGATGAATAAGAGATGCAGCATGATCTCCAAGAAGGTCTGCGCAGATTGCCATGTTCACAATACTGTAGAGAAAATCCCTCCGGACGAAATCCTTGCGCTGAACTTGTTCTCGAACGGCCACAAGAGCTCGGCCAAGGTAAATCGCTCCTCTCTTCGTTTGGTCGTCCTCTTCCACACGCGCCTTATAAGCTGCCGTGCAGGCAAGCAAGGAAAAGAAGCGAGTTTTATTCCACATAGACTCAGCGACGACTTCAATGGACTTAATATCTGGGCTTTCATGTGCTGCGCCAAGATCCCCGCTCCAAGAGGGCTACATATTCCAAACGATCAGCAAATTTGACTCGGATTCTGGAATTGGCATAGAGAATGGAGCAGCAGTAGTAGTCGACCTACAAAAAATAGAGTCTTCAGAAATATGGGAGCCTCTCGTATGAGATAGAATTTAATAAGGTCGTACGCGTTTGAATCGATTTTTGCTGCTGTACAGTTGAAGGGATCCAAAGCTTCGTCTTTCCCACAAATGTGGAGTATAGAGGGAACTAGGTTGTCGAAAGAGTCAAGCTTCTCCGGTTTGGATTCGCTGTCTTCTTTTAAGCAGGGCTTCGACTGCTGCGGCGATCGATCCTGAGGACAACTGCTCCGCGAAGTCGGAGGTACGCTCCGTTGCCTCCAGCCGACGATCGTCCTCACTGCTGAGTCCTCTCGCAGAGCTCGCAGACTGGCCATATTTCTTGCAGCTCTGGATTGCTGTTGCGAATGAGCGTTGATTATCGCGGCCTGCGTGGCAGGTACCCTCCTAGATTGTTTGTAGGACTTAACGTCCTGGTTGACCCACAGCAATTGAGATCCTGGTGGGGGTGCCATTGCGTGAAAGCGGAGACCTCCGGTACTGTAGGAGAGGGATGAAAGGGATGAAAGGGATTTGAATATGTTGGTGTCTCTGTAACCGAGACAGCGCTGACAAACATCCTTATTGCATCTCTCTCGCCGTATGGCGGTGATGATCATCGGTCAAGACTTAGATTGGCTATTCCACGCCCGCAGCGCGGGCCGAAATTTGTGCTTAGTCAGCTTAAGGCCTTGCCTCTTTTATAATCCCAAAGCTTGGCACTCCTAGAGGGTCCCTGTTAAGGAAACTCTAGGTGTGGTATCTGGCCGGAGGACTTGTCGATTCAGACTATGGGGTGTTTCCACAACCTTGGCGCATTTTTGGCCTCAGATAAGCTAAATGCCACACGCTTCAGGCTTACGGCTACGTAGCTTCCTCTCTCCCCTCCCCTCCCCGGCGTCTTTCCTTATCAACATCCCCCGACCCACTATCCTAACCATGGTCCCAAACGTTCACGACCCATATTCTACCAACAGCACGAAACCGATCTTGGACGAGCAGTGGCCTGCCTAGCCGGCTGACCATCCGCTACAAGACCGCGCTTAATCCGCACCTCGATCCTCTTATCTGAAAGCTCGGCCCATCCACCTGAACCAGCATCTCAATCAACCATGGTCCGAAAGCGCAAAGAGCGTGTCACACGCTCAGCTCAGTACCACGAGGAACAGGAAGGAAGACGTGAATCACGGAAAACGGGGGTGAATCTTTGGAGAAAGGAGAGATAGACACGACACGAACAGCTTTTTCATAGATCGGTATTACGATTGTGCACACGAGCGTCATGTGGACACCCTGGCATGCAACACCATCTACCTCCTTATCCCACCCTATGAGACAGGACCCTGATGCGCGCCTTGGCCACGCTCCCTCATTCCTCCCCTCGACAGTATGTTGGCCAAAATTATATTGGATGCGAATAGATAAATGGTTATCGGCTGCCTGCGATGGAAAGAAAAAGACACCCCGTTGCCCCCACCCAAATCAGAAAAGGTTGCAGTATATATTTCATTCGTATTCTTGAGGAACAAACGGCCCCGAAAAAGCAACCGACTTTCATCAGCATTCAGCCGTGACTGGGTTCGGTGCTCTTCTCGTGGACAGGTATAATGCCGTCAAGACCACCACGTTGAAATGCACTTGGGCTTCTACCGTTCTCCTGACCAAGCTCCGGCTTCCCTTCATGGCGATAGACTATTTCAGACTCTGCCATCTGGTTCGTGGAACGGCCGGCCCTGGCAAGCCGCCGGTGCATCCAAAGGATGTACATCAGAGCACCGAGCACGAAGAGGCCCGCCACAGCGGCCCCGACTGCGATGCCGATTTTTGCGCCGATGCTAAGGCCCGGCGGAGATTGCGTGTATGCAGGCGCGGAAGATGCTGGGGCCGACGACACTGGAGCCGAGGTTGCTGATACGGTATTGGAGCTGGTGGTGGTGGTAGTGCTCACCGACGACGTTCCGGTGGCCGAATAAACCGCGAAGGTCGTGGATGCCTCCCACGTTTTTATTGCGCCGCTGGAGGAGACCAACGTGAAGTTCCCCCCAGCCACACCCTTGCCCTGGCTCGCCACGTACGGCCACAGATAGAACCAGCAGGAGGTGGGGTATTGGGCAACATATCCAACAAAGTCTGAGCCGACGTAGGCCCAGGTGTAGGTCCCGCTTTCGTGGACTAGATGGACGAGCGTAGAAAGTGGTCAGCTACTCTTTTGGGCGGAACAAGTTAATCGTGGACGCCGGCGAGGTTGGGAAAGTAACCGGTGATGCATCTAGATAATCTAAATGACATACTTACTTGGATTCCAGGCCCACCAGTCCCAATAACTGGTGGTGGTAGGTGTATCGTGGCAGTAGACGCTCAAATTCGCGCCTGCAGTCCATGGCGTCTCATAGGCGACCACGACGGTGTCATTGACGTTGACGACCGGGTTTCCAGTCGGGTAGAGAACCGCAGGAACGGTCGGAGTGCCGGAAGAAGTCATGTGGAGCAACCTGGGGAAGGGGCGCAAGGCTAGGAGGGAGGGATGTTTTTCCAGATAAAACAAAATAGATCTCTTTTTCCTCTGTTCAATGCATGAAAGCCGAAGAGGGCTATTTCTCCCCCGGGGAATTTTGCTGGGGACCACAAATTTCGAAAGCAGCAGACAGATTGGGATAATAAGGCTGGGGGAAAATGGGTTTGTTGGAGGTGGCCCCGCCTCGAGGCATTGGTGGCCAGCTCGCCCAAAGGAGAGGTTTACGAGAAGAACTCCGGGCACCTCTCTCTTTCTCGTTCTTACTTACAATAGCTAGATAAGTAGCCACCAACGAACACTACTACCCTGATTGGAGCTGCTTTGCTTCGGCACTTGGCTAGCGTGCAAGTTGTGCCTAATTAAGCCTGGGGGTATCCTTAGGTGTAAGATTGGGTGTCCCCACCCTGTTTTATCCCGTCTTTCGGGTAATGCCAGTCTTATTGCGGTCCACGTAGTTGGCTGCGCACGACGCGTGCTTCTATGACTGTATAATGGCCCCCTCAACAAGCTGTTGCCCTCGGCGCCGGTGCGGCCTGTATGCGGGCCGCACTTGCTATGAATGTAGCTGCTGTTCGGCCCAATAGGTCAAGGAATGCTCTCGATAGGTATTTCGGTTCCCAATAGCCCAGCGTGCAATTGGGAGGCGGTCTTTGTGGTCTCGAAGGCCATACTTGTTCAAGCGAGGCCGCCAGGCAGTGTACCAGGCATGTACAGCCTCCGGAGGACTAGTAGGAGGATCGTTCATGCTAGTTGTCCTGAATCTATAAAGGGTCAGATTGAGGATCGATTATCTCCGGAACTCAAGGTTCAACCCCTACCATCTTACCTAATCAGGATGTGCTTCCACAGGTAAGAGTGCGCAGGTTTACCTGCCAACTTTCCTATTGTAGTTTTCGGACGCTACAGGGGATTAAGCAAGGCCGAAAGCCACCTCCAGGGGGTCCCCCGAGGCGATACCAGAACAAGGACAACTTGCCACGCTAAACATTCAGCAAAAACTGCTCCAATATTAGCTGCGCGCTTTCGTTTCCCTTGACACAGCTACAGTAGTAAGCAGCCTCTCAACAGAGGGGAGGATGTCACGAGAAGGCGCAAAAGAAAAAAGGGTTTGGTTTCAAAACGCCAACACCAGTCGGGGCATCGCGGCCTCCATTGTGCGCGCGACGCTCCGGCATTCTCCGTCACGCCAGCAAGGCTGTGGCGCTGTCAACTCCGTATGACATTTTTTCTGTCCATGACCTCCATCTCTGATAGTTAACTGCAACGGCGCGAGATGGGAGCTGGCGCTCGGTCATTCGTCCGGCTTGCCTCGAAGCGCCGAAATATTAGCTTTGAATCAACTCACGGGGGGACTGGAAACCACTGTACTACGGTAGCATGACGAAAATTGTAACTGCTTAGCATCCGATGACCACTTCTACTCAGGCGTCAACTCGCCCTCACCTCAGTCGTTGCTCAGACTGCTCACCTTCTACTCACCCTGCTCAGTCATGTTACTGCTCTCTTCCCATTCATCAATCATCATTGCAGCAACTGAACTTCACGCCATGTGGATTTTGTCAACGTATACGACCATATCTAGACTGCAGTCTTCTCAATAGTAGGAAGGTGAATCTACCTACCTACTGCCAAGTCTACGCCGTAGGTGCCCCGGACCTACGTCCCGTAGCTACACTGTCACCATCTGCGATTGCAAGTGTGCGTTAGCTAGGAACTGGGAGTACCTTAATACAGCGAATCGTTCAACGGAGTTTGCTCATTGACTCATCTGACCAGGACTTAAATCAGCTAGTATGTGGCGTTGAGAAAGTTGACGCTTGCAATCGGACGAGTTGGACAGTGTACTACGTCGGTGACCCCCTGGCACGCCAAGATTTTAGTTTGATCAATAGGAGCCCGGAGACGTTAGGGCTGCCACGTTCTTGCCAAGCCTACCCTTCTCAGTGGATATGTCTGTCTCCCTAAGGTGGAGGATTCAAGGAATCTCCAGCGTGAAGTCGATGTCTGAGACGCCTACGGTTAGCTGCTATAGCGCATATCTACTCTATTCTACCTTGTTTTACTCGTTATAGCTGCGTGATCGCTTGTACGACCTATGGTAGGGTTACGGAACTGAGGTGCAGTAAGAAATAGTAACTGGATTGAGAATTCTATGAACGTACGACCTACCTATCCAGCGTAAGGGATCAAGCACGTTGCGCAAAGAACGGAAACAGAGTGCAGACAGTCTGGGGGTTACATATAAGCAGCCTAGTCAGGGGCAGGTTCGGCTCCAACCCAACTTGGTTGGAATAGATGATCAGGTGAGGCGGGATGATCGATAGTTCCCAACTGTGGTACGGGAACTTGGCCGGGGTTTGTCGTACTCACCTAAGTGGTACGGTAAAAGTCGACCCTTGGCAGGGGTGGGGCATCAGTGAGACCGGATTGGTGCGGTTTGATCATGGAGAGTCCTGGGGCCGCTCCATGAGTTTGCCTATACCTGTGGAGCCTTGGCATGCAGGCTGCTTAAATCCAAGCCTTTTTGGAACCGATGATCATCTATTTTGACCTTTGGGATGAAATGAAAACATCGCTCTAGAGGGCCGATGAGGATATTGGTAGCGCTGCCCCGGTGGTTGAAGGGATTGGCACCAAGGAAGAGATGTATGGAGAGTGATGTGTGCACTGGGCGGATGTTTCATACTAAGTCACAGACAGACGAGACGGTAGGTAAAGATTGGCACTCGAGACTTGTGAGGGTGGCAGGAAGAAATAGGGACATCATTTCGAGTGCTGAAGCTGAAGACTGGCCATGGCTACTCTTGGACAACTAAATATGTCGACGAGGACGAAGCAAAAGCGTAGGAGAAGTGAAATTCCGATAATGAAGAGAACACCAACATCCACACAAGGAGGGAGTAGCTGGGAGGAAGAATGCTTTGAGCTGTCTCGAATCTAAAGAGTGGAGAGGTCCTAATACGGTATTATACCAACGAAATGACGTTCACAACGACACCTTCATGGCTATGGCCTGCGCGAAATGATTCGCATATGGCTGGTGTGGAGCGTTTTCAATCAAGAGACATTGCATTTTGCTTTCAATAATCTAAGAGACGGACATCATAGCTGCCGAACACAAGAAGAGAATCTTTCGTCACCAGGATACGTGAAATGCCCCTCAAGACGACCGGTATAGATAATCCCACAGTTTGAAAGCAGACGCAGCCCGAGTCTGTTTAGGAACCTCCAGAGAACGCCTATCCTCTTCTTGCAAAATCGATCACGCTCGCCTCGCCGCTTTGCCCAACTATAAAGCCCGCGTCCTCTCTCCCTCTCTCGACTGTTACGCTGCCGGCATTCCCAGCGTTCTCATTCATTCTGTCGCTCTGTCTCTTCCCCCTTGCAGTCCCCTATGTCCCTTTTCACCCCCAACCCTCCGCTCTAACCTCCTGCAGCACTAATAACCTCTCTCAAACAATTTCAATGACGACTTTGGTCCGCCCTTAATCCTACGTCGATCCACACCGTTGCGGTGGCCTCCTATGCTCATTCGCCTAACCCTCGATCATACCTTCCTCACCGGCGGGCTGGCCCTCACAATGATGCGGATGACATGCGTCGCCGACTGCCTGCTCGTGTGTCAACCCTGAAGTCGGTATCCGTGCCACCTTCCTCGCAGCCTCCTGAACCAATCAACCAATCAACCACGCCGCCCTTGCGATCTCGTCATCGAACAAGCCCGCGTCAGCACATCGAGTGATTACCTTACCGCCCTGACCACTGCCCTATCCTGGCTGTTTCTGCTACAACTCGTTGGAGATCTGGGTTAGCTAAGACTACAATGCGACACATCCAACAGTAAAAATACCACACCAGCTGTATCACCGCTTAAGGTGGGGGAGCCCTGCGGCGCATTAGGCCTCGCATTAGGCCTCGCATTAGGCCTCGCTTTAGGGTCTCTCAAACAGAGCTGCACATATACTTAGTCCTCAGCCGCAGATTTCGAAGGCGAAGAACCTATAACTCTTCTTACAGACTTCCAAGATCATAGAGGTGGCGTTGCACGCATGCGTCACAGCAGGGTCGAACACTACCCTACACTGGTTATATTGTGGTAATCAGAATCTTAGTTAGGGGGAGATGCGGCAATTCGCTCACATGCGCCAGCTTGGTACGAATTTTACCTGCACCTTCCTACTATGTAATCTATCACAAGCGTTTACATTCTGCTGTGTCTAGTTATCTTGCCGATTCCTCAGCTTTCCACAGCAAATTATCCTTCAAATATGTCTGTCCACTACTCTAACGTTGTACATATCGTCTCAGATCGGCTCCAAACAAGCATACCTCAATTTCGCGCAGAGGCGAAAAGTTGTGCTCATAGCGAATATTGCGTTCGGAATCAATCCCGCCCTTTTTGTCAGTGTTGGCGATGGCATACCCTAGGCCTATTCCTCCGAACATCGCCATTTGACGCTAGACGTCGACATAAAATCTGCCTTCGCTTCAACCTATTCAGATCCAATTACCAGCCTCTTCCATTATGGTGTCCTGCACAGACTGCCGATCTGCGGTCGCTTCGCTCGAAGAAGACAGGTAAGAGATGCCGGTCAATCGACGAAGGCTCCAGCTGCTATGCGAGTCTCTATCCATAACCTCCGACGGTAACTGATTGGCTCCGCTTCCGCCACGCTTGAGTAAATTTTGCGCGACCTGTCCGACGCGTTGGAAGGAGCGAAGCGATGCCTTGCTGCTGGTAAAAGACGAACGGGGTGTAGCACACGCGTCCACAGACACTGACGATTGTGGCCTACTACCGATTGGGCGATTTAGGACTGCTGTCGTCGGTCGTTGTTCGGCGGTGGGAACAGCAGACTGACTCGAATCTGGCAGCGGGATGATGTCGTCCGGTGCTGCTTCGAAGATCTTGCCCTCGGTGCCGGGTAGCGAACATGTTTCGCTCGTATAGGCTTCGTCCTCACTAGTGGGGTGCGAGAAGGACGACTTCCAAAGTTTCGAGGGGAGCTGGCGATGAGCAAAGTGTCGAGCAAAGTTTTGTACAAGCAATTGATATTCTCGCCTGTGCGGTGCTACTGCAGCCATCTTACTGATCGATGATGCCCATGTCGTGATAAATATGTCAATGGCTGGGTGAACGTCCACTGAGAGATAGTCCGGCTCAACTGTAGCCAACCATACCAGATTGGAGACGGCTCGCCCTGCAATTTGTCCCATGGTGAAGATATGCGTTGGCGGAAAGCTTGCTATCTCTGTATTTGGTCTCATTGACGCCACAGTGGAGAAGATCATAGGGGTTGGTATCTGCAGGCGGTTCTCAATATCCTTGACCGCCTGAACAATGGTCTCAGACCGTGCTTCTCGTGCGACCATGTACTTCTGCCACAAAAAGCAGAACAATACGGTATTTCCGAATGCCTCAAGTGACGCGAGGTCGATAGCTTTGGCCAATGCTTTCTCACACAAAAAGCCGAGCATGACATGGTAACCACCATCCGCAACTTGCTTCAAACACCATTCTCGCAATATGTTCATCGAAATTTTAGGGAGAATAGCTGCACGGTATGCACTCAAACCTAGAGGTAAAAGTGTTGACTTGATGTCCAGTTCGATTTTGTTCCGTCGCAAGTTTTCATCAACTTTGAGTATAAGCGCTCGATGGGCACGTAGATCTCGCCCAGGGTGTGCCGCACCAACAGCCTTCTCGCATAGCTCAAGCGCAGTTTGCAAAAGCCTAGCGGCTCCACTGTGATCACCTTCTGCTTGGTAGACGATAGCAACAAATAAATGCATCAGCCAAAAGGCTTCAGTGCCAGTCGTGGGATTGTCTTCGTCTGACAGCTGAAGATTTAAGAGTCTGGATCTTGCAGCCAAGTACTGATCTGGTGTAGCCGCAAACCGCAAGAGCCTGACAGCAATCAGCAGCTGAGTCAGGTTTGAACATTGCTGTGATTGCCGCAGGACCTCTTCGTAAATGTTCCATGCGTCCTCTTGAGACCCTGCAGCGAAATAGAAGTGTGCCAAGTCGAGCTTCCGTTGGCGTTCGCTCTCTGACAATTCCGCAAGAATATCGTTACCAGGCGATTGGACGTCATGCATTGGTGGGGCGCGGCCACACCAGAGACACTCTGCATTATGATCACTCTCGCCCTCGTTCGATGTAGGGGATGGCTCGTTAAGTGCGACGGTAGTTTGTGACATGGCTGGGGGATGTGGAGGTAGAAGACCTCGCCATGCTCGTGTAGAAGGATCAGTCATCGACGGTGGCAAAGGGAACTCCGGTGTGTGAACACTGTGTAGAGCCCCGCCGATCTCATGTTGCGGGTGTTGTGTTGGTGACGCTGAGACAAATGGCCAGTCTAATTCCATGGTGTCATTCCAGGAGCAACGATCTGGTTCGGTACTGCTTCGTGGCGGCGAAGTGGAGTCGCGAAGTGTTGTAGACATGTCATTTGGAGAGGCATCTGAAATGGATTCTTGGATGCCATATCTGCGCAGATTCCATTTCTTCAGTCGGGAGATGTATTGCTTCCGTCTAGAATGAAGGTATCAGCGCTACTTCCAATACTTCTTTCAGAAGTGATATGCAATGGGACAAATAAGATGGCAGGTGCCCCCACAAGTATCACAACTTGGCCAGAATACTTACGTTGGCCGGAAAGAAGACCCTTCTGACGCAGACCGGCTACGAACACTGGTCATAATCTCTTCCAGAGTTCTTCCATTTTGATGTAGGTCGCATATCCAGACACGATACTTCTCCCATTCCGTGTCAGGGATCCTAGCGGCTCGTGGTACTTTTCGCGGGTTCCAGTTCAACTCAGTGTGGTCATTAGACGAGGTCATTGCATCCACAGCCAGTTTCATGCGATGACAACCTCCAGCATTGGCTTCCTACCGTGCTCCAGGCGCTCCGACCAAGCACCTGATCAGCGGGAACGAGAAAGAGTAGTATAGTCACATCTGGCTTGGTTGTTGGGCGGGTGGCAAATAACATAGTATCCGGAATGGATCATGGTACTTTGCTCAATTACTGCGAAACAATGGCCGCAAGTTCAGAGAATGACATTCGGAGCAATTTGTGAGAATGGCTGGCACGCCGCCAATGCTCTCAGCCAATGCTCTCAGCCATCTGTTATCTCCGCCCATGATAATGAAGCTGGTCAGTAATCCCTCAGGCAAAATGCCCAAGGCTGAAACAAGTTTAGTTCGGAGATCGGATCCTACGATGCGTTGGCTAGGCTTATTTCCAGTCATCCAACCTATGGGGCTTATTTTGATGCGGTAGTGAAACTTGAAACACGAAGGACTAAGCCCCATAGGGGATGGAAATTTAACTTTTGTGGAGAAGTCAACCCTATTATGAATCACGTGGCTGCCAATTTTACAAAGGGCGATCTTGTACAATCGGACACGGGCTTTCGCCGCCCTCTAACATACGTTATAAGCTACTAGGCTAACCTCATTGGGACTTGGGACTTTGTGCTGCACTCATTCCTAGGATGGCATCCTAGGGGCAATCTCTAGTTGGAACGTCATCTTGAGCGCAAGTTGGAGAGCGGTGTAAATTTTGACCGGAGGCAGGGGGGGTTGTGTCGAGTCGTTCCTGATTTACGTCGCCAAACCAAGCCCAAAATGCCCTTTGGAATTTGCCACATGCTGGATGTGGTGTTTGAACATGATGCCGACTTGATTGAATGCCCATTTTGTCCGCAAACAGATATGGGAATTCTCTCATAGGGGATTGCAAGACCTCGCCAAACAATATGAGGGACTATAAAAGACCTGTGGCCCCAAAGGGCCCGGAAGACAGAGGTCCACGACACCCATCAACTTTCTCTTCGTCATACTGCTTCATCTTCAGAGAGCGGACTTACGGCCTTGCGGTAGCCAAGTGGGTCCTGTCTGTTCGAACAGGAAACACAACCTTCTCTGACCGGTACGTCATCCAAAGAACGCCTGCCGTATCGTCAGGAATTAACAACCTGTTGAAGCGAATCTCCGTACTTGCTCTCATCATGCCCCAAGAGCAAGGGAACGTTCCGGTGGACTATGCAAGTCCAGATCAGGGAGTCGGGGAGGAGCAAATTCTGTTGCACATTGGTAGCGTTCACCGTGATCAGAGTAAGAGTGTCGGTGCGCACGATGGCGGCCGCGACATCCAAAGCGACATCTTTCATATTGAGGAAATCGTATCCATTTCAAATAAACCACCAGCACCGGAAGAGACACCTAGCATGACAGGGCGACACAATAGACCGAAGTGCGCACAACCATCATTCACATCGTGCTCCGCAGGCATCAGTTCCTCAGTCAGCGAAGACCTGTTGCCAGGATCGACACCAACCCGAGGCAACGCCGGTATGACATTTTCGAATTTTTCCCAGACAAATAAAACCAAGGGGATACATGCTGGTAAAGAGGATGGGCTGGATGGAGACAAGTCAGATGACTGGAGCATTGCGGTGCAGGGAAGCGAAAGTGATAAGTGAGATTGCTGCTATCAAGATTGAGGTCGACTTCTGGTTCTAGGAAACAACATCGGGAATTGAGTAGGCCCAGCGCAAAATTGAAGACATTGATACCACTAAATGATCAATTGACCTCCCCTGCAACAATGCGGTGAGAATGCCGTTGTGATGCATGTTGAAGAATAACAAACCATACGGCTCTCAGCGCCCCTAGCAAGACAGCAGGCGGCGAAGGCTAATAGTCAAGTTAATGTAGCGGGCTTGGATGTTTCGCAGGTCAGGATGAATGCTGTTGCTGAAGAGTCGAAAAACTACCTCGCACTTCCGCCAGGGTGGGCGACACTACTCGAAATGTTTGTGTTGAAATATCTTGACCTCACGATCAATAACTTGAAAATAGTCGCCTGGTTTGGCCGGATCGAAGGGCAAATGTCTGCATTGCTCTTATCTTTCTCGTTGGAGGATGATTCAGCTTGAGGGATGAGAGCACCACGCACTGTCAGAGGGACCGCACCTCAGAATACTCTAGCTAGCAACAACAGACGCCATCAGTTGATAGATATGTGATGCGCGAGCGTTATGACAGTTAATCGCAGGTGCCCTCTCTGGACATAGACTGAAAGTTGAAGATGTCCAATCAGCCTCACTTGGGCATACAACGAAGTAACTGTCACCTACCAACCTCCTCCCGGCCATCGGATTGAGTCATCAGGCAATGGCTAGGCGTATAGCGTTCAAGGAAAACGCTCCGAAGTGGACACGGAACCACACACGTACCAAAACCAAGTTGGAGTCCCAGGCGACTCGGCTGGTGCGTTCGTAGATACCGGTATCCGTCAACGACAATGTCCTCCCGGCTTCCACAAGCCAATTGGACTCATTCGCCGTCGGCGTTGGCTTTGGAACAGTTGGCTCTGGTTGCAGCTCCCATTGTGGATCCTGCCGCAGCAGCCACGGCGGGCATCGGCATCGCGGCTAGTGCTGTAAAATCCCTGTGGGACACAGGCAACAACTTCCAGGCCATCCAGTTCCTTTACGGCTGCAGCGCATCTTCGGGTAGTCGAAGAATACCTTCGTGTGTATCGATTTGTTGTGTCGCTTTAGGTCCGCCCTCCCCCCGAATTGTTCCTTCGGTCGACTGCTCGAATCTCCGCAATCTTCGTACTGGCAATACTGTGCCGTGTCCCTGAAGTTGGACAGTTGTTGACTTTTCCCGATGAGTACCATCGCCGGCTCAGTCACGCAGGTTGCGAAATTCCATGTCTCAGGTGTCGTTCTGTAGGCGTGGCATAAAGACTCCTCGATCCCACAATGGATCGGATGGTATATCCAATAACTATCATCGCTGCTGGAAGTGGCTGGACGCTTAATGTTCGCTTTGATAGGCTGAAAGCGCAGGGAAAGAGATAATTAGAAGACGTTTGTGAATGGATTGTTCCCCTCATTACCTCGAGTTCGTGCGAATAATCCAGAGGCGGGACCTCTGGCACGCCGATCCTCAGGTAAGGTAGATTTGTTCGAATTGAAGCGAAGTTTCTTGATCCAGATCTTCATGCAATCGGCCAGGTCGTAATTGGCATGTATTATACGATACAAACAGGTGCTCTAAATCCGCTGGTCCATCCAACGCTCCCCATTACCGCGACTGACAAGCCCAATGCAATTGCTATACTCGCCATGCCGTAGATGTAAGCATGTCTTCTTCGCAACGTTTGAAGCTCCACTACCCACGTGCTGACCGTAGTAGTGCATCCGCAAAAGCCCTCCATAACGCCTTCCAGCACCTGGCAAGCTGCTACGCCTCCATTTGGAACCGCGCCGATGTTGCGTGCGTGTTGCAGATCATAGCACATCCCAAGAATCCCCGTTCCGAAAATATTGACAAAGAAAGTCCCAAGAGGGAACGACGGAATACGTGCATTGAGCTTTTTCGAAGCGTAGAAGCGAAACAGGCAACCTGGCGGGGCGAAGACCAGGGAGATGCTTGCGCGGCCACGCCAGAAGTCCTCGGGCGGGAAGATGCTCAGGAAGACGGCACCGAGCCAGCAGCCGAAAGCTAAAAATACGGCGAGAGGGTCGAGAATGCGGCGGATGGACTTGAAGGGGAGTGTCGGCATGATAGGATCCGTGAGGAGGGCGAGGTGAGCGCCAAATTGAAGGGCGCAGAGGGAGCAGGCGACTTCGATAATTAGTATTGCGAGTGTCGCTTCGAAGCTGTAGCCACCGTTGCGTGGGTGGGGTTGAGGGGTTGTGTTGAAGGGAGATGTTGCAGATGGAGAGGCAAGGTCGTTCGCCAGTGCGAGGAAGGCGTCACGGATGAAGGACGAGAAGGAAGTAAAGGAGCCACAGAACCCTGTCGCAAGGCCAATGAATAACGGGATCGTCTTCTTAACCTTGCTATGCTCACTATGGGTTTTTGAAACCACTTCTGCATCTGAGGAGACCGACTTGGATCTATAGAGAGACCAGTGCTTTGAGCGCCTGCCCCATTCTTCCCTGAAGAGGCGGCGGTCCTGGGCCAGGAAGCCCATGAAAAGCGATCCTCCTACATTGGCCCAGAGGACGACAGAAGTAAATGGAGCCTGGGGGTAGCAGGTTATCGCTTGCACACCCAGGCGCGCCAGCGTGCCCAGGATGGAAAACAAAATTAGATAGGATATGGTGTATAGATTTGTCGCGGTTGCCGAGAGCGGAGGGCTCTCCTCTTCAGGATTTTCATGATCGGAGTGTAACGACGGTGACTCTGATCCTGTATCCTCCTCGTCTCCAGAGAGTCGATTCTCAGTGTCCACCGGCGTTGGGGCTGCGACTTCCGAAAGAATTGCGCTATCGTCCTGCGATCGTCTATTCTTCCACGATTTTTGTTGCTGAAGCTCAAGGCTCTCTCTTCTTGTGTACTTACGATCGACTGGAGCCGGGGCCGCAAGCTCCGTCAGATTTCCTGCTTCTCCTTCACTTTCTCTTCTCTGGCGTCCTTCTATGTCTGATTGTTCTATTTCTAGACTCTCTCTTCGCGTGTAAGATCTTCTTCTTTGAGACACGGACCATGTTCTGGCGCGCGCGAGGCTCGCGCGCTCCGGCATAGGGTGATGCGTTTGTGGTCTCTGGGCTTCGTCTTCTGAGTTGCCGATGACGTCTCGATCCTCATCGTCCACTGGATCCGCGGGGGTGGGATGTTGAGGATGCTCTTGCTGCCAACGCGATTGTAGCACGCCGGGGTCTCCATGAACCTGCTCATCTCGTTCCATCATGCAATTGAATCGCGTCTTATCGGAAGGTTCACAGCTTTGGCAGGGAGAGTAACATCGACGGGTGCGCTGCGCTGCCCTATATTGACTCATACAGGTCAGCCCATCAAGATGACTTGCCTAGCCAACCTGAGGCAGCGCGCTCAAGCGCTCCCACAATGTGCGGCATTCCTCCTTATCAGAGATAGATTATCCGGATATCGGCCCAATGAAACGGCGGTGGATGGTGCGATTACGTCATTGGACACTGGAAAGTGACTCATACCAAGTCACTTCTACATCATCTTCAGGTCCCAGTCATCTTTTGGTTGACAACTTCCTCTTGACCATTCAATATTGCCCAGTCCCTAGGTGTTCGGCCGACGAATCTGGTAGGCGAACGTCAAGGGGGTCCCGCTTAGTGAGAATTTCACCACACCTCATACGCCATTACTTGCGGCGTAAGATGGGGGTGTTCTCCCTCTCAAATTCCCCTCAATGCCTTTGGATGGTTTGGAGATACTCCACAATTTCTACGTCCTCTTTCGTTGCGGCCCAAGAAAGAACTGGACGCCCACGAGTTCTATCTTATTGGTTAACTCTCACCTCGCCAACCTCAATCAGCGCCTTCACCGCATCAGTCGGTCCCCATCGCCTAAGAGAGGTCAAACCATCATTGTCCGGGACACTGGTTGCTTCTCCATCTTGTTTAATTAGGTACCCAAGAGTGCTAGCGCTGCACTGTTTGACCCCCACGATATGGCGTTCTGGTGGTTCTTGTCGCGTTGCGCGATTGACCAGTTCGATCGCACTAGATATCTTACAATTAGGAGTTGACCTTTTGCTGCTGCCTAAGATAATGCATTCCTTCCGTCCTTGTCTGTCTCATGGGCGTTCATTCTTTTGGCACTGAGCAGAGCTTTCACAACTTTCTCCATTCCCTCTTCTGCAGCAAGTAATAAAGCGCTTCGACCGCTCCTGTTAACATGATTGATATTAA
>Ga0335072_10004408_pt1 | contig 20917 bp, 14 predicted proteins | sample Lox_Sample_21_FD_206725 | JGI IMG/M metagenome (GOLD analysis project Ga0335072, IMG submission 206725) | Soil microbial communities from Loxahatchee National Wildlife Refuge, Florida, United States - Lox_Sample_2.1 | ecosystem: Environmental > Terrestrial > Soil > Wetlands | place: USA...
ACGCCGCTGCCATGCTCCTGCATCACCCCCGCGGGGTGACGGTAGGACCGGGCGCCGGAGCCGGCCCGGCCGCGGGCGCGGCCGCGGAGCCGGCCTGGGCCGGCCCGGCCGTCTCGGGCGCGGGCGCCGGCGCGAGCCTGGCCGCGCCGACGTAGGCGACCACCACCGACACGATCACCAGCGGCATCACGGTCAGGCCGTCGGAGAACAGCAGGACCGTGGCCAGCAGCACCGACGTCAGCGGAAGCGTGAGCATGACCGCGCACATCGCCCCCATGCCCATGGCCGCGCCGGCGACCAGTTGCAGCCCCGGCAGATGGGACATGGCCATGCCGCCCACCGCGCCGATATACAGGGCCGGGAAGACCGGGCCACCGCGGAAGCTGCTCAGCGAGACGCCGTAGGCCAGGCCCTTGCACAGCAGGAGCAGCAGCAGGGCCCCGGCGGTGTAGGCGGTGCCGTGGGTGATCAACGACCCCAGGTTGTTCTGCCCGGAGAAGAGAACCTGGGAGCTGCTCTTCCCGGCCCCCTCCGCGTACGCGATGGCCAGGCCCGCGACGACCAGGCCCGCTACCAGGGCGGCCAGCGGCGGCATGCGCTCCGAATAGGGTTTCAGGGCTCGTCCGAGCCAGCGGATCCCGGAGCCGACCAACGCGGCGGCCACCCCGATGACTATGGCCCAGCCGAACTCCGCCCCGGTCGGCGAGCCGACGTGCGGCAGGCCGGGTATGGCCAGGGAGAACGTGCCCCAGCCGGTCCAGGCGTCAAGTCCGACGAAGATGAGCGAGCCGATGCCCGCGGCCAGCAGGCCGGGCACGAGCACCAGGCCCATCATCGGCCCGCCCAGCCCTGACGCCTCCATCAGCAGGAACGCGCCGAGGATGGGCGACCCGAACAGCGTGCTGACGGCGGCGAAGGCCCCGGCCGAGGCGAGGACGGCACGACCCTGGTCGGGTACGGGACGCCGGGCCGCCCGCAAGGCCAGCACGACCAGCCCCCCGCCCATGGCAATCAGGGGCGCCTCCGGGCCCAGCACGGCACCGCAGATCAGCGTGGCCAGGGCGGCCAGGAACACGCCAGGCAGCTGAGCCGGCGCCGGCGGGCCGTGCACCTTGAACCCATCCGCCGGGGACGCGCCGCCGCGGCCCGGCAGGAACTGGATGGCCAGCCCGGCCAGTATCCCGCCCACGGCCAGGACGGGCAGCGGCCACCACACCGGCTCGGCAGAAAAGCCCAGGCCGTGCGGGAGATGGGTGAAGATCTCCTGCTGGAGGTAGTCGACCAGCTTGAGGAAGCCGTAGGCGGCGGCGGAGACTGGCACGCCCAGGATCGCGGCGAGGGCCAGCAGCTGCAGGTAACTGCGGCTGCGCAGGAGCGCACGCGGATCCGAAGGCATGCTCACCGGCCTATGGTGCGCCCGATCAAGGCCGCCGCGACTCACCTGCCGGGGATGATCCGGTCAGGCAGGCTTGGTGCACGCGAACCAGATGCGGTCCTCGTCCGCCGCGACGGCACCGCTGCCGTCGCCAGCCAGGATTTCTATGCCGGTAAACCTCGCGCGCAGGGCGTCCCGTATGTCAGCCAGCGGAAACGAGCTCAGCCTGACGGTCTGGGTGAGCAGCTTGTACCGCCCATCGGGCTGGAGTTCATAGACCTCGAGGTGCCAGTCGAACATCATCCCGTCGGCCGTGCGCACCCGGATCAGCAGGTAATGGCCGGCGAACTCCTGCACGATCCGGGGGGTGCTCGCCATCTGACCCAGGTTGCCGAGCGTGGTGATGTCGAAGACGAACAGGCCGCCGGGGTTGAGGTGTTCGCAGGCGCACTCGAAGCTGCTCTGCCACGCGGCCAGGCTGAGCAGGTGATTGAGGCCCTGGTAGGCGCAGACGATGACATCGAACCTGGCGTCGAGCCGGAAGCTGGTCATATCGGCCAGGTACAGCGGGGTCCGGCCGGGCAGCTTGTCACGGGCCACGGCCAGCATGGCGGGCGATATGTCCAGTCCGCTCACCTGGTATGCACCGGCCAGCAGCGCGGTAAGGCCGCCGGTTCCGCAGGCCAGGTCGAGCAGGGTCGCGGCCTGAGGGTGACGCCGCTCGATGATGCCGCGAATGAATGCCGCCTCGGCCGCGGAATCGCCGGTCACGGCGTCGTAATACGGGGCCAGCAAGTCGTAGACGGCCATCGTCAACCGTTCTACGCCGGTCCCGCGGCCTGACCATCATTCGCCGTGGGTGATGACCGGGATGAAGCCCGGGACGAGCATCGGTATGCGTGAGGCCAGTTGATCCGCGGCTGCTGCGGCACGCGGGGGCGGCGCGAGGATACCTGGCCGTCACGGCCGGACTCGGGCTGCTGGGCACGGTCCTGATCCTGGCGCAGGCAGGCCTGCTGGCCACGGCGCTGGCCGATGCGGCACGGGGCATCGGGATCGGGGCGCTGGCCGGGACGCTGGCCTGGCTGGCCGTGGTGCTGGCCGGGCGGGCGGCGGCGGCCGCCGGAAGCGAGACCGCGGCCCTGCGGGCGGCGGGGGAGGTGAAGTCGGGGCTGCGGCGGCGGCTCAGCGCGCACGTCCTGCGGCTGGGCCCGGCCTGGCTCGGCGGCCAGCAGGCCGGCGAGATCACGACGCTGGCCACCAAGGGCCTGGACGGGCTGGACGCCTACTTCGCCAGGTACCTGCCGCAACTGGTGCTGGCCGTCGTGGTCCCGGTGGCGGTCCTGATCCGGATCGCGTTCGCCGACTGGATCTCGGCGCTGATCATCGTGGCCACGCTGCCGCTGATCCCGGTGTTCGGGGTCCTGATCGGATGGCACACCCGGGCTCAGACCCAGCGGCAATGGCAGCTGCTGGCCCTGCTCGGCGGGCACTTCCTCGACGTGGTGGCCGGCCTGCCGACGTTGAAGCTGTTCGGCCGGTCCCGGGCCCAGGCCGAGGTGATCGAGGAGGTCACCACCGCGTACCGCAAGGCGACCATGACGACGCTGCGGGTGGCGTTCTTGTCGGCCCTGGTCCTGGAGGTCACCGCGGCATTGGCCACCGCACTGGTCGCGGTCGAGATCGGCCTGCGGCTGCTGTACGGTCACGTCGGTTACCAGACGGCGCTGGTGGTCCTGCTGCTCACTCCCGAGGCCTACCTGCCGCTGCGCAATCTGGGCGGCCAGTTCCACGCCAGCACCGAGGGGATGACCGCCGCGCGGCGGGCCTTCGAGATCCTCGACACCCCGCTGCCCGTCCCCGTCACGCCGGCCGCCGCCGGCGATGAGGTGGACCTGAGCCGCGAGGACATCGCGTTGCGGGCGGTGACCTTCAGCTACCCGGGCCGGGGACGGCCGGCGCTCGACGAGGTGAGCCTGACCATCAGGCCCGGGGAGCAGATCATCCTGACCGGCCCGAACGGGGCGGGGAAGAGCTCGCTGCTGGCCCTGCTGCTTGGTTTCGCCACGCCGGCCAGCGGGACCATCACGGCGGGCTCGGTCGAGACGGCCAGCATCCCGGCCGATCGGTGGCGGTCCCAGCTGGCCTGGGTTCCGCAGCATCCGCACCTGTTCACCGCGACCATCGCCGAGAACATCGCCCTGGGCCAGCCCGGCGCCCGCCGGGAGGACGTCGTGGCGGCGGCCGGGCTGGCTGGGGCCGACGATTTCATCCGGCGGCTGCCGCGCGGCTACGACACCGTCCTGGCCGAGGGCGGCCGGAGCCTGTCGGCCGGGCAGCGGCAGAAACTGGCCCTGGCCCGGGCGTTCCTGCGCGACGCCCCGGTCCTGCTGCTCGACGAGCCCACCGCCCACCTCGACCCGGCCAGCGCGGACCGGGTCCTCGCCGCGCTCGGCGGCCCGCTGGCCGACCGGACCGTCATCCTGGTCACCCACCGCCCGCCCGCGCAGCTCGGCCGGCCCGCCCGGATGCTGACCCTGGACCACGGCCGGCTCGCCGGTCTCGGTGACGGGAGCGAGGCACCGGCCCGCGCGCTGACGGAGGTGCGGATCGGATGACCGCGTCATCGAACCACGGCCCGTTCGGTAGAAAGATCTTTGTCCAGAACGAAACGTGGGGCGACGACCGACGGGACCTGGCTGCGGCCCGGCGTGATCCGCTGCTGCGGCTGCTCGCGCTGGCCCGGCCGCTGCGCAGCCAGCTGCTGGTCGCCGCGGCCGCGGGGGCCGCCGCCACCGGCTGCGGTGTCGCGCTGCTGGCGGTCTCCGGGTTCCTGCTGGCCCGCGCGTCGCAGCACCCCAACATCGTCGCGATCGCCGCCGCGGTGGTCGCGGTCCGCGCCCTGTCCGCCGGCCGCGGCGTGTTCCGCTATCTCGAGCGGCTCGCCTCGCACGACGTCGCGTTCCGGGTCCTGGCCGACGTGCGGGCCGGGATCTACCGGCGGCTGGAGCGGCTGGCTCCGGCCGGGCTCACCGCGCTGCGCTCCGGTGACCTGCTGGCCCGGCTGATCTCCGACGTCGACGCCACGCAGGACCTGTTCATCAGGGGCATCACCCCGCCGCTGGCCGCGGCGCTGGTCGGCGCCGGGGCGGTCACGGCCTGCCTGCTGATCCTCGCGCCGGCCGGGGCCGTGCTCGCGGCCGGGCTGCTGGCCGCCGGGATCGGCGTCCCGGTCCTGGCCGCCGTGGCCGCGCGCGGAGCCGCGAGGCGCGTGGCCCCGGCCCGGGGCCAGCTGGCCGCGACCTTCACCGACCTGCTGGCCGGCGCGGCCGACCTGCACGCCTTCGGCGCCGAGGAGACGGCCCTGGCCGCGGTGACGGCCGCCGACGCGGAACTGGCCGGGCAGGACCGCCGGAACGCCGCGGTGTCCGGCCTGAGCACCGGCCTGAGCTCCGCGATCGCCGGCGTGACCCTGTGGGCCGTCCTGCTGCTCGGCGTCGCCGCGACCGGCGACGGGGCGCTCACGCGGGTGCCGCTGGCCGTGCTGACGCTGACCGCGCTGGCTTCCTTCGAGGCGGTCACCGCCTTGCCTGCCGCCGCGGTCCAGCTCGGCCACGCCCGGGTGTCGGCCCGCCGGATCGCGGCGGTGCTGGACGCGCCCGACCCGGTCCGCGAGCCCGCCGCGCCGCAGCCCGTGCCCGACGGCCCGGTCCGGGTGACGCTGCGCGGCGTCCAGGTCCGGTACGCGCCCGGCGGCCCGGCCGTGCTCGACGGGTTCGACCTGGACCTGCCGCCGGGACGGCGCATCGCCCTGATCGGCCCGAACGGCGCGGGCAAGTCCACGGTGGCCAGCGTGCTGCTGCGTTTCGTCGACCTGACCGCGGGCACCGCCACCCTCAACGGGCACGACCTGGCCAGCTACGCCGCCGACGACGTCAGGACGCTGATCGGCGGCTGCCCGCAGGACCCGCATGTCTTCGACGCGTCGATCCGCGACAACCTCAGGCTGGCCCGGCCGTCGGCCACCGACTCCGAACTCGCCGACGTGGCGGCCCGGGCCGGGCTGCTCGACTGGATCCGGTCCCTGCCGCGCGGATGGGACACGCAGGCCGGCGCGCACGGGACGGCGCTGTCCGGCGGCCAGCGCCAGCGGCTGGCCCTGGCTCGCGCCCTGCTCGCCGATCCCGCGCTGCTGATCCTCGACGAACCCACCGCTCACCTGGACCCCGACGGTCGCCGGGCGCTGACCGATGACCTGCTGGCCGCCACCGCCGGGCGCAGCACCCTGCTCATCACCCACGACCTGGACGGGCTCGACCAGGTCGACGAGGTCGTCGTGCTGCGGCAGGGCCGGGTCATCCGGCGCGGCAGCTACGCCGAGATCATCCGCGCGGGGGGTTAGGGTCCGGCCTTAGGGTCCGGCCTTAGGGTCGGCCCAGGCGGCGGGCACGTCGGCACCGCCCTCCTCGGAGATCCGGGCCGCGAAGCGGAGCAGGGCGGGCTGGGGCGAGATCTTCCCCGCGATCAGCCCCTCGCCCTGACGGAAGGTGACCGAGCGGGCGATGAGGCTGGGCGGGACGAACGAGAATGCCTCCTCGGCGAAGGCCGCGTCCGCGAGCGAGTTCAGCCGCATGAGCACGAGGTTGTCGGCCTGGGACAGGACGTTCTCCGGGATCTTCTGCGGACGCTGGGTCGACACCAGCAGGTAGAGCCCGAACTTACGGCCCTCGGCGGCGATCCGGATGGCGTGGTCGGCGGCGACGGCGAGGAGCGGATCCGTCGTCCCGGCCGGGCAGACGTTGTGAGCTTCGTCGATCACGATGAGGACCGGGTTGCGGTCCTGACGCCGGCGCCACAGATCGCCGAGGACCGCGGCCGCGATCAGGGACTGCTCCTCGCGGGAGGGCAGCGAGCCCAGGTCGATGACCACGCAGCGCAGGCTCTGGTCACGGACCGCGTCGAGGACCGAACCCGTCTCGCCGGGCGCCCATACTGAGTAGCCATCTACGCCCAGGTTGTGGATCCGCAGCCGGAGTCGCTCCGCCTCGGGAAGCTCACTTCGATTCAGTGCCTCCAGCGTGAGCGGGTTCGGGCCGGTGAGCAGGGTGCTCAGCGTGGCATATTCCTCCCGGTCGGTAATCGGATCCAGGCGGAGCGCCGCCGCCTGCGTGGCGGGCTCGATCTCGGCCGCATGAAGCCGCAGCCTGCGCTCTCCGGCGGCCTGGGCGGAGTAGACCGCGACCCCGGGTGCTACCTGTTCGTAGCGCCTGGCGGCCGCCGGGGCGGCACCGGCGCGCACGTCGCCCAGGCGGACAAAATCGGAGTTCGGATCGAGGATGACCAGGCGCAGGTCGGTCTCGAGCAGCAGTTGCTCGAGGATCACGCCGAGCGAGTACGTCTTCCCCGACCCGGACTGGCCGCACAGGAAGGTGTGCCGGTTGAAGCCCTCGGCGTCGGCCAGGCACGGCACGCCAGGGGCCAGGGTGAGCTCGCCCAGCCTCAGCTGTGCGTACGGCCGGGCGCTGCGGTGCTGCCAGGCCTGCACGTCGGATCCCGCGGCCAGGTGGATCGCCGCATCGTGGAACGGCGTGCTATCGCCGTCCACGATGAGGCCTTCACCCCGCGCGTAGCGGATCTGGACTTCCGTCCGGGCCTCCGGGCCACCGTGAGTGGCGGCCGGCAGCGTCAGTTCCGCGCCCATCTGCCGGTCAAGTTCGAGCGAGACAACCTGGCCCAGGCGCGGAATGCCGCCATCGTCCAGCATGACGTAGCCGCCGGACTGGAGTTCCAGGCCGTACAGCGAGGCCTGGAACGTGAACCGCCGCCCGTCCACCGAGGTGGCGACCGGGAGCACGGCCGCTTCCATGTCCCGGCGCGCTTCGCGGAACTGATCGATCTGCGAGCCTATCCCTGATTTCCCGTCCACATCAGACCATTTCAGGCAGCCTGGGCCGGACGTGCCTCATCCGGTCTGGGTGAATCCCGGAGGGTCAGATCAGCTGCAGGTCGCGGGCCCGGCGGACCGCCTCGTTGCGGTGCGCCGCCGCCAGCTTGCGGTAGATGTTCCGCAGGTGCGTCTTGACCGTGTTGACCGAGATGTACATCTCGTCGGCCACCTCGGCCGTGTTCAGCATGCCTGATACGTGGGTGAGCACCTCGAGCTCGCGCTCGGTGAGCGGCTCGACCACCAGGACCGGGGCCAGAGCCGGTTTCTGGGCCCGGGCCGGGGCGGGAAGCCGCTCGCGGCCGAGGATCGGGGTGAGCAGGCGCCGGTGCGAGCTGGCCAGGTCGGGGTCACGCCGCAAGACCGGCTCGAGCCAGCCGCGCTCCAGCACGAGCGGAAGCCGGAACTGCTCGCGTTCGGCCAGCCGCAGCGCGGCGGCCAGGGCGCGCCGACCATGGGCCCCGTCGCCGCTGGCATAGCGGAGCCGGGCCTCGGTCAGGAAGGCGCGCAGCCGGACCGGGTCCCGCAGCTGACCGGAAACCGCGAGCGCGGGTGCGAGCACCTGCAGGGCGTCGCCGTCCCCGGCTCCGGTTACGGCCCGCGCGTACGCGAGGGTGATCGCGGCCTCGGCGGAGTCGCCGGCTCGTTCGGCAGCGGCCAGCGCGGCGTCGGCGTCGCCCGCTGCTGCCCAGGCCTGCGACTCGACCAAGCTCAGCTGCTGGTCGAGCCACGCCGGGACCAGCCATCCGGACCGGGCCCGGGTGACGATCTGCGCGGCCACGGCGGCCCGGCCCTCGGCCAGGGCACCGCCCGCCGCGACCATGTAGGCCACCGTCCCGGTCAGCTTGTCCGGGCTCTCACCGAGTGCGGCGTCCGCCTGCATGAGGAACTTGCGCGCCTCGGGCAGCTCGTTGCGGGCCAGAGACACCCAGGCGAGCGCGACGAACGGGGCGGGGTCCGCGTGCTGCCTGGCTGGCCGGCCCGCGCCCGGCCCGGGGACGGCCTGGCTGGCCAGGTCCGCAGCGCGGGACAGCCGGCCGCTCAGCGCCTCGACCAGCGCCAGCTGCCCGGCCCAGTCGCCTCGCCCGGCTCCCCCGTCGGCTTCCCCGGCTCCCCCGGCTTCCAGGTCGGCTCGCCCGGCGTCCCGGCCGGCGGCGGCCTCGTCGGCCAGGCCGGCTTCCAGGACGCGAGCGGCCTCCTCCAGATGACCGGACCACAGCTCGACCGCCGCCCGGCCGCACAGCACACGCCTCCTGATCTCCGGGTGCCGGGCCAGCTTCCGGCCGGGAACCTGGCTGAGCATGGGCTCGGCGATGTCGACGGCGGATGCTGCCGACATCAGGTCCCCGGTGCGGAGGAAGACGCCGAGGCGGATGATCGCGGCGGAAAGCCGGCCCGCGGCTTCCCGCTCGGGGGGAAGGCGGTCCAGCAGGCGGTCGGCGGCGTCCAGCGCGACGGTACACGAGTCCGGCCGGCCGGCGGCCAGCGCGACCGCCGCCGTGACCAGGTAGGGCGCCGGCTCGGCCCACACCTGGCCGGACGGCATACCCGCGAACTTCTCGGCCAGGCGCTGGCCGTCGCGCGGCTCGATGAGCTGGCCGATCGCCAGCTCGTCGACGACCATGGCGGCGGCCAGCGGCCAGTCGCCCGCCCGGACGGCCTGCTGCACCGCGTCGGCGAGCATGCCTCTCCGCTTGTACCACCGGGCCCCGCGCTGGTGCAGCACGGCCACCCGGTCCGGATGCTCGTGGCGCAGCTTCAGGCGGAGCATCTCGGCGAACAACGTGTGGTACCGGTACCACCCGGAGCCGATCGGCTGGACAAACGCGTTGGTGCGGGCCAGGGTGGCCAGGATGCCGGCGGCCTGCTCATCGCCGGTCAGGTCGACGGCGGCATCGGCACGGACGTGCTCCAGGATGCTCGTGCTCAGGAGGACCTCGCGGACCTTCGGCGGCTGGATGTTCAGCACTTCGTCGACCAGGTAGCAGATCAGGGGACTTCCCTCGGTCATCAGTTCCTTGACGAACTGGCCCGGGTCGGGATGGGTGGCCAGGGAGATGGCCGCCAGGCGCAGGCCCGCCGCCCAGCCCTCGGTGCGCTGGGTCAGGCTCTCCAGCGACTCCGCCGTCAGCGTGCTGCCGTGCTGGGCCAGCAGCAGGCCTGCTTCGGCGATGCTGAACGCGAGGTCGCTGGCCCGGATCTCGGTCAGGTGCCCGGCCAGCCGGTAGCGGTGCAGCGGGAGCAGCGGGTCCACGCGCGAGGTCACCACCAGGCGCACCGCGGACCCGACATTGCGGAGCATGAAGTCCAGCTCCTTCAGCACGCCGGGCTCGGTCAGCACGTGCAGGTCATCCAGGACCAGCGTCACCGGCGGGTCCTGGGCGGCCAGCGCCGCGGTCAGCCGCAGCAAGAACCCGTCGTGATCGTCTTGCTCGTGCGAGTGGTCCCGCAGCGCCTTGGGAACGGCGGCTCCGGACCGGTGCAGCGCCGCCACCACGTAGGACCAGAACGCTCCCCGCCGGTTGTCGAACTCATCCAGGCCGACCCAGGCCACCGGGCCGGTTTGGGTGGCCGCCCACAGGGCCACGGCCATGGTCTTGCCCGCGCCCGGAGGACCGGTGACCACGGTCAGCGGGCACCACCGCGTGCCCTCGGCGATCAGCTCGGTGATCCGCGGACGCTGGACCGCCCAGGCCGGGACCTCCGGTGCGGTGATCTTAGAGGTCAGGATCGGGCCGTCGGCCAGCTCCGCTGGCCGACGGATACGACCCGGCGCACGGTCGGCAACATGGGCAGCCATCGATTCCTCCCAACCCCGGGCGCGCCGCCCTCCGGGCCGCGCGCCTTGCCCTACCCACCACCCAACGCCCGCGCATCCCCCGTCGCATCATGCGATTGGTATGAAATCATCTGAATTCCCGGCAATCGCGAGCCTGCGAAGGAAATCCCAGCTAGCGGCACCGGCCAGTATCGGCGGGAGTCGCATTTTGGGACACGTTCGACCGGACTTTATTGTCCGCTCGGGTCTTCCAGCGCGGCCGCGACGTCATCACCGAGTGCGGTCGCCACCGCAGGGCGCGGCACCCACCACCGGGCCCAGGCCGCAGACGAAGGCCTCATCGAGCATGGCCAGCCTGCGCGGAGTGGCCTGGAAATCCGGCATCACTGCTCCATTGCACACTGCTCCATTGCACCGTGCGGCGGGCGGAGGCGGCATCCCACCGACAGCATGAAGACGATTACCCCTCGAGCAGGCCCAGTTCCCGGCACAGCGATACGGCCTGGTGGCGGGAGGAGGCACCCAGCTTGCGGTAGATCGACATGGCCTGGGACTTGACCGTGTGCGGAGACAGGAACAACTCGGCACCCATCTCCGGGAACGACAGGTGCGTGGCCAGCATCGGCAGCACGCGCAGCTCAGCGGTGGTCAGGGACGACGCGCCAGGGGCACTCGGGGCGCGTTCAGCCGACAGCCGGGCCCGCAGCGCCCGGGTCTCGCCGACCAGGGTCCCCAGGTCAGGGCGGCGCTTGAGGATCTCGTCGATCTCCCGCATCAGCGTCCTGGCCCCGGCCATGTCAGCCAGCGCAAGGTGGACACGGATGAGCTCCAGCCGCACCTGCACCGCAAAGGGAGGGTACGCATAGGTCAGCACGGGCCGCTGGCGCTGCGCGCGGGCGAGGTGCTGGCGCGCCGCCGGGATATCGCCCCGGTGCAGGGCGACCCGGGCTTGTACGGCGCAGACCAGGGGGGTGGCGGGGGTCTCCTCCATGCCGGTCCGGCGGAATACCTCGCCTGCCCGGCCGGCCAGTGTCTCGGCCCGGTCCCACTCACCGCGCGCCATGGCCAGCAGGGACCGTTCGCACAGGGCGATGGCACCGACGTCGGGCACCCCGATTTCGTCGGCGGCCGCGGCCGCGTCCGCGAACAGCGCGTTACCATCCTCGAGGTCGCCGCCGATGATGCGGGCCATGCCCTGCATGATCATGGCCAGCGGTGACGCGGCGTTCACCTCCGCCAGCTTGCGGGCCGCCTGGTCGGCGTCGGCCCGCATCTGCCTGATCCCGTAGCGGCACATGCTGGCCCGCAGGACGGCCGCCCATCCCTCGACGAAGGGGTCAGCAGGGCCTGGCAGGTGCCCGTACTGCCAGCGGTCGGTCAGGTCGGCCCACCGCTCCGCCTCGGCCGGGCGTCCCGTCTCCGAAGCCAGCAGGCAGGCCCACACGGTCAGCAGCGGGTGCGGCTCGATGCCACCCCGGTCATCCAGCCAGCGAAACCACCGCTGCAAGGTGGTGATCCGGTTCTGCCGGTCAACCGGCAGGAACAGCCTCTGCACCAACTGGGCGGCGGTGTCGACATCGCCGGCGGCCATGGAGTACTCCAGCGCCTCCTCCGGCCGGTCGTTATCCAGGCACCAGGCGGCGGCCCGGCGCCGCAGCACCGGCACCAGGCCGGGCTCCCGCCGTTCCAGTTCGGCCAGCAGCATGTCCCGGAACAGGCGATGGTAGCGGTACCAGTGGCCGCGCCGGTCCAGCGGCACCAGCAGCAGGTTCGACCGGGCCAGCTCGGCCAGGGCCGCGGCCGCGCCGGGCAGTTCCAGCACGGCCTCGCACAGCGGCCCGGACATCTGCTCCAGCACCGCGGTCCTGGTCAGGAACTCCCGGTGCCGCCGGGAGATCGTGGCCAGGAACTCGGACTCCATGTACTCGCTGACCAGGCGGTCATCGCCGCCGAACGAGACTGCCGCGGTCCCCAGCGGCCCGCCCTCCCGCACGTACAGCGCGGCCAGGTACAGTCCGGCCGGCCACCCCTCGGTCCGCTGATGCAGTACCGCCACCTCATCGGCGGCCAGCACCAGGCCGGCCTCGCGCAGCAGGACCGCCGCCTCCGCACGGGTCAGCGACAGGTCGGCCGGGCCGATCTCGAGGATCCGGCCTTCGGCGCGCAGCCGCGCGACCCGCAGCGGCGGCTCGGCCCGCCCGACCAGCACCAGGCGTGACCCGGAGCCCTGCGGCACGTGCTCAGCCAGCACCGACAGCGCGTCCCGGCACTCCCGGTTCGCCAGCAGGTGCACGTCATCCAGCACCAGAACCACCGGCGTGGTCATCGAGGCAAACGCCGCACTGAGCCGCGGCACCACCGAGCCGGGCACCGAACTAGCCGGGAAGGCCAGCGCGTCGAACACCCGCCGGCCGACCGGCTGCACCGCATCCAGCGCCTGCGCCACGTAGCTGAGCAGGGCCTTCGGATCGTTGTCCCGCTCGTCGAGCGATACCCAGGCGAAGGCCGGGCCGTCGCCTTCGGCCCACTGGGCCAGCAGGGTGGTCTTGCCGTACCCCGGAGGCGCTACCACCGAGACGATCCGGTACGAATTCGCGCCCGCCAGCCGGTCCAGCACCGGACGGCGGATGGTCCCCGGTCGCACCAGCGGAGGCAGCAACTTCGACACGACAAGATCGAACGGCGCCACATCCGCGTCGTACGTCAGACCGGGCCGCGCACGCACCTCACTGCACTCCAAGCTCTGAACATATCTCCCACGGTCCGCGGTTACATGTTCTTGCCCCGAAATTTTCACGTCAAGCGGGCTCGCCCTACGGGCCGGATGTACCAGCCGGATCAGCGGCGCCGTGACGCTGGCGGACTGGCTCTCGCGGGAGTTTACGATGGTCATTCCCAGGAATCGGTCGAAGAGGCCTACGCCTCGCGGTCTGCCTATCAGGCCGGCGGCAGGTCCGCCTGACTATCGGCGGCCCTGGTCAGCAGGTGCAAGGCGATCGGCGGGTAGATGACCACCGACAGCAGGCCGGCTATCACCAGGGCCGTGGCGGTCGACGCCCGTTGATGATCGGTCTGCACTCCGATGACGGTGGCCACGACGATAAACGTCAACGACGTGGCTTGCATGAAGCCGGCGGCCAGGGCGGGTGTACGTCCCACGGCCCGCGCGTACAGCAGGGCCGGCAGTCCCCGTACGAGCAGCAGCGCGACCAGGAAGACCGGCACGAGGAACATGGCCCGGCCGCTGCGGAACAAGGCGTCTACGTCGAGGCCCACGCCGGTGCTCACGAAGAACACGGGGATCAAGAACCCGAAGCCGATCGCTTCCAGCTTGCCCTTGAGCACCTCCTGGGAGGCCGGTGACTCACTGGTCCGGCGCACGATGATCCCGGCCAGGAACGCCCCCAAGATGGTGGCCAGCCCGAAATGCCCGGCTACCACCGCGAAGGCCAGGGCGAAGGTGATGGCCAGGCGGACCCGCAGCTGGGAGCTCGTGTTCTCCAGCCGGTGCACCACCTCTCGCAACGGGCCCCATCCCCTGATGCGCTGGGCCACCACCACGACCACCACGGTCACGGCGACGAACCCGGCCAGCAGCCCCAGCTCCACCGACGGGTTCCCGGAGGACGCGGAGAAGAACACGGACAGCAGGACAAGCGGGCCGAGTTCGGCCAGCGAGCCCGCGGCCATGACCAGCTGGCCGAAGACCGTCTCGGTATGCCCGGCATCCTTGAGAATCGGCACCAGGACCCCGAGCGACGTCGCCATCAGCGTGATCCCCACGAGCAGGCCATCCCTGACCTGACCGGCCAGCTCGAGCCCGTAGGCGACGAGCAGGGCCAGCGCCACGGAAACGGCGAAAGCCCGGCCGGCCAGCACGAGGACCTTGCGGTCGAAACGGCGCAGGTCGATCTCGTAGCCGGCCATGAACAGCAGGAAGCCCAGGCCCAGGTCGGCAGTCACCTGGACCGCCGCATCGAGATGCACCCACCCCAGCACCGCCGGCCCGACCAGGATGCCGCCGACGATCTCCAGCACCACGGCCGGCACCTTCACGGCCGGAACGAGCCCGAGCAGCAGCGGCACCACGATGGCTACTCCGCCGATGATCAGCAGGCTATTAAACTTGATCATGATCGATCTGGCCAACGGTATCGCTCGAAGCCCGGCAGACTCCCTCACCCAGGGTCCTGAAAGGCAGACTACGCGGTGGAGTTCCGGACAGCTGAACCGGATGATCGTGCCACCGCGCAGACCGGGTACCGTCACGCGCGTGTCGATGGCGGGCAGCGGCCTTGCGGCCACGGAGCGGCCGGACTCCACCACGCTGGTGCCGCGGGTACGGCGCGAGCGCAAGCGCAGCGCGATCGACCAGCTCGAGCAGGACCCCGGCCTGCGGGCGGGAATCATCACCGGCACCGCGCGGATCTTTTGGCCCCGCCGCCGCTGGCCGGAGGAGCCGGAAGCCCCGTGGTCCCGATCGCGGTCTTGCAGGGCCGGTCAGACAGCCGGCGGAGGGAGCGCGTCCGCGCGCTCGATCTCGATCAGCTTGTGCCGCGCGGTCGCGCCCGAGACGATCGCCACCTGCGACGGCGTGACGCCGGCCCACCGCGCCACGGCGCGGATCACCGCGGCGTTGGCCCGGCCGCCGTCAGGCGGCTCGCGGACCCACAGCTGCAGCGTCGAGCCGTCCCACTCCAGGCGCTCGGTGCGCGCCCTCGGATGGACGCGCACGGCCAGCCGCCTCCGCCCGCTCACCGCGGGCCGGCCCCGGCGTGCCGCAGGGTGCGGAACGTCATCGACCACCGCTCCTCCCTCACCGCGGGGATCTGATGCTGCCATTGGGCCCGGGCCGGGCCGGACAGGACGTAGGCGGAGCGGGGCTCGAGGGTGAGTTCGGCCGTCTGCCATTCGCGGGGCCGGCCGCGGCGGAACCGCATCCGGCACGCGGCCCCCAGCGAGATGCCGCTGACCTCGCCGAACTGCGGCGCATCGCGGTGCCAGCCGATCCCCGCGCCGGGCGGGTAGCGCGTCACGAGCAGGTCCGCCAGCTCCCCGGGCTCGCGTCCCATCAGCCCGGCGCAGCGCTCCCGCAGCCAGTCCAGCCCGGCCGGGATCGGCACCGCCGGGCCGGCGTCGTAGCCGCCAGTGACCAGGGCCAGGCCGAAGCTTCGCACCAGCCGCCGCGAAGGCGTGTCGTGCAGCACGTACGGGTGCAGCTCGAACGTCGCCGCCACCGCCAGCACATCGCGCTCCTCGGCCCCGGACAGGAAGCCGGGCACGTAGATCAGGCCCTCCGGCAGCGTCATCGCGCGGGCTCGCCGACATACCGCGGCGGCACCTCGGCTCCGTGCCGTTCGGCGGTCGCGGCATGGTGCTTCATCACTTCATGCGACCGTAGGTTTCCGCATCGGTACCGGTTGCCTCCCAGCTGATGTGAGCCTCCCCGGGCGTGATCTCCCCCAAGTCTGCCAGTCAGCCCCAAGTCACGAAGCAGCACATCAATGTCCTGCTCTTCGTAGCCGCTCCACACGCGTCGCGGCGAGGTGCCCAGTCCGCAGCACCCGCAGCCATTCGGTCAGCCGGGCTGCATGATGGTGCTGTGCGCCCCTGGAAACAACGGCTGTCCGATGCCGAGCGTTCCGTCCTGCTGTCCGAGTTGCTCCTCCGGCACCCTGAACTGGTCGCCGAGGCGGAGGAGATCACGTCCACGCTGCTGGTCGTGGAAGACGATCAGGAGCTCGCCGGCGAGATCACGGCCAGGCTGCGGGCGCTGCGTCCCAGCGGGCCGATGTCCGTCGGCGGCGGGCAGGGACGGGTCCTGGACGTCCTCCAGCCGTACATCGATGACCTCATCTGGCGAAAGGAACGCGGCGCCCGGCGTGCGGCCGCCGACATCGCGATCGCCGTCCTGCTCGGGTTGTACGAATGCCGCGACGACACCGACCAGGACATGCTGCTCGTCCGGATGGGTCTGCCTGGCGCGGCAGACGACTTGGCACGCACGGTCTATGAGAAGGTGAAGTCACTGCACCTGTCGTTGCCGTCGCTGGTGGACGAGTGCCCTGAGTGGGAGTGGTACGGGGAGGGCTGAACCCGTACCGTTTGAGCTCATGCTTGCCAGGTGGGCCTGACTGATTTGTCGGTGGGTGGCGCTATGGTGCCGGACAGTCCGCCAGCCGAGCGCGACAGAGCGGAGTCACCCATAAAGCACCTGGACGTGCCTTGGTTGGTTAACGGACGGCGCGGGCGACCAAGCGCGATCTGCGCAAGCGTGGCCCGGGGCTTACGGCGGTTCATTACAGTCGCGCCAGAAGATAGGACAGCTTCCGGGAGACGGGAGGACCAGGCCATGGCAACCGCGGCGCGTGACCGGCTGGCCAGGACGCTGCGCGGCGAGACGCAGGCCGCGTTCAGCGCCGAGCTGACGGCAAAGATGGACGACCTGAATCTGGAGGTCGAGGGGTTCGGGCACGTCAGGTTCCCGGTGACTCCCGCCAAAGCCCGCAAGCTCGCCGGCCTCGGCCGGCCGGCCCGGTTCGGCCGTGGTGAGGAGACACTGACCGACACGGACGTCCGCGACACGTGGGAGATCCCGAAGCACCTCGTCCGCGCCGAGTGGAACGACGCCACGCTGAAGGACATCCTCGCGACGGTAAAAGAAGAGCTGGGACTGCCGAACGCTGCCGAGCTGACCGCCGATCTTCACTCGCTGCTGGTCTATGAGCAGAATCAGCACTTCCTCGCCCACCAGGACTCCGAGAAAGACGACTCGATGGTCGGCACTCTGGTGGTCACCCTGCCGTCCAGCTACACCGGCGGCGAGCTGATGGTCGGCCACAACGAGGAGTGGAAGGCCTACCGCGGATCGAAGACGGCGCTGTCGCTGGTCGCCTTCTACGCCGACTGCCGGCACGAGGTTCTCAAGGTGACGTCGGGCTACCGGATCACGCTCACGTACAACCTGCTCGTGCACGGCGACACCAGCCGTCCGGAGGGTGACGCCGGGACCGTCGCCGACCTGGCGGAGTTGCTCCGCGAACATTTCGGTACGCCGGTGCCCCGCTATTACGGGGGACCCGCCGCCGACCCGCCCAACCGGCTGGTCTACCTCCTCGACCACGAGTACACGCCGCGGGCGCTGAAGTGGTCCCGGCTGAAGGGCGCTGACGCCAACCGCGTGTCCTTGCTGCGCGAAGCGGCGAACCGGGCGGACTGCGAGGCCATCCTCGCGCTGGCCGACATCAAGACGACGCACAGCGCATTCGAGGACGACTACGACGACTACCGGTATGGGCGGCGCTGGGATGATGACTACGACGGAGACGAGTACGGCGATGACGACGGCAGCGGCAACGACATTCAATACGAGATTCAGGAGCTGATCGACTCCCAGGTAGCCCTCACCCACTGGACCGGGCCGGACGGTACGCGGCTGGAGGAGACCTCGCTATCCGTCGATGGCACCGAGGCGTGCGCGTCCACCCCGACGGGCGACCTCGAGCCTTATTCTTCGGACTACGAGGGCTACATGGGCAATTGGGGCAACACCCTGGATCGCTGGTACCACCGGGCGGCGGTCGTCGTGTGGCCCCGCGATCAGGCCTTCGCGAACCGCGCCGAAACCTCCCCGGGCTGGGCTCTCGATGAACTCGCCGCGATGGCATCCGCGGGCGACGTGCCGGGTGCCCGGGCCGCGGTGGCGACGCTCGCGCCGTTCTGGGACGGGGTGCTGCGCGCCCGGACGCCGGAGGACACGGGCCGGGTCTCCGGGCTGTTCGGCAAGGCGCTACGGGTGGCGGACGCCGTGGCGGACGCGGAAACCGCGGCGGTGCTGCTGCGCCCGTTCCGCATCGAGAACCTGACCAGCGCGCAGGTGAACTCATTCGGCAAGACCGCCGACGGGTACGGCCAGCGGTGGACGGCGGAACTGCTGCGGACCTGGTTCGCCGGGGACCAGCCGACGTGGGCATACGGCGCGGGGCGGGAACGGCCGCAGTGGGTGGCAGACCGGCTGCCAGGTCTGTGCGAGGGGCTGCACGCCAGGGGTAGTGCTGGCGCGGCCGCCGCGCAGCGGGTCCTTGGCCTGGCGTGGGAATGGCTCGGCAAGAACATCGCCACGGGACTCGCGCTGTCATCGCCTAGCTATCGCGACAAGGAACTCGGCAGCCTGGGTAAGCCGCTCGCCTCGGTGCTTACCGCGGCCGCCGTGATCGGGGCAGCGGGCACGCGAGATGCTGTGTCCGGATATATCCGGGAACAAGTGGACGCGGTGACCGCGCTGGAGACGTCCGCGCTGCGCGCCGCGGCCGAGCCGCCCCGGGACGGAGCACGCGACGACGCCGGCTTCGGCGACCTGGCTGCCGACTGCGCCGCACGGCTGCGCGCCCGGCTCGCCCGCCCGCAGCGCGCGCCCGGCGACTGGTCGATCGAACTGCCTGCGGGTGGCTGTACATGCGACCTGTGCCGCACCCTCCGCGTGTTCCTGGACGACGCGAACCGGCGTACCTTCGAGTGGCCGCTCGCCAAGCAGGGCAGGCAGCACGTCCACTCCCGGATCGACGCCGCCGAACTGCCGGTCACCCACCAGACCAGGCGGCAAGGCCGTCCCTACACCCTCGTCCTGGCCAAGACCGACGCGCTGTTCGCCCGCGAGCAGGAGGCGCGGATCCGGGACGAGACCGACCTGGAGTGGCTCGCGGGACAGTGGAATCCCGGCGCCTGACCGGTGTAATTCCCTAACGGTGGTTACACAGCGTGACTGATATCTTGCTTGCGTCGCCCGGAGCGAATCGGCGCCGCTCGAGGCCACGGCGACCGGAAGCCGTCGTGCCGGTCGTGCACGGCACGGCGGGCGGTTTACCAGGCCGCTACCAGGTCGGCTGGGGTGAAGGCAGCGTCTACGTGCGTGGCGGATGTTCCGGAGCGGGAGACGGCGATGAGCGGGACGGGGTCGGCGGTGACCCGGTCCCGGTGGCGCTGGAGCGCTAGCAGGTCGCGGGCGTCGAACTGGCCTGTCTCCGGCCACTTGACTGAGCCGAGGAACAGCAACTGCCTGGCGACAGGTTCCCGGTCAGCGCCGACGATGTCGATCTCGACGTCGTTGCCGCGCGTCCAGTAACCCCCGATCACCGGCGCGGCGGGGATGTCCTGGGCGGGCAGCAGACGCGCGAGCGCTTCGCGGACTAGCGGCCCGACGGCACGGCCACGCCAGTCAGTCCAGCTCCGCTCGATCCGGGCCAGTGTCAGGTCCGAGCGCATCCGGTCCACCTCGGCCAGGTGCGGGCCGAGGAAGGCGAGCCAGAACCGCAGGTAGGAGTCGGTGATCCGGTACCGGCGTTCCTTGCTTCCTCCCCTCGGATAGAGATGAAAGAGATAAATATGTAAGCTAATTTCAGGTCGAGGAGTTCAGCAGGCAACGGGGGTGACGGTCGTGGAGGACATCACGGTGGGATTGCGGGCGCCGTACGACACGCCCGGCGGCGCGGCGGGGCTGAAGCGGTTCGTAGCCCAGGTCGAGGCGACCAGCATTGACCGCGTCTGCGTCGGCGACCATGTCGCGTTCAAAGGCGGCCGCGGGTTCGACGGACTGCTGAACGCCACGGCGCTGGCCGCGCTGTCCGAGCGGATCACCGTGCAGACTGCGGTATACCTGCTGCCGTTGCGGCACCCGGTGCCGGTAGCACGTCAGGTGGCCTCGCTGGCTGCGCTGGCGCCCGGGCGGGTTAGCTTCGGGGTCGGGATCGGGGGCGAGGATCCGGCCGAGTTCCGCGCCTGCGGCATCGACCCGGCGACTCGGGGACACCGTATGGATGAGGCCCTGACCGTGCTGCGGCCGCTGCTGGCCGGCGCCGAGGTCAGCCTTTCCGGCGACTTCTTCCGCCTGGACCGGGTCCGCATCCGCCCGGCGCCGGCGCAGCCGGTGCCAATCGTGATCGGCGGACGGTCGGACGCGGCTTTGCGCCGAGTCGCCCGGTACAGCGACGGCTGGCTGGGCTTGTGGGTCTCCCCGCAGCGTTACGCGGACGCGACCTCGCGGATCAGCCAGCACGCCCAGGACGCGGGCCGTGCCATCACTCGCTGGCAGCACGGGATGCATGTGTGGTGCGCCTTCGGCGCCTCGGCCGAAGCAGCCAGGTCCCGGCTCGCCGTGGCTATGGAGGAGTTCTACCAGACCCCGTTCAGCAAGTTCGAGCGATACTGCCCGTGCGGGACAGCACGAGAAATCGCGGCCAGCTTGCAGCCGTACGTTGACGCGGGCTGCCGGTCGTTCAACCTGATCCCGCTAGGCGACGACCAGGACCTGGCGATTGAGGGAGCTGAGGCGGTGCGCTCCGCACTGCGACGAACGGCATATCGGGCGGGCTGACCAGCTTGGCGGGCAGCCGCGGCTTGCGACCAGGAGGGTAGTGACGGCCGTCGGGGAACCAGTCGTAGCCCTCAAGATCGTCGGTGTCCTTCCCGAGGATCCGCCCCGTCCGGCCGAACTCGTCCAGGACCGCATCGAGGCCGTAGGCCTGTACCGGGCACACCTTCATGCACACCGCGCATCCAGCGGCCTGGGCTACGATCGGGAAGCACCGCTTGGTGTTGAGCTTGATCTTGGTGACGCCGCGGTGCTCCCGCCGCGCGCTCGGGATGGCACCGACCGGGCACCGGCGCACGCACACCTGGCACCGGTCGCAGATCCCTTCGAGCCCGTAGTCGACCGGCGCGTCGAACTCCAGCGGCGCATCGGTGTAGATCACCCCGAGCCGGCAGCGCGAGCCGGCCTGCGGCGTGAGCAGCTGGCCGTTGAGCCCCAGCTGACCCAGGCCCG
>Ga0335072_10004409_pt1 | contig 20916 bp, 19 predicted proteins | sample Lox_Sample_21_FD_206725 | JGI IMG/M metagenome (GOLD analysis project Ga0335072, IMG submission 206725) | Soil microbial communities from Loxahatchee National Wildlife Refuge, Florida, United States - Lox_Sample_2.1 | ecosystem: Environmental > Terrestrial > Soil > Wetlands | place: USA...
CGGTGGGCCGCGACATCATCGACGCGGTCCGGCACGTTGAAGGCGTGGTCGCCGTGCGCGACCGGCTCAACTACCCGAAGGACCCACCGCAGCGCGCCCGCACGGTCAGCTGACAACTTCCGGTCGTCGATGCAGGTTCGCCTGGCGCTCACCAGCCCGCGGGACGGGCCGTCCAGATGAGGCGGGTGCCGCTGCCACCGTCGCCGGGAGCGGTGATCTCGAGGATTCCGCCGTTGTTCTCCGCACGACGGCGCATGCTGGCGAGGCCGCTTGACCTGGTCGGGGCGCCCAAGCCGCGGCCGTTGTCGGTGATGTCAAGGGTGATCAGCCCGTCTTGGAGCGCCAGGGAGATGCTGACGGCGGTCGCGTTGGCGTGGCGGGCGCAGTTGGACAAGGCCTCCCGGGTGACGGCCAGGATGTCGTGGACCAGCGACTCGTCGAGTTCAATGCCGGGCGCGATGGCGAAGCTGACGCCGGCCGTGAAGCCAAGCTGCGGGGCGTGGTCGTCGATGATCTCCACCATCCGGGATTGCAGGCTGGCGGGGGCCTGCCGGGGCTGCTGGAGCCCGAAGATGCTGGCGCGGATCTTCTTGATGACCTCATCGAGGGTGTCGATGTAGCCGTAAATCCGATCGGCGGTGGCCCGGTCGCTGCGGGCGGCCTGGCCCTGGAGCTTCATGCCGAGGGCGAACAGCTCCTGGATCACATGGTCGTGCAGATCGCCCGCGATGCGTTCATGGTCTTCGGCCTGGGCCAGCAGAACCTGGTCGGCTCGGGCAAAGGCGAGTTCCATGGCCACGGCCGCATAGCCCGCGAAGGTGGCGGCCATGCCCAGGTCAGACTCGGTGTACCCGGTCCGCGCGGTCGTCCGCCCCAGCAACAGCGCGCCGAGGACCCGCTCGCCCGCCACCAGCGGGACGGCGATCAGCGGCCCGATCTCAGTCCCGACCGCCGCCGCCGTCGCTTTGCGGCCGTCACCCATGACCAGGCTTGGCTTGCCGCTGCGGATCACCTGCCCGGCCAGCGAGTCGGCCAGCGGCGCCAGCCGGCCCATCAGCCCCGCAGCCAGCGGGCCGGCCGCCCCGGTCACGGTCACCTGGTCCGGGTCTTGGGACACGATCAGGACGGCGAAGTCTGCCTCGGCGGCGTCCGCGGCGTGCTCGGCCACCAGCTCATGCGGCTGCTTCCGGTGGTCGGCCAGCAGCAACGGCGTGAGCTGGGCGGAGGCGTCGAGCCAGCGGCGGCGCTGCTCAGACTCGGCGTACCGGCGTGCGTTCGCGATCGCCGCCCCGGCCGCGGCGGCAAGCGCGATCGCCAGCTCCTCGTCGTCTTTGCTGAACTCCCCGCCCGCGATGCGCTCGGTCAGGTAGAGGTTGCCGAAGATCTCCTCCCCGATGCGGACCGGGACGCCGACGAAGCTGCCCATCGGCGGGTGCCCGGGCGGGAACCCCACCGCCGCCGGGTGAGTGCTCAGGCCGGCCAGCCGGATCGGGGCCGGCTCGCTGATCAGCAGGCCCAGGACCCCGCGCCCGCGGGGCAGGTGACCGATGGCCGCCACCAGGTCGTCGTCCATGCCGACATGCACGAACTGCTCAAGCTCGCCATCGAGGCCGAGCACGCCGAGGGCCGCGTAGCGCGCCCCGAGCAGATCCTGGGCGGCGCTGACGATCTGCCGCAGCACCACCGGCAGGCTCAACTCCCCCGCGACCAGGGCATTGGCGCGCAGCAGCCCCCGCAGCCGGCCCTGCGCGGCCAGCACGTCACCGGCCCGTTCCACCAGCTGGACCAGCAGCTCTTCTAGCTCAAGCTGCGGTACGTCGGGGAACGCGAGGCCGCCCGCCGCGTCCGCCGCGGCGCGCTCGCCGGCCATGTCGGTCATCGCCATATCCCCTCGGAGGCGGCGCTGCGCCGGCGAAGAAGATCGAGCTGCTCACTCACAACTGCTCCCGCGAACGTTGGCCGAGGCGGCCGGTCACCGCGTGGTCCAGGCTAGCCGGGCCGTCTTCGCCAGTTAACGTCTCATACCCACTCAAGCGCAAGATCACCAGCCCGCACCACGCAGCGACCCGGACGTCGCCGTCGTTAGCCGCACGGCTGATAACACCGGGCGCAGAAGAAGCCCGCCGCCCCGCACGTAAGGCGGGGCGGCGGGCCGAAACGTCGTGGCCGTCAGCCGCGGTTTTCCGGGGGAACGATGAGGACCGGGCAGTACGCGTGCTGGGTGACCTGGCTCGCGACCGATCCCATCAGGAGCCGGGCGAATCCGCCGGCGCCGCGTGAGCCGAGGACGATCATCTCGGCGTCCTTGCCCGCGTTGATGAGCTCCTCGGCCGGAAAGCCGTGAACTGCCCGGACCGTGACCGACTCCGGGCCCGGTCCGGCCAGCTCGGCCAGCACCTGGTCGGTTTCCTTCTGGGCCGTCGCCCGGGCCTGCTCGGTCCGGGCCGGGTCATCGGAGTACACGGCGACTCCGCCGTTATACCCGGCGATGGCATTGTGCACGGTGAGCACGGTCAGCGGCTCGTGCCGTAGGGCCGCTTCTTTGATGGCCCATTCCAGGGCGCGCTGTGAATGGCCGGAACCGTCGACGCCGACGATAACCCCAGGCATTTGATTTCTCCCTCTACTAATGCTTTCGCCGCACTTTCACCACCCACGATAGGAATGCGGGACGCCAGGTGGCAGGGCCGTCCGGGCTATTGACCGGGGACCTTGGTCCTCAACCGGACGTTGATTACGCGGGCCGATGAGATCTCCCGCGATAAGGGACCTAGGTCACCGTTCAGGGCTCACCCAGGTCCCGCAGAAACGGGGCCATCTAGCCATGATGCCGCCGATGCGCGGGCGGAAAACTGTGCTGTGTAAGGGGAAACGGAACGCCGGGCCACGCGAGGCCCGGCACAAACAGGAGGTTTTACGATGCGCCGCTATTCTCCCCGCCGGTTCTGGATCTCGATTACCAGCCTCGTCGCCGCGGTGGTCCTCGCGGCCGCGGCCGGGATGCTGCTCTGGGGCTCCACCTACGTGCACAACACCGTCACTAGCCAGCTGGCGGCCCAGCAGATCTACTTCCCTCCGGCGGCCGCGTTCGCGCACCCCAAGGCGGGCACTGAGATCACCCCGAGCATGATCCCGTCCGTCAGCCAGTACGCCGGGCAGCAGCTGCTCACCGGCCAGCAGGCCGAGGCCTACGCCGACCACTTCATCGCGGTCCACATCGCCAACATGGGCGCCGGCAAGACCTACTCGCAGCTGTCGACCGAGTCCCTCGCCCAGCCGAACAACACCACGCTCGCCGACACCGTCAACACCGTCTTCAAGGGCGAGACCCTGCGGTCGATGCTGCTGAACGCCTACGGTTGGTGGAAGGTCTCCCAGATCACCTACATCATCTCGCTGGTCGTCTTCGGCCTCAGCGGCCTCGCGCTGATCGGCGGGGTCTTCGGGTTCGCCACCGGCCGCAAGGCCCAGCCGGCCGCCCCGGTCGAGCACGAGAGCATCACCCCGACCGAGGTCTGACCCCGGTCGGCACGTCCAAACAGTGAGTAGCCAAGCAAATCAGAAGATGCAAACCGAGAGGCGGCTGTGATCATGCCCAGCGTCCGATTCCACGGAAGAGGCGGACAGGGCGTGGTCACAGCCGCCGAACTGCTTGCCGCGGCCGCGTTCAGCGAGGGCAGGCACGCCCAGGCATTCCCCAGCTTCGGCTCGGAGCGGATGGGGGCGCCGGTGATGTCGTTCTGCCGGATCGACGCCAAGCCGATCAGGACCCACGAGCCGGTGACCGAGCCGGACGCGCTGGTCGTCCAGGACCCGACGCTGCTGCACCAGGCCGACCTGCTGGCCGGCCTGTCCAGCGGCGGCCACATGCTCGTCAACTCAACCCGCGGCTCCGGGGAACTGGGACTGGCCGGTTCGTCAGCCAGTTCCGGCCCGAGCGGCTGCTGGTAGTGCCGGCCAGCGCGCTGGCCATGACCCACCTCGGCCGGCCGCTCCCTGGCGCCGCAATGCTCGGCGGGTTCGCCGCGCTGACCGGCGCGGTCAGTCTCGACAGCGTGCTGACAGCGCTCACCGAACGATTCTCCGGCCGGGTCGCCGACGGAAACGCCGCCGCCAGGGCTGCGTTCGCCTGCGTCCAGCACGAGCGAAAGGCGCTGACCGATGCTTAGGCAGCTAGAAGGGTCACGGGCAGTGGCCGAGGCGGTGGCGATGAGCCGCCCGGAAGTGATCTGCGCGTACCCGATCACCCCCAGACCCACATCGTGGAGGCGCTGAGCGCCAAGGTAAAGGCGGGCGAGCTGACCGCCGAGTTCCGCAACGTGGAGTCCGAGTTCGCCGCGATGTCGGTCGCCATCGGCGCCTCGGCGGCCGGGGCCCGGGCCTACACCGCCACCGCCAGCCAGGGGCTGCTGTTCATGTGCGAGGCCGTGTACAACGCGTCCGGGCTCGGCCTGCCGAATCGGGACGATGGTCCCGTCCGGATGGGCGGAAGGCCCCTGCCATCCGGCCCGCCGTCGGGGCAACGTTGGTGGCTAGAGCCTCAGCGCAGAAGGGGAGGGGATAGCCATGAAGTCCACCGTGGAGAAGATCATGACCACGCGGGTGGTGGCGGTGCACAAGGGCGCGTCGTTCAAGGAGATGGCCGCGCTGCTGCGGCGGGAGCGGGTAAGCGCGTTCCCCGTCGTCGACGACGACGGGAGGGTCGTCGGCGTCGTCTCGGAGAGCGACCTGCTGCCGAAGGAGACGCTGGACGCGGGATGGGCCGCCGGGATACCCGAGATGACCTCGAGGGTCCTGGACCAGGGGGATCAGGAGAAGGCGGAGTCGGTCACCGCCGGCCAGCTGATGACCGCGCCGGCCGTGACGGCCGCCCCCGGGGACACGGTCGAGCACGCCGCCCGCCAGATGTACGCCCACCGGGTCAAGCGGCTTCCGGTGACCGACGCGTCGGGCCGCCTGGTCGGGATCATCAGCCGGGCGGACGTGCTGTCGGTCTTCGACCGCCCGGACGGGGAGATCCGGCGGGAGATCGCTGAGAATGTGATCCTGAACGAGCTTCGCGCCGATCCGGGGCATTTCACGGTGACGGCGGAGAACGGCATCGTGACCCTCGAGGGCACCCCGAAGACGGCCGAGCTCGGCCGCGCCGTCGTCGCCCGCGCCCGGCACGTGGAGGGGGTGGTCGCCGTCCGCGACCGTCTCCGTTACCCGCCGTCCTAGCGGGGACCGCTGGCGATCAGCGGCAGGTGCCAGGCGAAGCGGACGCCGCCGGCCACGGGGACGATGTTGACGGTGGCCCCGGCCACAGCGGCTTGCTCGCGGAGGCCGTCCCACCCCTCGGCGGCCCAGCCGGCGGCGTGCGGCAGTGGCGTGGCCTTGACCTCGGCCACGCACGCCACATCGCCGGCGGTGACGCCGATGCTGGCGAGGACGGCGTCCCGCCCGATCACGGTCAGGGCGTCGCGCAGCATCACGACCAGCCGAGTCCCGGCTCCCGGGGGCAGGGCGCCGTCGACCGGGCCGGCGAAGCTGACCTCGGGCGCCGGGGACAGGCCGCCGCAGAGCTCAAGGATCTCCTGGCGGAGCCCGCGTTCTCGCAGTCGCTGCTCCAGACCGAAGACCGTATCCCTGATCAGCCGCAGCGAGTTGTCGAGCTCCCCGGCCGCCGCCTCGACCCTTTCCCGCACGAAAGGCTGCCCCGACAAGGAGGCGGCGCTTTGCAGATTCATCCCGGCGGCGAAGATCAGCTGGATGACCTCGTCCTGAAGGCCCGCCGCGATCCGATCCCGGTCCTGCGCCACCGTCGCCTCCCGCAGCTGCTCCTGCAGAACCGCGGCCTCGCGCTGGGAGCGGGCGATCCGGTCCCGCAGGCCGTGGGCGGCCACTGAGAGCAGGGCGCCGAGCAGCCCCCACAGCAGCACCCGTCGGACGATCACCGCATTGGCCGCCGCAACGGGCACAAGCGAGGTAATGACCTCCACCGCGACGATCGCGGCGACGACGCAGCCGGACTCCCAGCGCCGGTGGAACAGCGCCGCCCAGGCCAGCGGGACCAGGATGACGACCCCCACGCCCGAGGTCGCGCCTGCCGCGAAGATCAGCGCCAGCACCCAGCCGGCGCAGGTCAGCGGGACCAGCACCGTCACCCAGGCCGGCAGCCGACCCCACGGCAGCGCGAACGACGCGGCCATCGCCAGCAGCAGCACGACGCTGACGACCGCCGCGACCGGTGACTGGACGCCAGGCGGCAGCGCGAGGCTGACCTCGGCCAGCACGGTCACCACAGCGAACGGGACGGCCCTGGCGGCTAGCCCCGGACCCCGGAACGGGAACCCGGGCGGCTGCTGCTCGTCCGGGAGGAGCGTGGTCGTCATCGTGACTTCCTCCGATGCCGTGGAGCGCCACGGGCGAGACAAGGCTTCCGCTCTTACCTCATCCCCGCCACGACACCCTGATCCGGGTACATGCATCCACGCTGGGAGGGCACCATTCGAGCCCGATTGTAACCCCGTCCCTCTGGGCGGACTAGGTGCCACCCGACCCCGCGGCTCGTCCGCCCGCAGTCGCCTCAGTCGACCGAGGAGCGGGTCAGAACATCGAAGGGGCCCGGCCCGGGGGGCGGGTAGTCGAGGCGGTCGCGGACCGCGACGACGCCCTGAATGTGGCGGGCCCGGCCGATGACGGCCTGTGCCTGCTCGCGGGTCTGCGCCCGGCCGACCATGGTGGCCACGCCGGCCGTCACGCTGACGTCGAAGGTGCCGGGGTCGGCGGGGGTCTCGGTCGACAGGATGCCGGTCCTGATGTCCTCGGCGATGTCGGCGTCGGTGCGGTTGTAGACGGCGAGCACGTCGGTCCGGCTGACGATCCCCGCCAGGCGCCCGTCCGCGTCGACCACGGGCAGGCGCTTGACGTTGCGGAGGTACATGATCCTGGCGGCCTGCTCGACGGTGTCATCGGGCCGCACCGTGTAGGCGGGGGACGTCATCAGCTCCGCCGCCGTGACGGCGCGTGCCTTCTGCAGCTGCCGGAGGCGCAGGATGCCGGCGATCATGCCCGGTACTCCGCCGTCGTCGATGCCGAGGGCCAGCTTCGCCAGCAGGTCCGACTCGGAGACGACGCCGATCACCTGGGATGTCTCGTCAAGCACCGGGAACGCGCTGACCCGGTGCTCGCGCAGGGCGGCGGCGATGACCTCGAACGGCGTGTCCTCGCCGACGGTGATCACGTTGGGTGTCATGACGTCCCTGACGATGGCGTTCACCAGTCCTCGCCCCCTTCGCTGCGGGTCAGCACTACCTTGAGCGCGGCGCTGGCCGCGGGGTCGCCGAAGACCTCGTACGCCTTCTCGAAGTCGTTCAGGTCGAAGCGGTGGGTGACGAACCGGGCGGCGTCGAGCTGCCCGGTGGCGACCAGCCGCATCAGGGTCGGGGTGGACGAGCCGTCGACCAGCCCGGTGGTGATCGTGATATCCCGAGCCCACTGCTCCTCCAGGTGCAGGACGGCCGCGCCGCCGTGCACGCCGATGTTCGCGATCCGGCCGCCCGGCCGGGCCAGCCGCACGGCCATCTCGAAGGTGGCGGCGGTGCCGACCGCCTCGATCGCGACGTCCGCGCCGCGCCGCCCGGTCAGGTTCTTGATCACGGCCATCGGGTCTTCGCGGGCGTCGTTGACGGTGACGTCGGCGCCGAAGTGACGCGCGGCCTCCAGGCGGGCGTCGGACAGGTCGACGGCGACGATATGGCTGGGGCTGAACAGCCGCGCGGAAGCGATCGCGGACAGGCCGACCGGGCCGGCGCCCACGACGGCCACCACGTCGCCCGGCCGGACGCCGCCGGCCAGCACGCCGACCTCGTAGCCGGTCGGCAGGACGTCGGCCAGCATCAGCATCGCCTCGACCGGCACGCCGTCGGGGATCCGGTAGGTGGACGTGTCAGCGTAGGGGACGCGGACGTACTCGGCCTGGGTTCCGTCGATGCGGTGGCCGAGAACCCAGCCGCCCTCGTCCAGGCACTGACCGTAGCGTCCTTCGCGGCAATACTGGCAGGTGCCGCAGGCGCTGATGCAGGAGACGAGGACCCGGTCGCCCGGCGACAGCCGGTGCACGGCATCGCCGACCTCGTCGACGGTGCCCACGGCCTCGTGGCCGAGGATCCTCCCGGCGCGCACCTCCGGCACGTCGCCGGCCAGGATGTGCAGGTCGGTCCCGCAGATGGTGGTCGCGTCGACCCGGACGATGGCGTCGTCCTCGTCGATGATCTCCGGGTCGGGTACCTCTTCCCATGCCTTCCGGCCGGGGCCGTGGTAAACGAGCGCTCGCATGGCTGTCTCCGATCGCTGTCTCGCTGTCGGTTCAAGCCTCGCCCCGCGCGCAGGCTGAGGGCAGGGGCCAAAGGTCCCGGGATGCGGACCGAAGGTCTCGTCCCGCGCGGAACGTACGTGGCTAGGGTCGAGAGTAGGCCGACCAGGCCAGGAAGCACCGTGCCGGGAAGGAGCGCCGCGATGGCTGACCGCGTAATGGAAGTGCTTGACGAGTACGAGTGCCTGCACCTCATCAGGCCGGGAGGGATCGGCCGGCTCGCCTACGTGGGCCGATTCGGGCCGGCCGTGCTGCCGGTGAACTACAAGCTGCTTGACGGGGCAATCGTGTTCCGTACGGCCGAGCACGGACCGCTGGACGAGGATCTGCGAACCGGCATCACCGACGCCGACTACAGGGTTGCGTTCGAGATCGATGAGATCGACCTGGCGGCCGGGAGCGGGTGGAGCGTCCTCGTCCAGGGGCCGGCCCATCATGTTCAGGGAGCGGAGCTGGACGCGGCCCGCAGCGCGGGCGTCGAGCCCTGGGCGCCGGGCGACCGGGAGTTGTTCGTCCAGATCGTGCCGTCCCGCATCACCGGCCGCCGGGTCGGCCCCGCCTGACGGCGAGTGCGCGGGCAGGGAGTGACCAGACATGACGTGCGTAAGCGAGGTGATGACGGCCCCGGTGGTGACCGTCAACCGGCTCACCCCCTACAAGGAGATCGCCCGCCTGCTGACCAGGCACAAGATCAGCGGCCTGCCTGTGGTCCTGGTGGATCAGCGGGTGGCGGGCGTGATCTCTGAAGCCGACCTGGTCGCCGCGCGAGACAGGGACGCACGGCGCGCGCGGGCGGGCGCGGCGGCCAGACGGCAGTGGCACGGCGTGCAGGGGCACGCCGTCCTGCTGGCCGGAGAGCTGATGACGGCGCCCGCGGTGACGATCCGCCCCGATGAGACCGTCGCGACCGCGGCGCGGGTCATGACCGCCTACCGGGTCAGCCGACTGCCGGTGGTGGCCAATGACGGCACGCTGGTCGGCATCGTCAGCCAGGGCGACCTGCTCAGGGCCCTCGCGAGCCCGGCCTGAATCGGCGGCCGGGCTGATGGACACCTACGCGCTGCTGGCGGACGGGACGACCGTCGAGATACGTCCGGCCACGCCTGAGGACTTCGATGCCGTCAAGGCGATGCACGAGGCGATGTCACCGGACAACATCTACCTGCGCTTTTTCAGCTTCAGCCCGGTGTCGGCCGAAAACGAGGCGGAACGGATCTGCCGGGCGGGCACGCCGGGCCGGGTCGCGCTGCTCGCGCTGGCGGACGGCCAGGTGGTGGGGGTCGCCAGCTACTACGTCGCCGCCGGCGAGGCGGGACCGCCGGCGAGCGCCGAGGTCGCGTTCGCGGTCGCCGAGCACATGCACCACCGGGGCATCGCCACGCTGTTGTTCGAGCACCTGGTCTCGGCCGCCAGGAGCCAGGGCGTGACCACGTTCACCGCGGAGGCGCTGGCGCAGAACACCCCGATGCTGCACCTGTTCGCCGACGCCGGGCTCCCCGTCCAACGCCGCTACGAAGACGGCGTGGCCGAGGTGACGATCCCGCTCCCGGCGGACGACACCGGCACCACGCTGGACTCCTTCCTGGAGACGGTGGCCCGCCGCGAGCGCAGCGCCGACGCGGCCAGCCTGCGCCATATCCTCGCGCCGGAGTCCGTGGTCGTGATCGGCGCCAGCCGGCGGACGGGCACACCGGGCCGTGCCGTCCTCGACAACATCCGCACCGGCGGGTATGCGGGCCGCCTCTACGCGGTCCACCCGCAGGCAGCGGAGCTCGGCGGCGTGCGCTGCGCGCCGACGGTGTCAGACCTGCCCGAATCGCCGGATCTCGCCCTGATCGCGGTACCCGCCCCGGCGGTCCTGGGCGTCGCCGAGGACTGCGGTCGGCTCGGCGTGAAGGCCCTCGCCGTGATCACCTCCGGCCTCGACGCCGTCGCCTGCGCCGACCTGCTCGCGGTGTGCAGGAGACACGGCATGCGGCTGGTCGGGCCGGACTCCTTCGGCATCGCGGTGCCCGGCCTCGGCCTCGACGCCACCTTCGCCGCCAGCCATCCCCGGCCCGGCGTGGCCGGGCTGGTCATGCAGTCCGGCGGCGTCGGCCTGGCGATGGTCGATCAGCTGTCGAGGCTCGGCATCGGCATCTCCTCGTTCGCGTCGGTCGGCCGCAAGCTCGACGTGTCCAGCAACGACATGCTGCTGTGGTGGGAACAGGACGAGGCGACCAAGCTGGCCGTGCTCTACATCGAGTCGTTCGGCAATCCCCGCAAGTTCGGCCGGACGGCGCGGCGGGTCGGGGCCCGGATGCCGGTGCTCACCGTGCACGCCGGACCGTTCGCGGCCGACCATGACCCGGCCGCGGCCGCGCTGGCCAGCCGCGAGGCGCTATTCGAGCAAGTCGGCATCATCGCCGCGCCCGGCCTCGGCGAGCTGGTCGAGACCGCCGCGCTGCTCGCCACCCAGCCCGTCCCGGCCGGCCGCACGGTCGCGATCGTGTCCAACGTCGGCGGGGCCGGCGCGCTCGCGGCCGACGCGTGCGCCGACCTCGGCCTGACCGTGCACCGGCCGGGCGGGACTACCGTCGGCGAGCTGCGCGCGCTGATTGGCGGCGACGGCGCGATCGCCGGCCCGGTGGACACCACTGCCGCGATATCCGGCGAAGCCTTCCGGCAGTGCCTGGAGCTGGTCGCGGCGGACGAGAACGTGCACGCGGTCATCGCGCTGGTCCTGCCCACCGGCGCCACCGGCGACCTGATCCAGGCCATCCGGCAGGCCGACGTCAGGGTCCCGCTGGCGGCCGTCGTGCTGAACCAGGCCGAATCCGTGCGCCTGCTCGGGGACACGATCCCCGCCTACGCGTACCCGCGGGCGGCGGCGGGGGCCATCGCCCGCGCGGCCGCGTACGGGGCCTGGCGCGCGGAGCCACGCGGAGAGGTGCCCGCCTTCCCCGACGTGCGCGCCGCCGACGCGCGCGCCGTCGTGCGCGAGTACCTCCAGACCGACCCCGCCGGCGGCTGGCTGCCGCCCGGCCAGGCCGCCGACGTGCTGCACTGCTACGGGATCCCGCCCGCCGAACCCGCCGTCACGGTCGATGAGCGTGCGACCAGGGCCACCGTGCGGGTCGTCCATGATCCGATATTCGGGCCGCTGGTGGCGCTGGCCGGACACGGGGCCAGGCTTGCCCCGCTGACCATCGCCGACGCGGACACGCTGCTCCTCGCTGACCGGGACCGGTCCGACGGCGACCTGGCCGCCGCCTCCTCTGATTCGAGGCTCAGGGACCTGTTGCTGCGTGTCTCGCGGCTGGCCGAAGACCTGCCCGAGATCACCGAGCTTGACCTCAGCCTCGTCCACCCCCGTTCGGCGGGCGTGAATTCAGTCGATGCGCGGATCAAGGTGAAGCGGTATGAACCCCACGACCCGTTCCTGCGCAAGCTTCGCTGAGCAAGCGCCCGGCGCGGTCTAGTTCGGCGTTCACGCCCGGCCAGGCATACCTGGCTCAGCCTTATGATCGCTTGGGTTGACCAAATCCTGCTCGGCCGTCGTCTTGCGTTGCGCTGGGACGTCCGCCGGTCGTCCTGGCGGGACTTTAGCGGTGCGCTTGGCCAGCAGGCCGGCCAGGAGCATCACGAGCACGCCGATCGCCACGCCGCACAGCGTCCACAGCACCCGATAGCCCTCGGCGCTGTAGTTGGAGGGTTGCGGGAGATCCATCAGGATCAGCACTCCCGCGGCGATCGCCCCGGTGTAGAGGGCGTAGTTCCAGAAGCGGACCGCCGCCCCGTGCATCAGCAGGACCAGCGCGACCACCTCGAGCCCGAGCGTGATCGCGAACAGCCTGACCCCGTGCTCGCTGGCGGGTATCAGCAGGAGCAGCGCGGCCGCGGCCGCGCCGATCAGCGCCCCGGCCAGGCGCTGCGCGGCTATCAGCGTCGCCTGCTCCAGGCTCGGCTTCATCGCGATCATGGCCGCGATCGGCAGCCAGTAGCCGTGCGACAGGTCCAGTCCGAACGCGAGCGCGACGGTGCCGGCCATAACCAGAGCGCGGATCACCGCGAACATGACCAGCGGCCTGGTCAGCGTGCGCCGCGCGGTGTCACCGGGCAGCTCCGCGACCGGCTGGGGCCGGTCCTGGCGGCCACGGGCCAGCCACCCGATGAATGTCACTGCGACCCACAGCGCCGCCCCTCCGGCCCACGCGAGCACCTGGGCCCACGTGTAGCTGGTGATGCGGGTGTGATGATGGAAGCTGAACGCGACCCCGAGGGTGACGATGAACCACAGGTTGAGAAGCAGGGCCGTAACGAACCTGCGCACCCCGAACGCGACCGCCAGGCCGGCCGCCAGCGTGACCGCGAACGCCGCGAGCACCAGCCAGCCCCAGGCGTCCCCGCCGATGCCGAATCCCAGCGCGGTCAGCCCGGCGCCGGCCAGCGCGAAGACGGCTATGCGCGAAGCGCGGTACCCGTAAGCCCCTCCCGGGTCGGCCAGCCACGCGAACAGCAGGCCGAACAGCGCACTGAGAAGATACTGCTCATAGCCGATCGCCCAGAACACGACCAGCGGCACCAGCGCGACGTCCAGGAACAGCATCGCCCGGGGCCAATTGAGCCCCTCGGGGTTGAGCTTGAACACCGTCGACAGCCACCCCAGTACCTTCCCCTGGCGAACGGCCTGTCCTCCGCCTGCGCTTGCACTGGCCACGGTCCCACCACCCCCGTAATCGCCGGGCCGGCCGATACGGTCCCGCGGCATGCGACTCCACAGTGATAACCCCGAAGCGCGGCGCGGGTCCTGCGCGATCTCGCTGATGCCGTCGTCGGCGAACCGCCCCGATGCCCCGGCGGGGCGATCCGGCGGTTGCCGGCCGGGGGCGATCCCGCCGCTGCCCGGCGGGTGTCTGCTGGCCCCGTTGCGAACTTCGGTCGGTCATACCCCGGCGGCCCGCCGCCGACACGACCCAAACTCAGCAAGTTCACCCTGGTTAAGGGCCTGCATGGAGCCCGGCCGACCGGGAGAGAGATCATCCGTCGCGGGTGATGTCCGGCCATCATCGGCGACGCAGGATGGGTAGCGGGGGCAGGCGATGATGAGCGTTATGACGCGCGGGGTTCCCCCGCAGGCCACGAAGCGGGAGTCGAAGCGGTATCAGCTGGAGTCGGGGCTGGACCGGATCACCCCGGCGGAGCGTGCCGCGCGGGGGAAGGAGGCGCGGGCGGAGGTGCCGCGTGAGACCCATGCGGTGTTCGACCCCGGATCGGGGCGGCCCGACCCGCTTGGGCTGCTGGAGGAGCAGGCGAAGTCGCGGGTGCCGGAGCTGGTGCCCATCCGGTGGGGCCGGATGACGGTATCCCCGTTCACCTATTACCGCGGCGCGGCGCTGCCGATGGCCAGCGACCTTTCCCGTACTCCCACCTCCGGGCTGGCAGTGCAGGCGTGCGGGGATGCGCACCTGTCGAACTTCGGAATCTTCGCCTCCGCCGACCGACTCCTCGTCTTCGACGTCAACGACTTCGATGAGACGACGCCCGGCCCGTGGGAATGGGACGTCAAGCGGCTGGCCGCCAGCATGGAGGTTGCGGCCCGCGGCAATGGGTTCCGCGGCAAGGACCGCCGCGAGATCGTCACGGCCACCGTCACCAGCTACAGACAGGCGATGCGGACCTTCGCGAAGATGACGAACCTGGATGTCTGGTACGCGCACGCAGACCTCGACCAGCTGAAGTCGCAGTTCGACTCGCAGATGAAAGCGCGGCAGCGCAAGCTGCTGGACAAGGGGATGGCCAAGGCGCGGACCCGGGACAGCATGCAGGAAGTGACCAAGCTGACCCACGTCGTCGATGGCCGACCGCGGATCACCGCCGACCCGCCCCTCATCGTCCCGATCGCTGACCTGCTGCCCAAGCAGACGGACGAGGAGACCTTCACCGAGGAGATCCAGGACCTGCTCGCCAAGTACGAGCGGACGCTGGAAACCGACCGTCGGTACCTGATCGAGGAGTACGAGTACGTCGACATGGCCCGCAAGGTCGTCGGCGTGGGCAGCGTCGGAACCCGCTGCTGGATCGTCTTGATGCTCGGCCGCGACGAGTCAGATCCGCTGTTCCTGCAGGTTAAGGAGGCCGAGGCGTCGGTCCTCAGCCGTTTCGTGGGGGCCAGCAAGTACGCCAACATGGGCGAGCGAGTCGTCGCCGGGCAACGGCTGATGCAGGCATCCAGCGATATCTTCCTGGGCTGGCAGCGGGCCGAGGCCGACCCGGACGGCAAGCAGCGCGACTTTTACGTCCGCCAACTGCGGGACTGGAAATACTCCATCGCCATCGAGGACCTAGAGCCGCACGCCATGCGGATCTACGGGCAGACCTGCGGGTGGACGCTGGCCCGCGCGCACGCGCGCTCCGGCGACCGGATCGCCATCGCCGCCTACCTCGGCGGATCCGACGTCTTCGACAAGGCCATCACCCAGTTCGCGAGCGCGTACGCCGACCAGAACGAACGCGACCACAAAGCGCTCCTCGACACCGTCGCCTCAGGACGGATCGCCGCCGAACCCGACCTGTAGGATCCCGGCCGGCCGACGGCGTCAGGAGCTGAAGGCAATGACTGGTGGCCCGTCTGAGAGCCCGGTCACAGAAGGACTCCGCAGCCTGGAGGTGCGGTGGATCTTCCCGGGCCAACTGGAGGCCGCGGTAGCCCGATGGTTCGGGCGGTTCCCGGCCGTGACGGAGACACGCCAGGACACCTACCTGCTGCGTCCGCCGCTGCACGAGCTGTCGGTGAAGATCCGCGGAAGCAGGGCACTGGAGGTGAAGGTCTACGGCGGCAGCCCGGGGATCCTCCAGGTGCCGGGCCGGGCCCGCGGCCGCATGGAGTCCTGGCAGAAGTGGTCGTTCCCCTGCAGCCCGGTCAGCCTCGACACAGCCGACTGGAGGCCGGTCGGCAAGAGACGGCACATCAGCTGGTTCTCACCGGCCAGCGGAGAGATAGTGGCGCGCGCCCCCGGACCGGACCAGCTGCGGTGCGAGGTGGAACTCACCGAGGTCCACACGGGCAGCGGACACTGGTGGACCCTATGCCTCGAGGCGGCCGGCCCGGTCGGCCCGCTGCGCGGCATACTCGAGGCCGCCGCCGCGCTCGTATTCGCCCGCGCCCTGCCCGAAGGCGTCGAACCCGGCCTGAACGAATCCCGGTCCTACGCGCAGTGGCTAGGCCAGCGACCCGGCTGAGGTGACGAGGTTCAGGCGGGCTTGACCTCGGCCAGATGGCCGCCCGAGAGCCGGAGCACCTGGTCCAGCTGGCCGGCGAGCACGGGGCGGTGGGTGATCAGCAGCACGGTGCGCCCGGCGGTGGCGGCCAGCAGGTCGGCCGTCAGGGCGTCGGCCGTTGCCTCGTCCAGGTGCTCGGCGGGCTCGTCGAGGATGACGACCGGGAAGTCCGCCAGCAGCACCCGGGCCAGGGCCAGGCGCTGCCGCTGGCCGCCGGACAGCCGGGCGCCGTGCTCGCCGACCGGAGTGTCCAGGCCTGCGGGCAGGCTGTCGGCCCAGTCGCCGAGCCGAGCCCGGTCCAGGGCGTCATGCAACTCCGTATCGGTGGCGGCCGGTCGGGCCAGCCGCAGGTTCTCGCGCAGCGTCGAGTCGAAGATGTGCGCGTCCTGCTCGCACAGGCCGATGACGGACCGCAGGGCGTCGGAGTCCAGCTCGGTGACGTCCGTCCCGGCCAGCGTCACCGTGCCGGCCGACGGTTCGAGGAACCGCAGCAGGACCATCGCGAGGGTCGTCTTGCCGGACCCGCTCGGCCCGGTCACCGCCACCCGCGCTCCGGCCGGCAGCCAGAGGTCCGCCCCGCGCAGCACGTCGGGGCCGTCGGGCTCCCAGCGGGCCGTCAGCCCCGATACCCGGATGTCATAGGGAGCGGCGGGCAGCGGCGCCGGGCGGGCGGGCTCGCACACCGGGTCCGGCCGGGTCAGCACGTCACCGACCCGCGCAGCGGACGAGCGCAGCCGCGGAATCTCCTGCGCGGCCGGCCCGAGCCCGCCGAACAGCTCGTGCGCCGCCAGCGGGGTCAGCACCAGGACGGCCAGCACGACGGCGGGCACCGCGCCGGACCGCACTCCCTCGACGCCGAAGGCCAGGCACAGCCACAGCGCCGCGCCGGCCGCCAGCGTGCTCGCCGCCGCGCCGAGCCCGCGGGCGTGCGCGGATCTCGCCTGCACCCGGGCGACTGACGCGCCGGCCGCGGTCACGTCGCGCAGCGCGCCGGCGCTGCTGCTGAACACGGAGAGCTCTCCCGCGCCGTTCAGCAGGTCGGACGTCGCGGCCGCGAGCTCGCCGCGCAGCGGCGCGAGCCGGAGTTCGGCCCGGTAGCCGATGACGCTGGCGAGCAGCGGGGCGGCGAGCGCCGCGGCCGCCAGCGACAGGGCGAGGACCAGGCCCGACGCCGGCTGCAGGGCGGCCATGACCGCGACCGTCACCGCGCCGGTCGCCAGGGCGACCGCGTACGGCAGCCGCACCCGGAGCCAGCGGTCGGTCAGCGAGTCGATGTCGCTGACCAGCCTGCTGATCAGGTCACCGGAGCGGAAGGCGGCGGTGCCGGCCGGGGCCAGGCGCTCCAGCCGGTCGTAGGCCGACATCCGCATCCGGGCCAGGACGCGCAGGGCGGCGTCGTGGCCGGCCAGCCGTTCCGCGTACCGGAAGAAGCTGCGGCCGATCCCGAAGGCCTGCACCGCCGCCACCGGCACCAACAGGTACAGCACCGGGGGGTGCTGGGCGGACCGGGATATCAGCCACGCCGACGTGGCCAGCAGGCCGATCGACGACAGGGCCGCCAGCATCCCGGCCGCGCCCGCCAGTCCGAGCCGCCGGCCGTCGCGAGCGCGTGAGTAGGTGGTCATGCCGGGATCTCCTCGTACTGGGCAACCCGCGCGGCCGGGGCCGGAGCCGGGGCTTCCTCCATGGTCAGCCAGGCCACCCGGTCAGCGGCGGCGATGACACGGGGATGGTGGGCGGCGATCAGCACGATGCGCCCGGCCGCGGCCTGCGCCGACAGCGCGGCCAGCACCCGGTCCTCCGTTTCCGGGTCCAGGCCCGCGGTCGGCTCGTCAAGGAGCAGGACGGGCCGGCCGGGCAGCAGCGCCCGGGCGAGCGCGACCCGGCGGCGCTGGCCGGACGAGAGCCCGCCGCCGCGCTCGGTCACCAGCCGGTCAAGCGGCAGGTCGTCGAGCGCGGCGGCTCGGGCCGCGGCCATGACCGCTGCGTCCGGGGCATCGGGCCAGCCCAGCCTGATGTTGGCCGCCACCGTGCCCGGGAACAGGTACGGCTGCTGGGGAACCCAGCCCACCTGCGCCCGCCAGGTTTCCGCGTCTAGGGCGGCCAGGTCGTCGCCGTCGACGAGGACCCGTCCGTCCGACGGCCGGGTGAAGCCGAGCAGCACATCGAGCAGCGTCGATTTCCCCGACCCGCTCGGGCCGGCCAGCACGGTGATCTCCCCTGCCCGGAAAAACGCGGAAAAGCGGTCCGGGGCCGGCCGGGCACGGCCGGGGTGGACGACGCTGACCGCCTCGACGCGGATCGCGTGCGCGGCCGGAGCGGGCCGATCCCCGGTGGGCGGGGCCGGGGTCTCGATGACCTCGATGGCCGCGTCCGCCGCGGCCAGCCCGTCGGCGCTGGCGTGGAACTGCGCGGCCGACTGGCGCAGCGGCAGGTACGCCTCCGGCGCCAGGATCAGGGCGAGGAGGCCGGTCCGGAGGCCGAGGTGCCCGTAGACGAGGCCGAGCCCGACCTCGACCGCGACCAGCGCGACCGACATGGTGGCCACCAGTTCCAGCACCAGCGAGGAGAGGAACGCCACCCGCAGGGTGGCCATGGTGGCCCGACGGTAGTCGCCGGTCACCCGGCCGATCACCGCCTGCTGTTCCTTCGACCGCCCGAACACCTTGAGCGTCGGCAGCCCGGAGACCACGTCGAGGAAGTGGTGGGAGAGCACCGCGAGCGCGCGCCACCGCTGCTCGGCGTAGGCGCCGGTCGTCTTGCCCACCAGCGCGCCGAACACCGGGACGAGCGGCAGCGTGGCGGCGATCGTGAGCCCGGCGACCGGGTCGGCCAGGCCGACCCGCACGAGGACCGCGACCGGCACGATGGTCGCGAGGATGAGCTGCGGCAGGTATTTGGAGAAGTACCCGTCCAGCGCCTCGACGCCCTCGGTCGCCAGCGCGGTCAGCTCGGCGCTGCGGCGGCCGGCCAGCCAGCGCGGCCCGAGCTCGACCGCGCGCGCGAGAAAACTGCGGCGCAGCTCCGCCTTCACGGCGGCACTGGCCCGGTAGGAGGCGATCTCGCTGCCCCAGGCGACTGCCACCCGGGCGGCCACCACGACCGCCAGCGCGAGCAGGATGCCGCGCAGCGCGCTAAGGGTGGCCCCGCCGCCGAAGGCCGCGGCGATGGCATTGGCCAGCAGCTGCGCCTGGACGATGATCAGGCCCGCGGCAGCCGCGCCGAGACCGGCCACGGCTGCGACCGGCACCCTGGCCCGGCGGGCGTGCTTGAGCAGCCGGGGGTCGAACGGCTTCATCAGCTGACCGCCGTCGGCCGCTGCGACCCGGGTGCCTGCGGTGGCTGCGGCTCTGGTGCCTGCGGTGGCTGCGGCTCGACGGCCGGCGCGGGCTGCGGGGGCGCGCCCAGGCGCTTGCGGAACACCCAGTAGGTCCAGCCCTGGTAGAGCAGGACGAACGGCAGGAAGATGCAGGCGACGACCGTCATCACCGCCAGCGTCTTCGCCGTCGAGGACGCGTTGCCCGTGGTCAGGGTGTAGGCGGTGTTGATGGTAGACGGCAGCACGTTCGGGTACAAGGCGGTGAACAGCGCGCCGGTGGCGGCCGCGATGCCGACCGCGGCGGCGCCGAAGGCCACGCCCTCGCGGGGCTCGTCCCGCCGCCCGTTAAGTCCCCACCCGGTCGCGGCCGCCAGCGCGATCAGCAGCGCGACCGCCGCCACGAAGGCCAGGATCACGGACGCGACGCCGGTGGCGACGTGGCCGGGCGTCCGGTAGCTGAACTCGGTCCAGGCGAGGAAGCCGCCGCCCGCGACCACGGCCGCCGCCCCGGACAGCCGGGCCGTCGTCATCGCCTCCCGGCGCAGGTCGCCCATGGTTTTCAGGGCCAGGAAGAGGGCGCCGTCGAGCACGAACAGGGTCAGCGTGGCCAGGCCGCCGACCAGCGAGTACGGGTTCAGCATGGTGAAGAAGTTGCCGGCGTAGTTGTGGGCCGCGTTGAGCGGGATGCCGTGCAGCACGTTGCCGAACGCAACGCCCCACAAGATCGCGGGCAGCAGCGAGCCGGCGAAGATCGCCGTGTCCCAACGGCGCCGCCAGGCCGCGCTCGCCCGCTTGCCCCGGTACTCGAAGGCGACGCCGCGGATGATCAGCGCCACCAAGATCAGCAGCAGCGGCAGGTAGAAGGCGCTGAACATGGACGCGTACCAGCCGGGGAACGCGGCGAAGGTAGCGCCGCCCGCGGTCAGCAGCCAGACCTCGTTGCCGTCCCAGGTCGGGCCGATGGTGTTGATCATTATCCGGCGGCGGGCCTGGTCCCGGCCGAGCGCCGGCAGCAGGATGCCGACGCCGAAGTCGAAGCCCTCGAGGACGAAGTAGCCGGCCCACAGCACGGCGATCGCGATGAACCACAGGTCAGACAGATGCATGACGTTCTTACTCCCGAACTAGAACTAGTAGACGAGGGCGAGCGGCTCTTGATCGCCGTCGGATGGGTCGGCCGGCTCTTCGACGTCCAGTCCCGCGCGGGCGTACTTGAACATCAGCCCGCCCTCGATGATGGCGAGGCCTCCGTACAGCAGGGTGAGGATGATCACCGAGGCGAGCACCTCCCCCGCCGAGTTGGCCGACACCCCGGCGCTCGTCTTCATCTGCCCGAACACGAGCCAGGGCTGGCGGCCCATCTCGGTGAAGATCCAGCCCACGGACATGGCGGCCAGCGGCAGGAACGGCATCGCGATCACCGCCCACAGCAGCAGGCGCGACCACCGCGAGCCGGAGTACACGGGGACGCGGCCCTTGCGCAGCGACCACAGCACGATCAGGGCGATCAGCGCGGTCACCATCCCGAGGCCGATCATCAGCCGGAAGCTCCAGTACGTCACCGGGATGATCGGCGTGTAAGAGCCAGGGCCGTAGACCTGGGCGTACAGCGCCTGAATGTTGTCGATGCCCTTGACCTGGCCGGAGAAGTTGCCGGTGGCGAGGAAGGACAGCAGCCGGGGCAGGGTGACCTGGAAAACGGGCCGCGAGCCGTTGAGCGTGCCGATGGTGAACAGCGAGAACGGGGCCGGCTGGGCGGTGTGGTAGAGCGCCTCCGCCGCCGCCATCTTCATCGGCTGGTACATCGTCATCAGCTTGCCGAGGATGTCGCCGGTGATCATCGCGGCGACCGCCGCGACCAGCGAGGTGATGGCGCCCGCCTTCGCCGCGGTGCGGAACGCCGGGGTCTCCTCCGGGTTGGGGCGGCGCAGCAGGTGCCACACGGCTATGCCGGTGACCAGGCCGCCGGCCACCAGGAAGC